>FLOH01000730.1_pt1 | contig 61108 bp, 58 predicted proteins | sample 756751 | NCBI WGS metagenome assembly FLOH01 (sample SAMEA4026879, study PRJEB14308) | marine metagenome | biome: coastal water; material: water | depth 74 m
TACGCTTGCATCTCCATACAATCAGCTGAGCACCTTGTTAATGCGTGCAATCAACTCAGCTTCCCTGGCTGGCTTAACGATATAGTCTTTTGCACCCTGTCGCATACCCCAGATCTTGTCCGTTTCCTGATCTTTGGTCGTTATAATGATGACCGGAATATTCGCCGTTGCTGGATTGCGACTCAAATCACGGGTAGCCTGAAATCCATTTTTCCCGGGCATCACCACATCCATCAGAATGCAATCTGGCTTCATCTCTATGGCCTTGGCAACACCCTCGTCCCCATTCGAGGCGGTCGAAACCCTGATTTTATTGCGCTCCAGCATGGCCTTAAAAACATGCAATTCGGTCGGAGAGTCATCTACTATTAAAATATGCGTCATAATCTTGCAGCTTGAGGGTTAGTCAAAGTGAGTTAATTACGCCCACTCACATGAGCAGTGATGGCACCGATTAAGTCTTCTTTAGAAAATGGCTTGGTCAGGTACTCTTCAGAACCGACAATACGTCCTCGGGCACGATCAAAAATACTATCCTTACTCGACAACATAATGACCGGTGTCGAGCGAAAGGTCTGATTATTTTTTATCAGTGCGCAGGTTTGATAGCCATCCAGACGCGGCATCATGATATCGACAAAGATGATATCCGGATGATGTTCGGTAATTTTTGCCAGAGCTTCAAAGCCGTCAGTTGCTGTAATAACATCGCAGCCAACTTTTTTTAGCAGTGTTTCAGCACTTCGTCTAATTGTTTTACTGTCATCGATCACCATCACTTTTACATTTAATGTCAAAGGCGGCGATTGTTCTTCTGCTTGCTGGGACTCGTTACTCACATTTCCCCCGAGTATTGAAAAGGCCGGTTTTTAATCGGCTTACAAAAAATAATTATAGGCATTTTTACTTTCCAAACCAGTTATTTAATTAAAAATACTGAAGTAAATTCTACACTTTTAGTGCGATTTAAAATTGCTAGCCGTCTATTTCCAGACATTTCCACCATCTGAAAAACACCGTACCCCCCTCCACATGGAAAGGATAAAACAAAAAATATCATTTCCCTGAGATACCTTAGTCCAGATTACGGAAATAACCTGACTCAATAAGCACACAATAAATACTTATCCCAAATTTTATAAAATGAGTAAAATACTCTCTGCATATTTAAAGCGTAGCCTCATGAACTCACAAAATCTATCCACCGTTCCCCATTTAATAACCGCCAACTCGCATCCGATTGAAGAAATCGAACGCCACATCCTGGCCAGGCAGGATGAAATCGAGCTGTGGTTCCGTCAGCAGTTTAATCGCTCACCCGCGCCGTTTTATGCCAGCGTGGACCTGCGTAACGCTGGATTTAAACTGGCTCCGGTCGATACCAACCTGTTCCCCGCCGGCTTTAATAACCTGAATCCAGCCTCCAAACCGCTGTGCATCCAGGCGATTCAGATTACGCTGGAGCGATTCTGTCCGGAAGCCCGCGGTATCATGATCGTGCCTGAAAACCATACCCGCAACCTGTTTTATCTGGAAAACGTAGCCACTATTCAGGAGTACATCAGTCTGGCTGGCTATCGCTGTGCGCTCGGGACATTACGCGAAGACATAACAACACCTACCGACATTACACTACCATCGGGTCGAGCTATCACCCTGTATCCGATTGTAAGAAATGGCGATCAGATCAGTATTGGTGACTTTATCCCCTGTGCTATCGTGTTAAACAATGACCTGTCGGGCGGGCGCCCCAAAATCCTTGAAAAAATCAGCCAGACCCTGATTCCGCCACTCGATCTGGGCTGGACAAACCGCTTTAAATCCGATCACTTTCAAATCTATGACGATGTCGCCAACAGCTTCGCAGAGCTGATCAAGATAGACCCATGGCTGATCAATCCACTGTTTACCAATTGCGGTGCAATTGATTTCATGAAGCGTGAAGGCGAAGACTGCCTCGCCAAAAACACCGAATCGCTGCTCAAGCGCATACAGCTTAAATACGATGAATACGGCATTACCGATAAGCCCTATGTCGTGATCAAGGCCGACCAGGGAACCTATGGCATGGGCATTATGGTGGTTTCCTCCGCCGAAGAACTGCGTAAACTGAACCGCAAACAGCGCACCAGCATGTCGACCATCAAGGAAGGCGGTGACACCTCTGAAGTCATCCTGCAGGAAGGCGTACCAACGCGTGAAACCTGGGGTGAAAACAGACTGACCGCCGAACCCGTGGTGTATATGATCGATCATTATGTCGTCGGCGGGTTTTACCGTATGCATTCGAAGAAAAGCGCTACCGACAACCTGAACTCACCCGGCATGTCGTTTCAGCCACTTGCGTTTGCCGAGGCCTGTAATACGCCCGATCCGGAGCTGGACGAAGATGCCAGCCCCAACCGCTTCTATGCCTACGGCGTTATCGGTCGCCTCGCACTGCTGGCGGCGGCGCGTGAAATCGAAGAGTCAAAAGCGGAATGACGCAGCGTAAACTCGGCATCGTGATGGATTCCATCGAGTCCATCAAAACCTACAAGGACAGCAGCTTCGCCATGCTGCTGGAGGCGCAGCGTCGGGGCTGGCAACTGTACTATATGCAGTTACAGGATTTACACATGGAATCCGGCATCAGCTATGCCGAGTGTCAGCAGATTAGCGTCATCGACCAGCCCCGCGATTACTTCCAGCTGCAGCCACAGCAAACCATCTGTCTGGCCGATCTGGATGTCATCCTGATGCGCAAGGATCCTCCGTTTGATATGGAATACATCTACGCCACCTATCTACTGGAGCAGGCCGAAGAAAACGGCGTGCTGGTGGTCAACAGGCCGCAAAGCCTGCGCGACTGCAACGAAAAATTGTTCACCCGTGAATTCCCGCAATGCTGCACCCCAACCCGGGTAGCGCGCAAAGCCTCACTGATAAAACAGTTTCTGGCCCAGCACCAGGACATTATCATCAAGCCACTGGATGGCATGGGCGGCAAGTCTATCTTCCGCATCCGTGAAGGTGACCCCAACACCAATGCAATCATCGAAGCCCTGACCCATTACGGCAGCACTCAGGCCATGGTGCAAAAGTTCATCCCGCAGATCTCCGCCGGTGACAAGCGCATCCTGCTGATTGATGGAGTGCCAGTGCCGTATGCACTGGCACGTATTCCGGCCATCGGCGAAAACCGTGGGAATCTGGCTGCCGGTGCCAGCTCGCAGGGTCAGCCGCTGAGTGAACGTGATCTCTGGATCTGCCAGCAAATCGCGCCAACACTGCGCGCAAAAGGGCTAATTTTTGTTGGCATCGATGTCATTGGTGATTATCTGACCGAAATCAACATCACCAGCCCGACCTGCATCCGCGAACTCGATAGTCAGTTCAAGCTTAATATCAGTCACGATCTGTTTGAATGTATAGAGCAAAAACTGTTAGCCGCCTAACTCGCCTGCTGCTGTTAGTCATAGCTGCACTGGTTCTGTCCGGGCTAGCGGGCTGTCACTCCAACAGGGTGTGGCAACAACGCTTTCTGCAGTTTGGCACCATCATCGATATCAGCCTGGTGGACACGGATGAGCGACATGCTGAACAGGTGTTTAGTGAAATCGGGCAACTGCTGGAAACGAGGCATCACCAATGGCACGGCTGGGAAGATGGCACACTCAGCCGGTTTAACCACGCACTCGCGCAACAGCCAGCAGAGGGTGTGCCGATCCCGCCGGTTCTCGACCTGTTGATTACCCAGTCAAAAAAATACTATCGCCTCAGCCAGGGCCGTTTCAACCCGGCGATGGGTCGCCTGATTGCAGCCTGGGGCTTTCATGACCATAGTGCAGCCGATCCGATAACCATAGCACTGATCAAGCAAAACATCCCTGGCATGGATGATCTTGCCATCCGCCAGCAGCGGGCTTTTTCCAGCAACCCCCATCTGCAGCTTGATTTCGGGGCTATCGCCAAAGGTCTTGGGGTTAGTCAGATTGCCCAGCTGATCCGCCAGCAGCAGATTAAAGACTTTATTATCAACGCCGGCGGCGATGTCTACGCGGAGGGCCAGAAACCCGGCGCTGCCTGGAACATAGCGATCCAGAGCCCATTCGATGAAACCGTGCTTGGCAGCATCCAGACCGATGCAGCCGTCAGTGTGTTTACCTCGGGTAATTACCGGCGTTTCTATCAGGATGATAACCACAAAAAACGCCATCACATCATCGACCCGAAAACCGGAGAACCCTCAACCAGTATCAGCGCTATCACATTGTTGCATGCCGACCCGCTGATTGCCGACGTCGCAGCCACTACCCTGATGCTGACCGAACCGGCTGAACTGAAACAGATGGCTGCCACACTGGAGGTAGAGGATTACCTCGCGATTACCCAGCAACGCGAACTTTTTATTAGTCAGTCCATGCTGAATAAAATACAATGGCACGAGCCGCACGGCCTCCAGCTACATATCCTGTAACCGTCTGAAAAGCGTCTCCCCTATGCATAATTTACTGGCAGCACAACGGTCTTGTTGGCAAACTATTTAATATGAACGCTATTCCGCAGCCCCCTCCAGTACTCAAAATTGGTGCCAATGACCGTCTCGGGTTTACCCTTTTTCTGGCGCTGGCGCTGCATATCATTGTTATCCTCGGGGTTGGTTTTAGCAGCATTGCCAACCATCCGGCCGAATCCCTGCCCAGTCTGGATATCATTCAGGCCAACACCGAAAGCCCCGAACAACCGAAGGATGCGGATTATCTGGCGCAGGCCAATCAGAAAGGCGGTGGCAATCAGACCGAAAAGGCCAGGCCCGGCGCTCCGGTGTCCGCGCCCACCCCGCTTAATCAGCAGGGCATGTCGGATCGACTGCAACAGGAGAGGCTCAACAACCAGCTGAAAATTGAAAAAATTTATTACATCAACCAGCTCGATGCCGAGCAAAAAATCGAGCAGGCAGACAAGTCCGATCAGACCAGCACCCAGGATAGCCATAGCATTTCGATACAGCAACGCCGGCGCGATATCGCCAGTCTGCAGGCAGAAATCCGTAAGATCAGTGAAGCCTATGCCAAACGCCCGCGCGAAATAGCCCTCACCGCCAGTACCAGAGAAGCGGTGGAAGCCGGTTATCTGGCACAATGGGTGAATAAAATTGAACATATTGGCAACCTGAATTATCCGGCCGAAGCCGAGGTACAGAAGATCAATGGCAGCCTGCGACTGAATGTACGCATCAATGCGAGCGGCACAGTGATCGATATTCAGGTCACCCGAACCTCCGGTCAGCCGATCCTGGACCAGGCTGCCCGACGCATCGTACGCCTGGCCGGTCCGTTCGCACCGTTTCCGCAGAAATTGCGTGATAAGGCCGATCAGATCGTGATCGTGCGCACCTGGGAATTTAAATCAAACCGACTGACCACCAACAGCAACACGGACAGAGAACCAGGATGAGCGAAAATAACCTGATCCACCAGTACCTGCTGGCAACACCGAGCATCAAAGACCCGCTGTTTGCGGCCAGCCTGATTTATCTATGCGAACATAGCGCCGAAGGCTGTATGGGTATGGTCGTCAATCAGCCCTCAGATCAGACGCTGGAAAGCATTTTCACTCAGCTCAACATCAACTGTACGATTGAAAGTATCCGCCAGCTGCCGATCTTTATCGGCGGCCCGGTGAATTTACAGCAGGGCTTTGTACTGCACACAGCCCCCTGCGACTGGGAAAAATCGCTCGCGATCAGGGAGAATATCTGTCTGACCAGCTCCCGAGACATCCTCGAAGCAATTGCCCGCGACCAGGGTCCCGCACAGTTTCTGGTGTTGCTCGGCTATTCCGGCTGGTCGGCCGGACAGCTGGAACAGGAGCTGCAAAGCAATGCCTGGTTGACCACCGCGTCGACCAGCGAAATCACCTTCCATCAGCAGATACAGAGTAAGTGGCAAATGGCGTTTGATACGCTCGGCTTCAATCTGGATAAACTGTCACCGACGACCGGCAATGCCTGAACAAAACATCAGCGTGATGGGATTCGATTTCGGCAGTCACTGGATCGGCAGCGCCATCGGCCAGACCCGGACCTGTACCGCGTCCCCACTACAGGGTATCCGAGTCATCAACAAACAGCCCGAATGGGGCGTGATCAGCAAACTGATCGACACCTGGCAACCCACCCGGCTCGTCGTAGGTCTGCCCACCAGCATGCAGGACATCCCTTCCGAGATGACCGAAAAAGCGCGCCGCTTCAGCCGCCAGCTGGAAGGCCGTTACCGGATTAAAACCGAACTGGTGGATGAGCGACTGACCACACGCGAAGCCTGGCAGATCGTAGAACAGTCAGCCTCCGGGCGGGTGGTTAAACAGGACATAGACTGTATTGCCGCGGTACTCATTACAGAACACTGGCTGGCCCTGAATGCACAACCAAAACAGCCTTAACGGCCGCCCGAGACCGTGCCGAATCCGCACAAGTGATGTGCAACCACGCGCCAATATGTTATAAAACCCAAACTTCAAATTGACTATAAAAACCCGTGACTGACTTAACTGTAGCCCCTCTGATCGAACGCCTGACCGCTGAACTGAAACCCTTATTCGACACCCCGGATCAACCGATCATCGTCGGCATCGAAACCGGCGGCTATCTGATTGCCAGGGAACTCTACCAGCGCATTCAGCCGGACACCGAGCTGGGCAAACTGAACATCACCTTCTATCGCGATGACTTCACCAAAATAGGCCTGCATCCAGCGGTTAAGCCATCCAGTCTACCGACCGACATCGATGGCAAAACCATCATCCTGGTCGACGACGTACTGTACTCCGGCCGTACCGTGCGCGCCGCGATGAATGAGCTATTCGATTACGGTAGACCGGAAAAAATTCTCCTCGTCATCCTGATTGATCGTGGCGGCAGAGAGCTACCGATTCAGGCCGACTACATCGGTCACAGCATGAGCCTCGGCGATGATGAGCAGATCAAGCTCGAAGGCTCGGAAATACTCACCCTCTCCGTGCATAAGAACCCATAACTATGCTTAACAACCTGCAATTAACAACCGATGGCAAGCTGAAACACTTCCTCAGCATCGAAGGCCTGAGCAAGGCCATTCTGACCAATATTCTGGATACCGCGGAATCCTTCACCTCGGTAACCGATCGCAGTATCAAGAAAGTGCCGATCCTGCGTGGCAAGACTGTCGCCAACCTGTTTTTCGAACCGAGCACACGTACCCGAGCCACCTTCGAACTGGCCGCACAACGGCTTTCTGCCGACATTCTGACCCTGGATATCAAGACATCTTCCGCCACCAAGGGCGAATCACTACTGGATACGCTGCATAACCTCGAAGCGATGCAGGTCGATATGTTTGTGATCCGCCACCAGGACAGCGGCAGCGCCCATTTCTTTGCCCAGCATGTCGGTCCCGGCGTGAGCGTGCTGAATGCCGGTGACGGACAGCACTCGCACCCAACCCAGGGCATGCTGGATATGTTCACCATCCGCCGCCACAAACAGCAGTTCGAAAACCTGTGCGTAGCGATCGTCGGGGATATCAAGCATTCACGTGTGGCCCGTTCACAGATCCATGCTCTCAACGTACTCAACACCGGTCAGGTGCGCGTGATCGCACCGCGCACCCTGCTACCGGAAAAAACCGAATCTCTCGGTGTGCAGGTTTATCATGATCTGGACGAAGGCCTGAAAGATGTCGATGTAATCATCATGCTGCGGCTGCAGAAAGAACGGATGACTTCTGCTCTGCTGCCGAGCGAACAGGAATACTTCCGCCAGTACGGGCTCACCGCAGAACGCGTCAAACTGGCCAAACCGGACGCCATCGTGATGCACCCCGGCCCGGCCAATCGCGGCATAGAAATAGAATCATCGGTCATGGATGGCAAGCAATCCGTGATCCTGCAACAGGTTACGTTCGGTATCGCCGTACGTATGGCCATCATGTCTATCATTGCATCACAGGCAACACTCGCGTCATGAAAATACATATCCAGCAGGGTCGGCTGATCAACCCGGCAAGCCAACTCGATCAGATCACCGATATATACATCGACAACCAGTTGATTGTTTCCACCGCCGAAAAGCCACCCGGTTTCGAGGCTGAAAAAGTGATCGATGCAAAAGGCAAACTGATACTGCCCGGTCTGGTGGATATTCAATGTCGCGTACGCCAGCCCGGCTATACCCACAAAGCGACCATCAGCTCGGAAACCAATGCGGCCGCGCTGAACGGTATTACCAGCCTGTGCATTCCACCCGATTCGAATCCACCGACCGATAACTCGGCAGTGGTGGAAATGATCCACCATAACAACCAGAAGGCTGGCAACCGTTGCCATATCTATACCATCGGTGCGATTACCAAAGGGCTAGAAGGCGAACAACTAAGCAATATGGGCACCCTTAAAAGAGCCGGCTGCATCGCCCTCAGTAACGCACTCAAACCGTTTGTGAATAACCTGGTGCAGCGCCGCGCGATGGAATACGCCGCCGGGCAACAGATGCTGGTGGTGATACAACCCTATGATTACGCGCTGTATGCCAACGGCTGTGCCCACGAAGGCGCACTGGCAGCCCGCCTCGGACTGCCACCGATACCGGAAGCGGCTGAAACCGCCGCACTGGCCAAGGATATCGAACTGGTTGCGCAAACCGGCGCCACCACGCATTTCGGCCAGCTTTCCTGTGCACGCTCGGTAGACATGATCCGACAGGCCAAAAAAGAAGGGCTGCCGATCACCGCCGACGTCAGCATGCACCAGCTGTTTCTGACCGACCGTGACATCGATTACTTTGACACCAATAAGCTCACCATCCCGCCGCTACGCAGTCAGCAGGATCGTGATGCGCTGCGTCAGGGCCTGAAAGATGGCACCATCGACTGCATCTGTTCCGACCATCAGCCACATAACTCGGATGCCAAACTGATGCCCTTCCCTTCGGCTGAGCCCGGCATCAGCGCACTCGACACCATGCTGCCACTGCTGTTCAAGCTGGTCGATGAAGGCGTACTTGGCCTGTCGCAGGCGATAGCCACGGTCAGCTGTAACCCGGCCAGAATCTTCAGCCTGCCCGCAGGCCAGATCGCGCAGGGAGAACTCGCGGATATCATCGTGGTGGATGATCAATGCCACTATCAGTGTGATGTCAGTAATTTTCACTCTGCCGGCAAAAACACCCCGTTTCAGGGCTGGGACTTTAACGCCCGCACGCTCAAAACGCTGGTGGCCGGCAAGTTGATTGAATAGAGATATTAAGGAACTTTGCGGAAAGGATTAAAAATTCAAATCGTCCCTAGCTATAATGAGACCTGTGATCTGGATACAGATTCTTTGTGAATATTCAGCACTCTCAAGAATGTACTATTATTTTTAAATTACCCTTTGATATTTCCGGCACTCAACCAGCCTTTTTTCTGATGATTTATTCTGATCCAATAAATGAAGAATTATTGGATGATATTTCACCGCTTGTAATAAGAGAATATGGCTTTAATACTCCATATAATTTTTACCACCCTGGACGCACTTCCTTAACAGGTCTGATGTTAATGTTCAGAATTAATCAGTTACTGTAACAAAAGCTGTTGTTTCATTACTTAATGGTGAGGTCACTGTTACAGTAAACGCGCCAATATTCGAATCATCAGTGCACGAGGCAGTTGTTAAGCCAGTTGTGGCGTCAGTGGTTAAGCTAAAAACAGCATCACTCTTCATAACCACATCATAATCACCAAAGCTGGGGCTTGCAGCCGATGCAGGGCACGCTCCACCAGTATTGCAACCCGCCGTGTTCTTTACGACATGAGATGACGGTGACAATATGGTGCCATTATCAGTTGAAAAGCTAATGGTGCTACCGATGGGCATTGCATTGCGATTTTCATCTAACACTCTTACCTTAAAGGATCTTGCACTACCGGCACCTACAGCAGGATTACATTGTGGCAAGTTAATAGAGCTTAGCGAGTTGTTCGCACTATCTAATATATCGATATTGGCAAATGAACTTGAAAATATAATGGTTATGGAATCTCGTACATGAATACTCTTTTGTGTATTACAGGCTGTAGGAGTACTGCCTGGTGTGACACTGGGGTCGCACAATACGCCGTTATATTCACCATTTGCAGCACTATAGGAACCATCTACGTTAAAGTCCGTATAGGCTTCGGTTGCATCACGTGTACCATTTTCATTGATATCCAGAAAAGCCTCAGGCATATCGGTTGAGTTGCCATTGGCATCGATCATTTCAGACAAGCCATCCGCGAGTCCATTAGCAACAAAATCAGTAAAGCCTTCTTCTCCAATGGCGTAAGCCAAAATGGTCACACGACCGTTATCGGGTTTTAAATTCTGACTGGTAAAGACGACACTGCACACACCATTCTGCGTGAAACAGGCCGGTTCAACCGAGCCCCCCTCGGCAATGAAACTTACCGCAGTGCCATCCAGTACGGGGTTATTAAAATGGTCAGCCAAACGAGCCGTTATGGTTGTTGTTTCACCATCGTATTTCCAGCCCTCTATATTAAATTCGGATGCACTCAATGAGAAGTTTTGTTGATCCGGAATTCCGGTTGAAATAACCAGCTGGCTAGATTGAGAGATTAAGGTTGTTGATCCCTCTATAGTCGATGCGGAAACCCTGACAGGTGTAGCAATCGTGCCGGCCTGAACGCTCACCACAACATTACCGGTTACAGGATCTGATATCGCCGAGGCGGGGGTAATGGTAATGCCTCCGACACTGGTATTCAGTGAGAAGTTTACTTCCTTTCCACCTATTGGGTTACCGCTGGAGTCAGCTACTTTAAAGGTTACCAGCGCGGACTCCTGTCCGCCCATCCCTCTAGGGTTAATAAAACCACTTGACGGAGAAACCGCTTCAAACTGAATCGATCCAGCTTCAGGTGGAGTGACATTCAAGGTTCCCGTGGCAGTAGTAATGCCACTCACGGAGGCCGTTACCGTATCATTACCGGCGCAGCCATTATCGAGGTATGATGCTGTTGCCACCCCGCCAATCGTAGCAACCTCTGCTGTCAATTCGGCCTTTCCGTTGACCGAACAGGCAGAGGTAAAACTGACCACTTGTGGAATTGTTTCCAGCACACCATCGGTGAAGACACTCACCGATACACTGGTTGATCCGTATGCTGACAGCGCACCGGTCCCTACACCGAATGTCGGCGCACTGATAGTGACTGAAGTGGCACCTACTACAAAACCAATTGACTGACTGACTGCTTCTTCCCCCACCTGGCTTGTCGCAGTTAGTGTAGCTGCTCCTGCAGCCGTCCGGCTTGCTGACTCAAGAGATATTGTCGCCACACCAGATGAGTTTGTTATGGCGATACCGGAACTTGGCGATAATACTGCCAATTCATTCTTATCAATAGTAAATGTGACTACAGCATTCGCCACTGCACCGGTAGTATCTGTCACCGTCACTTTCGCGATTGCTGGAGATCCACTTGAGATTGTCGTGACTACTTGTGCAGCATTATCGGTCAACGCTAGAGTTAATGTTGCTTCAGTAGTCGCTTCCGCCGTTGTGTCATTCGTTGTGTTATTAATCGGCGAATCACCGGGGCAAGCAACCAGAGTGGACAGAGCCAAAGCCATCGCAAATACTTTGATATATTGCAAAAGATGTATTAATCGAGAATATAATTTTGGTGTCCCTATTAAGCAGCCAGTTGACACGAATGATTTTTCAATTGTACGCATTTTCCATTTTCCAGAATATAATCGAGCGAAATTAATTATTATTAGGCAATCTTGGGCATGCCTTAAGCAGACTAAATAACTACTTTACTATCAGCTTTTAATATTAGCCAGTATTTATAGCTGATAAATTCATCCCCCCCGAATCAACTACGGGGGAGGGCAGTAATTTTGCATTTTCACAGATTTGAGTTTTTTCCTGCATTGGGGTGCGAAGGGTGGCGAACCTGGCCGTGTAGTCTACATTAATGAGGGACTACCACTTCAAATAAGCGCTGTAACTCCAAGGCAAAACCAAACTCAGCATTAGTGGCGTGTGCGGACGGAATCTGGGAATTATCCACCACAGTTTAAACCGGCGCATCGAGCTACCATGATTTCGCTTTAATACTTCAGGCAATAATATATTCTTCGTGAACTTCGTGTGCTTCCAAACAACAAATTATAAGCAATTGATTTACAAAAGATAATTTCTATTACCCCTGAACTAAATTTTTAATTTACAGCGCATCATCAGAGTGGAATCAATTTAAAAGCTAACGTGAGGCACCTGCTCCCCCCCTTCAAGCCCGCGTAAAAGGAAATTTCGACAAAGCAAGAACATCTTTAGTGTGTGAAATAATTCTTCGGTTTTAAACTTTAATTTCTCAGTTTACTTCCATGCAACAAATACTTGCTTGTTAAAGGAGTTATAGCCCGCAATATGGGTAGAAGCGCATGGTGGTTCAGTAAAAACACATTCATAACTGGATAGAATGACCCACTAAATCAACCAGCACCTTTAAGAGACAATATAATCCCACTCCCGATCGCCACGGCGCCCGCCACATGAAACCAGTGCAGCTGCTCACCGAGAAACAGCATCGCCATCACGGTACCGAACACTGGCATCAGATGGATAAACTGCCCGGCCGTTCCTGCGCCAACGATATTCACCCCCTGATTCCAGCACAGAAAGGCGAAGATAGATGCAAACAGTGCAACGTAGGCTATCGCCATCAAGTTCGCACTATTCACCACAAAGGCCGGTTCATTGAACCAGTTAAACCAGTACAGCGGACTCAGCATCAGCACCCCAACAATCATGGTAAAACCGAGGAATGCCATCGAGCCTAGTTCGGGGGGACGCCAGCGCAGGCTGATCGAGTAAACCGCCCACACCAGAGCAGCCAGCAGTATCCATAAGTCACCCTGGTTTAGCTCCAGAGCCAGTAGCTTATCCAGCTCTCCCCGACTCACCAGCAGCAATACTCCCGCGCTGGAGATGAGTATCCCCAGCAGTTTGAGTACACTGATTGGCGTTCCTGGAATAATGCGCGATAACAGAATAATCAGGATCGGGATAAAGCTGTTGATCAGCAATCCATTGGTGGCGCTGGTTTGCTGCAAGCCAATATAAGACAGGGTATTGAAGCCGGCGACCCCGAAACCACTCATAAATATCAGTGGCACAAGATTCACTCGGATGATGGGCCATTGTGTCAGCAGAGGTTTTATAATAAACGGAAAGATCAGCAGCAGTGCTGTAACCCAGCGTAGATAGGAAATAGTGATCGGTGCAATCTCACCCGCAAAGGCACGCCCGATCACATAGTTGCCTGACCAGAACAGAGCCGAGCCGGACAGCATCAGGTAAGCCCAGTTTTTAGACATGGTTAATTTCAGCATCCAGAACAGATTGCTCGATAGCCGTCAGCGCTTCCAGTTGCAGACGGGTGACGGGCTTATTCCTCGGAAGGTAGCTTCAGATCATTCTCAAAAGAATTTTCTTCCAGATTATGGCGCGAACCTTTTTTCTGCTCTCCGCCAAAATTGATTTTCCACTCCAGATTGCTACTCGAATCGGCATAGGTTAAGGCATTCTTGATCGAAATCCGGTCTGATTTATACAGGTCATACAGCGACTGATCGAAGGTCTGCATACCCACCGTGTCACCTTTTTCCATCACCGTCTTGATCTCATTGAAATTGCCGTCTCTGAGCAATTCGGAAATATACGGCGAATTGATCATGACCTCGACCACACAGGCCAGCTTGCCGCCCATCGCGGGTACCAGTCGCTGCGAGATAACCGCTCGCAGATTGAGCGACAGATCCATCAGCAACTGTGCACGATTGTCGGTCGGAAACATATTCATAATACGGTCCATTGCCTGATTTGAGTTGACCGCATGCAGGGTGGTCAGGCACAGATGTCCGGTATCCGCAAAGTTGATCGCTGCCTGCATGGTTTCACGGTCCCGCGCTTCCCCGATCATGATCACTTCGGGCGCTTCACGTAAAGCTTCACGCAGCGAATTTTCGTAAGACAGGGTATCGATCCCGACCTCACGCTGAGACACGATCGATTTACCGTGTCGAAACACAAATTCGATCGGGTCTTCGATGGTCAGGATATGCCCACCCCGGATCTGGTTACGGTAATTGATCATCGACGCGAGGGTGGTCGATTTACCCGAACCGGTAGAGCCGACCACCAGTACCAGACCATTTTTTTCCATGATGATTTTTTTCAGAACCTGTGGCAGACCGAGTTCATCCAGCCCCGGAATGATCCATTTGATGTATCGGATCACCATCGACACTTCCGAACGCTGCACGTAGACATTGACCCGGAAGCGCCCCACGTCGAGCAGGGTAAAACCCAGATTCAACTCCCGGTTAACTTCGAAATCCATCACCTGTTCATCGGTCAGCAGGCTGAAAGCCAGTTTCTGTACCTGGCCGGGCTTGAGCGGGTTTTTGGCAATCGCACTGGTTTGCCCGCTCACCTTCATATTGGGTGGCGCACCGGTAATAAAAAACAGATCCGACGCCTGTTTTTCCACCATGATTTTCAGATAGGGTTCGAGTAACTTGGTGGTTGGCTCTCTGCTCATTATATTTCTCGCACTGGATCAGTCACTGCTTGTCGGCCTGCACTGTGGAACGCTAACAGGTACAGCAGCATTAAATGAGTCCGTTATAATTATCATCGTCGTTGTCTTCCAGCTCAAAATCATCGCGGTGATCGGTAACCAGACCGGTTTTACGGGCGGTATTACTTTCCAGCTTGATTTTAAGGCGCAGGTCATTGACCGAATCCGCATTTCTCAGTGCATCTTCAAAGGTGATCTTGCGCGTTTCATACAGATCGAACAGCGCCTGATCAAAGGTCTGCATACCCTGCTCCCTCGACTTGGAGATCAGGGTTTTCATTTCATGCACTTCCCCCTTGAAAATCAGATCCTGCATGAGCGGGGTATTGATCATTATTTCGACCGCCGGGATTCGTCCCACACCATCGATGCGCGGAATCAGACGTTGCGAGATCAGCGCCTTCAGGTTCAGCGACAGATCCATCAGCAATTGCTGGCGGCGTTCTTCCGGAAAAAAGTTGATGATACGATCGAGCGCCTGGTTGGTGCTGTTGGCATGCAGCGTGGAAAGACACAGATGTCCGGTTTCGGCAAACGCAATCGCATGATCCATCGCTTCACGATCACGGATCTCACCGATCAGGATCACATCGGGAGCCTGGCGCAGAGTGTTTTTGAGCGCGATTTCATAGCTGTCGGTATCCACCCCGACTTCGCGCTGGGTGACCAGACAGTTGCGGTGTTCATGCACGAATTCGACCGGATCTTCGATGGTAATGATATGTCCGTAACTGTTACGGTTTCGATAATCCACCATCGACGCCAGTGAAGTCGATTTACCGGAACCGGTACCGCCGACGAAGATGACCAGACCACGTTTAGTCATGGTAATGTCCTTCAGCGTAGCGGGTAGATTGAGCTCTTCAAAACTGGGAATATCGGAATTGATGATACGCAGCACCAGTCCGCTACTGCCGCGCTGAACGAAGGCATTCACACGAAAACGGGCCACCCCGGGCAGCGCGATCGAGAAGTTACATTCCTGGCTTTTTTCAAACTCGGAAACCTGCTTGTCGTTCATGATCGAACGCGCCAGCATCTGCGTATGCGAGGGTGCCAGCACCTGCTTGGAGACCGTATTGATCTTGCCATCCACCTTGATCGCCGGTGGAGATCCGGTGGTGATGAACAAATCCGAACCACCCTTGCTGACCATCATACGTAACAGGTCATGCATAAAACCAATTGCCTTATTTCTATCCATTTATTCTCTGCCTAAAAGTATTGCCCGAGTGATTAGTTATTTTAAAGTGCATCAGGGTTTGCTGCTTTTCTCCTGGCTTCTTCTTTCGCCACCAGCCCCTGAGCCAACAGCTTTTTTAAATTCTGATCGAGTGTCTGCATACCCACATTCTGCCCGGTCTGGATGGCTGAATACATCTGCGCGACCTTATCTTCACGGATCAGGTTACGGATCGCCGGAGTGCCGATCATGATTTCATGCGCAGCCACACGGCCGCCACCGATTTTTTTCAGCAGGGTCTGCGAAATAACCGCTTTCAGGGACTCGGATAACATCGAGCGCACCATCGATTTTTCTGCTGCCGGAAACACATCCACGATACGGTCAATGGTTTTGGCCGCCGAACTGGTGTGCAGGGTGCCAAACACCAGATGGCCTGTTTCAGCCGCTGACAGCGCCAGACGGATGGTTTCCAGGTCACGCATCTCGCCCACCAGAATGGTATCGGGATCTTCACGCAGGGCTGAACGCAGCGCTTCGTTGAAGCCCAGTGTATCCCGATGCACTTCACGCTGGTTAACCAGGCATTTCTTGCTCTGGTGCACAAATTCGATGGGGTCTTCCACCGTCAGGATATGCCCGTACTCGGAATCGTTCTTGTAATCGACCATCGCTGCCAATGTGGTTGACTTACCAGAACCGGTCGGCCCGGTCACCAGTACGATGCCGCGTGGGTACTCGGAAATCTCCTTGAATATGGAAGGTGCTCCCAGATCCTCCAGTGACAGTATCTTCGAGGGAATGGTACGAAATACCCCGCCCGCGCCACGATTATGGTTGAAGGCATTTACCCGGAAACGGGCCAGACCCGGAATCTCAAACGAAAAGTCGGTTTCCAGAAACTCTTCATAATCTTTGCGCTGCTTATCACTCATGATGTCGTAGAGCATGTCATGAACCTGTTTATGGTCCATGTCCGGCACGTTGATGCGGCGAATATCACCGTCTACACGAATCATCGGCGGCAGTCCTGCGGACAGATGTAAATCTGAAGCACCCTGTTTAACGCCAAAGGCAAGAAGTTGAGCTATGTCCATAATGTTCTCGGTCGGTGAGTATTAGTTATTAGCAAGATTAGTGTTATATTCGTTTTTATAATGATTTGAAAGCTAAATTCAACAGGGCTTGAAATCAGCTTCTATTCGGCCCGTTTAGTCTGAGACTATAGCAAAACCTATGCACAACATCGAAAAAAATCTTGCTCTGATTCAACAAAAGATTGAACTCACGGCCCGCCAGTTCCAACGTGATCCGCAATCCATAACCCTGCTCGCGGTGAGTAAAACCAAACCGGTATCCGATATCCAGACCGCCCTGCGCTGCGGCCAGCATGATTTCGGCGAAAGCTATCTACAGGAAGCCGAACACAAAATAAGCGCACTCGATGGCAACCCGATTGTGTGGCATTACATCGGCTCCATCCAGTCCAACAAAACCCGAAAAATCAGTGCGCTTTTTGACTGGGTACACAGCGTTGAGCGCTTCAAAATTGCGCGCCAGTTAGATGCGCACCGTCCGCTCCATAAAGCACCGCTGAATATCCTGTTACAGGTCAATATCGATAATGAAGCCAGCAAGTCCGGCATTCCGGTGCATGAAGTCAGCACTCTGGCAGAAAAGATAGAGCAGCTGCCACGCGTTCGCTTACGCGGCCTGATGGCGATTCCAGCAATACATACGGATCCACAGCAACAGCGTGAACCCTACCGAAAGATGCAGCAGGCATTCATTGAACTGCAACGACGACATCCTCAATGCGACACCCTGTCGATGGGAATGAGCGACGATATGCAGGCCGCCATTGCAGAAGGCTCCACACTGGTTAGAATAGGCACTGCCATTTTCGGCCCACGACTTTAATTCAAAATAATTTATACCTGAGAAATGACTCAAAACATGCAAGCAACACTCTGTTTTATCGGGGCCGGCAACATGGCCACCAGCCTGATCGGTGGCCTGATCGCCAATCAGTACCCGGCACAGAATATCATCGCCAATGATATCGATTCGCTAAAACTGGATGCCCTGCAGCAGCAGTTCTCGATACGCACCGAGAACCAACTGCACGCTGCCGTGGCCAACGCCGATATCGTCATCCTGTCGGTAAAACCACAGGTATTGCAACAGGTGTGCCGGGCACTGGCACTGGCCATGCCTGCCAACAAACCAAAAACCCTGTTCATCAGCATAGCCGCTGGTGTGCGCGCGACGGATATCAACCGCTGGCTGGGTGGTGATCTGGCCGTGGTTCGCTGCATGCCCAACACTCCCGCACTGGTCGGACTCGGAGCCTCGGCGCTGTTTGCGAACGATGCGGTTAGCGACCTACAAAAACAGCAGGCCGAACAGATCATGCAAAGCACCGGGGTTACGGTATGGGTAAACACCGAATCTCAACTGGATGCCGTGACCGCCATTTCCGGCAGTGGCCCGGCCTACTTTTTTCTGTTTATCGAAGCGCTGCAAAACGCGGCGCTTGTACTCGGCCTGAATCCACAAACCGCCGCCCTGCTGGCACGCCAGACCGCACTCGGTGCCGCCACCATGGCGCTCGGTCAGGACGTCGCCAGATTGCGTCAGCAGGTCACCTCAAAAGGCGGCACCACCGAACAGGCGATCGCCAGCTTTGAGTCCGCCAATCTGTCTGGAATCGTGCTGGAAGCAACCCGCGCTGCGGAAAAACGCTCACAGGAACTGGCCAACCAGCTTGCCAGCGACACCCAGTAGCCATTCATAAAACCATACATTAGAGAATTCACGATGGGATCAAGTTACCTTACCTCACCCCTTTTACTGGTCATCAACACCCTGTTTGATATCTATGTGCTGCTGGTGCTGTTGCGCTTTGTACTGCAATGGTTAAGAGCCGACTTCTATAACCCGGTGTCTCAGTTCATCGTGCGCGCGACGGCGCCTCCATTAAAACTGTTGCGCCGCATTATTCCCAGCTTTGCAGGACAGGACATGGCGTCACTAGTGCTGGCACTGTTACTGCTGCTGGTCAAATACCTGCTAATTCGTTCGCTCGGTGCCGGCATCATCGAAGTCGTCAATATGGCAGCGCCTATTGGGAGTGCCAGTATCGCGGGATTGATTATCATCGCACTGGCCGAAGTGCTCGCCACCTTTATTAACATCTTCCTGTTTGCGATTATTATTCAGGTGATCCTGAGCTGGGTAAACACGGGTGGCTATAACCCGGTGATTGGCCTGATCCAGACCCTGAGTGAACCGGTGATGAAACCGATACGCAAATTCATCCCGCCGCTTGGCGGACTCGATCTGACACCTTTATTTGCTTCACTCGGTCTGATGGTGGTTAAAATGCTGATCATTCCACCTATCGTGTTTATTGCCCTGCAGTTATGAATCACCAGCCCTGGCGATTATCCGATCAACAGTTAACCCTGTTCTGCCACATCCAGCCGGGGGCACGCCAGAGCCAGCTGGCCGGGCTGTACGACAACTGCATAAAAATTCAGCTGGCCGCTCCACCAGTAGACGGCAAGGCGAATAAGGCCCTGATCGATTACCTGGCGCAGCTGCTGGCACGCCCCCGCACATCCATTTGCATTACACGTGGACATAACAACCGTAGAAAAACTATTACCATCGATGGCATTAGTCAGTTACCCTGTGCGTTAAGCGATTTAGCACAAAAATAATCGAATCTTTTTTAAAAAAATCATTCTATAATTATTTAATGGGGCCAAAAAAGACAGACTGATCAGATCCTTTCCACCTCATTTATCATCAACGGAGAACATAATGAAAAAAATAATTACACTAGCCCTATTGAGCTTGTTCATAGGCTTTCAAACCCTTGCTTTCGGCGAAAGTTCGCAACCGATTGGCAACTACATCGTGCACTACAATGCCCTGTCTACCGAAACCCTGCCACCAACGGTAGCCAAAGCGTATGGCATTACACGTAGTAAACACAAAGGATTGCTAAATATCTCGGTACTTAAGAAAGGCGAAGGATTCCAGGGCGTGGAGGCCGACATTAATGTCAGTGCGACCAACCTGACCGGACAGCTACGTAATATTGAACTGCGTAAAATCGTCGAACAGAATGCGGTCTATTACATCAGTGAATTCTCCGTGTCTGACCGTGAAACGCTGGACTTTTCTATCCAGGTTAAAACGGCCGACAACCAGACTGGAAATATCAAACTACGTCAGCAATTCTTCACCAACTAAAGCACCATCTCTCATGTCAGGCATCATACGGTCGGTTCGGCCCGATGCCTGGCCTGAATAAAGTCGGCGTGCGAAACGTACAGCAGGTCTGCCACCTGCCTGAGTAGATGTTCTTCATAATGGTGCTTTTCACCATCCGCATACGCCACCTGCCACATCAGTTCTATAACCCGGACCTTGGCAGCCTGATCCAGCTGCTCATTCATCATGCGCGTAATATGCTGCAACGATACCAACCGGTCGGCTTCTTCATGGGCATTCTGCAACAGGGTATCCACCTCTTCTTCAGCTAAAGAAAGATGCGCCAGCAATAACTTGCGGATGCTGGCCAGCTCCTGTTCATCCTGAGAAAAATCAGCCATGCTGACTTCAATCATCAGTACCGCCGTGGCCAGATCAATCGCCATCGACGGCTGCACCTGATTTAACCGCTCAAAAGCGGGCTGAAAGTATTTCTGGATAAGTTTTATCATGCGCCCATTCTAAATGGCCGGATGATAAATTCAATAGCATTTATTGATTGAATAGCATTTTTTAATTGATTTTACATGCCCCGGTCTGCACACTTAACACAACGTTCATTATCGACCGCATCATGACACTCACTGAATTTCGTTACATTGTTGCCGTGGCCCAGAAAAAACACTTCGGTCATGCCGCACAGGCCTGTTTTGTCAGCCAGCCCACCCTCAGCATTGCGATCAAAAAACTGGAACAGGAGCTCGACGTTAAACTGTTTGAGCGCAGTTCCAAGAATGAAATCCGTATCACCGATATCGGCCAGCAAATCGTCCGCCAGGCTCAGAAAGTTTTACAGGAAACCCAGGTCATCAATGAAATTTCACAGCAGGGCAAGGACCCTTTATCCGGGATTTTTAAACTCGGTGCTATTTATACCATCGGGCCCTATCTGTTACCCGAACTGATACCCGGTCTGTCTAAAAATGCGCCGCGCTTTAAACTCATTATCGAAGAAAGCTTCACGGCTAATCTTTCACGCTCGTTGAAACAGGGTGATCTGGACGCGATCATCATCTCTTATCCATTTGATGAGCCGGGTATTGAAACCATCCCACTCTATGAAGAGCCTTTTGTAGTCGCGATTCATGCCCAACATGAATGGATCAACAAGCAGCAGATTCAGGTGGATGAGTTGGCAGGACAGGATCTGATGCTGCTCGGAGCCGGTCATTGCTTTCGCGACCAGGTGATACAGGCCTGCCCCAAATGCATGTCTGAAAGCAATGAACTGACGCGCAAACTGGAAGGCAGCTCACTCGAAACCATCCGCCATATGGTCGCTGCAGGTACCGGCATCACCGTCCTGCCCTGCACCAGTATGCTCTACAGTCAGCACAATCAGGATCTGATTCATATTCGCAATTTTGCCAAACCACTTCCCAGCCGCACGGTTGCACTGGCCTGGCGTAAACATTATCCGCGCCGCGAAGCCATTCAGATTGTCATCGACACGATTTTGCAGTGCCGGCTTACCGGAACCCTGCCGATAACATCAACCACTCATACCCATCCTGGAAAACCAGCATGAGCGAACAGGAAATCACCAGTCAGCAATTGATACGCGGCAAACTGAATAGCGAAACCGCACGTATCCCGTGGAAGGAGTTACAACGTCATTTCGCCAGCGGCTATACCCTGTTCGTCAGTCTGGAGCTGGACCTGATCGATGTGGCCTATCAATTTGAGCAGGATAATGCGCAGCAGATTGAACTCTGGCTGAATGCCGAGCTGATCCATCAGGTGCGCAATGACCAGGCCCGTGAATGGTATAACAATGATGCCACCCTGTGGGCCTGTGTGGTGAGTCCCTGGGTACTGCTTCAGCACAGCGACTAGTCGATTATCGGCATCTGCTTTTTAAGCACAGGTGGACTATCGCGTTATTTTTTTTCCAGTTGGGTCAGAATATTGACCAGCGCATAGCCGTCCAGCACGCTCAACTCATGACTAAAGCCCTGAATCAGCCGGGTCGAATTTTTCCCGATAGCCTCAACATTGGCCATATCCTGACTAAAACCCGGCACGATCGGATCACCCAGTGCGCCGTTAAAGCCCGACCTGACTACCGAAAAATACTGGATAGGAGGATGCGCCCGCGTATTCAGCCAGTGTAATAAGCGCCCGGGAATAGCGGGCAGGATATCATGCAGCATTCCTTTTGAGCGGATCAGCGTGTCGTAACGAGAACCACCAAAAAACTCCTTGATCTTGTTAATCGGGAACGGATCGCTGACTTCATCCAGTCCATGATAGGCCAGCGCCGTACCCAGATGCGGACTGGCAATCGTAATCAATGCCTTCACATTCGGTGCACCATGCCGAATCAATGCCAGTCGCGCAACCACACCTCCGAGTGAATGCCCGACGATGATGATTTTATCGGCAGGATAGCGGTCATTCACCCAGCGTAACGCGGCAGAAAATACATTCGCCTGACCGTTTAACGGTGCCTCTGAGTTAAGCAGCAGATTGACCACCTTATTATCGGCATCCTGCCACTGTTGAGACACCGGGATCAACCCTTCCGGCGATCCCAGCAGCAATGCGGCACGCTTCCAGCCAAACTGCTGCAATACATTATTAACTCCCGACTGCTCCCAGGAATAGATGCTGCCCTGATACCCGTGCACCTGCAGCAGCACATCCGCAGAGGCCGGCCCGGCAAGCGCTCCCATGAACAGTAATAACGCGCTTAAAAATTGTTTCATCCCGTTCATAATAGTAACTCTCAATCCTTAAATGATGTGTATAAGCTATAAATAGTTCAACCAACCAGACTGCATAACTGCTACATTATGCCCCTTTCTTAAAACGAATATTAGCCCATTCTTATATATAAATGACTGAAATCAAGCCCTGTATTTTTAACATTAATTTAGAAGATTTTGAATCGGCCGTGTTAACACCCTCCCATCAGACCCCGGTGCTGGTGGATTTCTGGGCCGACTGGTGCAGCCCCTGTATCGCCATCGCACCGGTTTTAACACGCGTCGTCGAAGCGTTTAACGGTCAGGTACTACTGGCCAAACTGGAAGTCGATGAAGGGCATAATATGAAGCTCGCAGGGCAATTCAGAGTGAGGGGATTCCCAACCATTATCCTGTTTAAAAATGGCGCAGAGCAGGATCGATTCAGCAGTGCCCGGCCAGCTCATTTTATCGAGCAATTTATTCAGCAGCACCTTTAGCCTATCGGCTATACTGTTAAAAAACTTATAAAAACTGATCGTGACAAATTCCGACCTACCCCACAACATTGACCGTTTTCTAATCAGCGACATACTGGGTAAAGGTGCCCAGGGTATCGTATATAAAGCCACCGATCCAAGTCTGAATCGTCAGGTCGCGATCAAATCGGTGATCATTAAAGGAAATCAATTACAGCCCGATACGGTTAGCAACCTGCTCAAGGAAGCACGTACCGTCAGTCAGTTACAGCATACCAATATCGTCAGTATCTATGATGTGGGTGACGACCCGCTAAGCCCCTATCTGGTACTCGAGTACATCGATGGTCAGTCGCTGCAAACCCTGTTACAGAATCCGATCGGGTTACCGGTCGCGTTCAAGATTATGCGAGATGTGCTCGCCGGCGTTGCCGCTGCCCATAACGAAGGCATCATCCACTGCGACCTGAAACCCGCCAACATCCTGATCACCCGCCAGGGACAGGCCAAGGTTGCCGACTTCGGGCTGGCACTGCTGGCGGATCATCAGCATGACAACGAGCAGTTGATGGGATCCCCACAATACATGGCACCGGAATATCTCGAAACACATCAGCACCAGACGGTGTCCGACGTATTTTCACTGGGGCTGATCTTTTACGAAATACTGGCTGGCAAAAAAGCGGTTGAGGGTAAGGACGTTTACCAGTTGCTGTATGCGATTTCGAATAAACCGATCCAGCCGCCCTCGCGCCACAACAAACACGTCGATGAAACACTCGACGCACTGATCATGAAAGCGCTGGAAAAGGATCCGATCAATCGATATCAGAATGCCGCCGAAATGCAGCAGGCATTTGAAAACAATCTGGCCTTAAACGACGCCATTAATCATATCGACAGCTCCAATTCGACGGTTAAATTTCTGCTGCGGCGGATGAGTCATAAAAAAGATTTTCCGGCATTTTCAGAAACCATTGCGATACTCAACCGGGCTTCCAACAGCACCACAGAAAGCCTGGCCATCGCTTCCAACGCGATCCTGAAAGACATCTCACTCACCAACAAGGTGTTGCGGGTAGTCAACTCGGCACAATATAACCGGGGTGGCAGTGTCAATACGGTTTCACGCGCCGTGGTCATGCTGGGTATCAACACGGTCAAGAGCTTTGCCATTTCGCTGCTGTTGTTCGATCATCTGCAAAACCAGAAGCAGACTGAGCAACTGCAGGAAGACGCCATTACCTCATTGTTCTGCGCAATTCTGGCCAATGGCATGGCCAGACATCAGCGTATCCGGGATCCGGAAGAAGCCTTTTTATGCGCATTGCTACAGCAACTGGGGAAGTTACTGGTACGCTTTTATCTGCATCAGGAAAGTGTCGCCATCGATACCCAGGTCGAACAGAATAATCTGGAAGAAAGCACGGCTGCACTGAAAGTACTGGGCGCCACTTATCACACGATTGGCATGATGGTGGCAAAGGACTGGGAGTTTCCCGAACAGATCGTGAACAGTATGGAACCGATCAGCGAAATCCTGCTCAGGACGCAGAGTAAACGGATCTCCAGTTTACGTCTGATCGCCAACTTCAGTAACAGCTTAAGCACACTGTTAAAGCTACCCAAAACCCAGCAGACCGAACCGGTTGCGAAACTGATAGCACTCTATTTTGCGACCCTGGGACTAGATCAGAACCGCATCAACGCACTAGTTAGTAGCGCCACCAGAGAACTCAGCGAATTTGCTCGCATGCTGAATATTAAACTGTCCAGCAGTCGATTCTATCAGCAACTCATCGCTACCGAAGAAGACAACGCCAGCCCCGATAGCACGCCGCCCAAAGCCGCTAAATCACCTGAAAAGCCGCTTACCCTGTCCCAGACTGAATCGATAAAAACTTTGATCAGCGGCATACAGGATGTGACCGATTCTCTCACCGGTGAAGACTTCAGCCTCAGTATGATCATGCAGATGATCATGGAAACGATGTACCGCGCCCTGCCCGGTACCCGTGTGTTACTCGCCCTGCGCGACCGCGCCAGCAATGCGTATATCGGAAAATATGGCTACGGCAATAACATAGAAGCGCTTAAAAATAACTTTGTGCTGCCTTTCACCTATAACCCGGATCTTTTCAACCTCGCCCTTAAAAACGCTGCAGATATTAAGATCGATGCGACTTCCGACCCTAAAATACAGTCCAAATTACCCGACTGGTACCAGCAAAATATCAACGCCAACAGCTTCCTGCTGTACCCCGTAGTGATGAATAAAAGTCCCATCGCATTGATCTATATCGATAGCGAGCATGCCAGACATATCGCCCTGTCTGAAAACCAGCTGATACTGTTAAAAACCCTGCGTAATCAGGCTGTCGTTGCGATTAAATACCTGCGCTAAAACCCACTCACAGAAGAGCATACAAAAACATCATGGCTGAACTGGAATACCCGCACAACATCGATCGCTTTATCATCAATGATATCCTCGGTAAAGGAGCCCAGGGCGTGGTTTACCTGGCCACCGATCCAAATCTGGATCGCCAGGTTGCGATTAAATCGGTATTCCTGCGAGGCAATTTCCGCCAGAGCGATGCCGATAACCTGTTAAAGGAAGCACGCACCGTGAGCAGGCTGCAGCATGCCAATATCGTCACTATCTACGATGTTGGCAACGACAGCAGCAACCCCTATCTGGTGCTTGAATATGTTAAAGGGGACACCCTGTACAACCTGCTGCAAAATCAAATCCCACTAGCACGCGCCACCAGCATCATGCGTGATGTATTAAATGGGGTCGCAGCTGCACACCAGCAGGGTATTATTCATTGTGACCTGAAGCCGGCCAATATCATCATTACTGAGCAGGGGCAGGCCAAGGTTGCCGATTTTGGACTGGCCCTGCTGGCGGACACTCAGCACCATGATGAAGATATGCTGGCGGGCACCCCGCAGTACATGGCTCCAGAGTACATCGAGACGCGCCGTCACCAGACCGTATCGGATGTCTTTTCACTCGGCCTCATTTTTTATGAACTGCTATCAGGTCGGCGTGCGGTGAATGGTGATGACGTTTATCAGATTCTGAATGCAATCGCGAATACCCCGATCAGGCCACCATCCACGTATAACAAAACTATCGACGAAAGCATGGATGCGCTGATCATGCAGGCGCTCGAAAAAAACCCGATAAATCGTTTTCAAACCGCCTCCGAAATGCTCGTAGCGCTGGAACAGACACTGGCTCTGAGTGAAGCCAGTCAGCACACTGACAGCTCCGATTCGACCGTTCAGTTCCTGTTACGACGGATGAATCACAAGAAAGATTTCCCGGCGTTTTCACGCACCATCAGCATCCTCAACAAAGTCGCGACCAGCGATACCGAGAGCCTGTCATCCGTTTCCAACGCGATCCTGAATGATATCTCGCTCACCAACAAGGTACTGCGCATCGTTAACTCTGCCTATTACAATCGGGGAGGTGGAAAAATCAGCACCATTTCACGCGCCGTGATTATGCTCGGCATTGACCCGGTTAAAAGTCTTGCCGTATCGCTGATGCTGTTTGAGCACCTGCAGAATAAAATGCAGGCCAGCCAGCTGATGGACGACGCCGTCACTTCGCTGTTCAGCGCCCTGATGGCGAACGAACTGGCGATTGCCAACCAGGTTAAGGATCACGAAGAAGCCTTTCTGTGCGCACTGCTGCAGCAGCTGGGTAAATTGCTGGTACGTTTTTACCTGCTCGAAGAAAGCCAGGCGATCGACAAGCAGGTGGCCCAGAACAATCTGGAAGAAGACACAGCGGCGCTGAAGATACTCGGCACGTCCTACCACGCTCTGGGTATGGCAGTTGCACGAGACTGGGGCTTTCCCGATCAGATCATCAACAGTATGAGGCCGGTGGATAAAAAGATGTTCAGCAAGGCACTCAACCCGGCCGATAAATTACGCGCCATTTCGCACTTCAGTAATTCATTAAGCCAGATTCTGAAACAGCCGGAACCGTTGCAGGCCAGCGCCATTAAAAACATTACCAGCCAGTACGACAAGGTGCTGAGTCTGGATCAAAAGAAAATAGAGCGGCTGGTTGAAGACTCGCAGAAAGAACTCACCAGTTTCGCCAAGCTGATCAACTTCAATCTGTCCAAAAGCAGTTTCTACCAGCAATTGACTGCGGATAATAGCGCGCAAAATCACGATACTAAAAAACCAGCCAATGATTTCGGCCCGGCGGATAGCGTACACATCCTGCTCGAAGACACCACTCAGGAAACCCTGCAGAATACAGAAAAAGCACTCACCGATGGCATCCAGGACATCACCAACACCATGACCGGTGATGACTATACGATCAATCAGATTCTGCAGATGATCATGGAAACCATCTATCGCGCGCTGGCAGGCTCACGTGTATTACTCGGGCTGCGCGACAGAGCCAGCAACAGCATCAAGGGCAAGTTCGGTTACGGAGAGGATATCGAGCGACTGATCCAGAACTTTCATATCCCGCTCGCCTACCAGCCGGATGTGTTCCATATCGCATTCAAAAACAATGTCGACATCAAGATCGATGACACCCGTGAGGTCAAAATTCACGACAAGATTCCGCAATGGTATCACCGCAAGGTCGGCTCGAAATCATTCATCCTGTTTCCTATCGTGGTCAAACACAGCCCGATTGCAATGATCTACATCGATAGCCCGCAGAGTGACAGCATTTCCATCACCGACAGTCAGCTCAGCCTGCTGAAAACCCTGCGCAACCAGGCCATACTCGCGATCAAAAGTCTGAGTTAAAGCCTGCCAGCGCTACCTTTTTAGATATGCCTAAGCTGGCGATCGTGTAGCCGTGCCAGCAATACAATGGCCAGCAACGCGCCCAGCAGAGCCATCCCCATATCCGACTGGGTATCCCACACATAGCCCTGGGTACCCAGAAAAGCGTCCGCGTTTTCGCCGGAAGCCAACGCCACCCACCACTCGATTAATTCATACAGCGCACTGAATGCCAGGCTGAAACAAACCACAAAAAGATTCAGCCAGCCGCGTCCGTTCATCACCTGTTTACGGATCAGAATTTCGCGCGCCAGCAGGGCCGGAACAAAGCCCTGCATGAAGTGCCCCAGTTTGTCATAGTTATTTCGCTCAAACCCAAACCACTCTTTCATACTCTCGAACAGCGGTACCTCGGCATAGGTGTAATGACCACCCACCATCAACACGATGCAATGCAACAGAATCAGCGTGTACAGCAGCGGCGTTAAGCGAAACGAATTAAAGCTCAGCAGCAGAACCACCGCAGCAATCAGCGCAGGCGCGACTTCCAGCCACCAGGTAAAGCCATCATACGGATCAATCGCCGACCAGATCAGCGTCAATAGATAGATCAAAGCCCATAGATATTTAATTTTCCATTCTCCTGCTCAAACTTAAACCCGGGCAGCAGCGGCAACTCGATTAACCCTGTTGCATCAGCGGGGTAAAAAAACCTTTGGCAAACTGCACGGCCTGTGCCAGGGTGAAAGTCTCACGATTATCCGCATCCTGTTTCAGCCAGGCTGCAGCCGTTACGGGATCTTTCAGAAACAGCATTTCAGTACACAGGCTTTCAGAACAACTACCGCAGGCACTCGCGGCCGCCCAGTTGATACCAAAATGTAGATCAGCGACCTGATCGGTATTGACGATGCGTTCACCGTCAAGTTCAACCCGTACAGGCTGTGCCGTTACTGCACATTCAGAAACAACGACCGACGGCCCGCCAAACATTGAACTCGGCGCCAGCGCATCCATTGCACACATCGCATGTAGGTTATGCCCATTCAATTCGATGCGGTGAACTCGCTGTTCCATGGTAAAGGGGTAACAGCCTTTGACTTCACCCTTGTCATCCAGCGTCAACATATCTTTTTCAGCCAGTTGTGCCAGTATCGCCAGAGCGTTTGCATTCGTTGGTGTGAGCTCCGATACCAGCGCAGCTCGCCCCTTGAGATAAAAACTGTTGAGTACCGCTAAATAGATTTTTGCCTGTGCCAGCGCCAGCTCATCGAGCTGTTTCTTGAGGGGTAAGATATGGGCCAGGCGTTGAACGGCTGCATCAACTTTCATGTTAAAGTTCCTTCATCACTAAAAAAATCGCACCTTAGCATAAATGGCACACTCTTTTCACCACAATGGCTTGAATCAGTCTGTAGATTGACTATATTAACCCACTCCCATTTTCACCAGCCCAGAGTCCGTTGCCATGACCGAAAACACTGAACAACCCGAACAGCCACCAATCTTCACACTCGCCCACCCTGGCACGAACTATCTGGCACCGATTGAAGAAATCAACAAGATGCCGAAGAATGCAATTTTCCCGACCGCCAACTACCCGTATAAAACCAAGTTACGCAAGGTCGAGTACGAAAAGGAAAAAATCCTGCTGCAGATCGAACTGGCAAAGTTTCAGCGCTGGGTCAAGGAAACCGGACAGAAATACCTGATCATCTTCGAAGGCCGCGATGCCGCCGGCAAGGGAGGCACCATCAAACGCTTCACCGAGCATTTGAATCCGCGCGGATCATCCGTGATCGCACTCGAAAAACCGGATACACGCGAACGCGGTCAGTGGTATTTCCAGCGCTATATCCAGCATCTGCCGACCAAGGGTGAAATCGTGTTTCTGGATCGCTCCTGGTACAACCGCGCCGGGGTGGAACGTGTAATGGGCTTCTGTACCCCACAGGAATACCTCGAATTCATGCGCCAGTGCCCCGAGTTTGAGCGCATGATCGTGCGCAGTGGTGTGCGTCTGATCAAATTCTGGTTTTCCACCAGTCGTAATGAACAGTTCAGACGCCTGCAGGCGCGCCAGCATGACCCGCTCAAGCAATGGAAAATCAGCGACATCGACCTCGCCTCGCTGGATAAATGGGATAACTACACGGAAGCCAAGGAAGCCATGTTTTTCTACACCGACACCAAAGACGCACCGTGGACCGTGGTCAAGTCAGACTGCAAGAAACGCGCGCGCCTGAATGCGATCCGCCATGTGCTGTCGACCGCCGATTACCCGAACAAAAATAACAGCGTGGCGCGGGTGCCGGATAAGCTCATCGTCGGCTCTGCCGAAACCATCTACGAGTCGGGCGAAAAACATCTGCAGCACCCACCGTTCGAAGTCCGTAAATAGTCAGACCGTCGAGTGCCGGTTGCATGCTTAGCACAACCGGCACACGCAAGATCTGTTAGAATCAGTTTTTTATCGCACGAACTAACCATTATGCCTCGTCTTACCATCTACAGCACCGGCAGCTGCCCGGTGTGCGAACAGACCAAAAAGTTACTCACTAAATGGCGTATCCCCTATCATGAAATCCGCCTCGATCTGGAACCCTCGGAACACCGGCGCTTTGCCGAACTGACCGAAGGTGCACGAATGGTGCCGCAGATCATCATCGATGATCAATGGATCGGCGGCTTTACCGAACTCACCGAAATGCACATGGAAGATCAGCTGGATGACCTGATGGAGCAGCCATAAGCCATGCTCAAAAAGCACAACAGCATCTTCCGCGTGATGTTCCAGAATCAGAACAAGATCTATGAACTGTATGCACGCGAAGTCAGCCAGTCCAGCATGATGGGGTTTATCGAGGTCGGCTCGATCATCTTTGGCGAGCGCTCAAAACTGCTGGTCGATCCTGCCGAAGAAAAGCTAAAATCCGAGTTTGGTGATGTCAAACACACCTATATTCCACACCATGCCATCATCCGCATCGACGAGGTTGAAAAAGAAGGTAAAAACCGCATCCACGATGCCGAAAGCTCCAGCGTCAGTAGCTTGCCCCGCTCCTGATTCAACTGCCCTGCCGTGGATATTAGCGTTGTTATTCCCAGCTACAACCGGGCGCATACCCTGGGACGCGCGTTAAGCTCGGTTTTCAGTCAGCACTATCCGGCGCAGGAAGTCATCGTCATCGACGACGGTTCCAGCGACCATACCCAGCAACTCATCACTAACGAATTCCCGCAGGTCAAACTCATCATCCAGAACAACGCTGGCGTGAGTGCCGCGCGCAATAGCGGCATCCGTGCCGCACGGTCAGACTGGATAGCCCTGCTCGACTCCGATGACGAATGGCTGCCTGAAAAACTCGAACGTATTCAGCTCGCACAGCAACAGCATCCCGCACTAAAACTGTTCCACTCGGATGAAATCTGGATCCGCAACGGGGTCAGAGTGAACCCAATGAACAAGCATGCCAAGAGCGGTGGCCATATCTTTCAGAACTGCCTGCCGCTATGCGTCATTTCGCCCTCGGCGACGGTGATCCATCGCGCCATCTTTGATCAGATCGGGCTGTTCGATGAAACCCTGCCCGCCTGCGAGGACTATGACCTGTGGCTACGCCTGTGCCATCGTTATCCGGTGCACTATATCGATCAGGCGCTGATCAGAAAGTACGGTGGTCACGATGATCAACTGTCCGCCCGATACTGGGGCATGGACCGCTTCCGCATCCGCGCCCTGCATCGCCTGCTGGATGCCCCCACGCTGCAGCCGGAACAGAAAGCACAGGCCATACAGATGCTGATTAAAAAGCTGCGCATCCTGCTAAAAGGAGCAAACAAACATCAGAATCAGGCGCTACTCGATGAGTTCAGCCCACTGCTGCAGCACTACGAGTCACTGCCATGCTGATCTGGGTATGCGCGCTGCACTGTGAAGCCAAACCGTTGATCGATTTTTATCGACTCAAAAAATCTGCCGACCGTGGCACCTATGATACTTACCAGCGGGATCAGATCAGCTGTATCGTGAGCGGGATGGGACAGCGCAATATGGCGCAGGCGATCGACTGGGCTGCCAACCAATTTTCCAGTAGCACCGTCTCCTGCTGGATCAATCTGGGTGTGGCCGGGGATAAAAGCCTCGCCATCGGCAGCACGGTACTGGCCAGCCGGGTCAGCCAGATCGACCTCAGCGGTCAGACTGACTGGCTCGAAACCAGCTCCCCGCTTGCACATCGCTTTATCGCTAAAGCCGTCACCAGCCTGCAGCGCGAACAGACCGATTATGATGCGGACTCACTGTATGACATGGAAGCCTTTGCCTTCATCCACAGTACCCGCCAATACGCCCCTGCTGAAAGGTGCCAAAGCATAAAAATCATCAGCGATAACAGCGACAACCCGCCGCATCGCAACAAGGCCAGAATCAGCCAGCTGATCGCCGACAACATCCCCGCCATCACCGACTATGCAGCACAATTACACCAACTCCGCTAACGCCCACCCCGACATCTATCGAATGAGCACTCCGATAGTCGTCGACATGATTTCCCGGTATTGATCGAATTCGTTTTCCCTCTATCCAGCGTATTCGTTGTTCCTGAATCTATCGAAGTCGATTCTCCGCTAGCCAGCGTATCCGTTTTCCTGAATCTATCGTTCCATTATCCCGACATCTATCGTATCTGCTATCCCGACATCTATCGTATCTGCTATCCCGGTATCTATCGCATCCGTTATCCCGGTATCTATCGCATCCGCTCTCCCGGCATCTATCGAAATCGTCATCCCGGCAGGCTTTTAGCCGGGATCCAGTGCACTTAAATCAGCCGCAACCGGTCACAACTATTTTGTCAATTCACCCGCTTGCCGTATATTCCCTGCTCGACCCATCAACTTAAGCCCAAGACCATGTCCGAACTTTCCACAAAAACCGCACTCGTCACCGGTGCCAGTTCAGGTATCGGACTGGCCATCAGCGAGGCCTTACTCAAACAGCAATGCCGGGTCATCGGTCTGGCACGTGACTTTACCAAGGTCACGCTAGGAAACCCGCTGTTCGAAGCCCATACGCAGGATCTGAGCGACCTCCAAGGTACTTCAGACTGGATCAAAAAGCGCTGCAAAAACACCCCCATCGATTTTTTCATCCACAGCGCCGGCTCCGGCCTGTTTGGTTCTATCGAACAGTTTTCGGTCACCCAGATCGACCAGTACCTGAAAGCGAATCTGAGCAGCGCACTGGTACTCGCACATCACATCGTACCGGGCATGCGCCGCCACAAAGCCGGACGCATCATCTTCATCGGTTCCGAATCCGCTCTCACGGCCGGCAAAAAAGGCGCACTCTACAGCAGTGCCAAATTCGGCCTGCGCGGGCTGGCACTGGCGCTCCGCGAAGACTGCAGCAAGGATGGCATCAGCGTCAGCCTGATCAACCCGGGCATGGTCAAAACCCCGTTCTTCGATGAACAGAGTTTCCGCCCCGGCCAGGACCCCAGCAACTATATACAGGCAGAGGATATTGCTGACTGTGTAATCAACATATTACACAGCAGCACAAACATTGTGTTCGATGAGATCAATCTCTCACCACGCAATAAATCGATCGATTTTTCATAGTCAGCCGTTATCCAGCGACCGATACAGGGATTAATAACGCGCAGTGTTCTGAATGCCCTGAATTTCGATATTTGCTGCAAAGCCAGCCATCGAACCGCTGCAGTGGTTCAGGATTACAGGTGTCGAAGCGACAGGAACAGCAATAATAATGCCACCTGTGCAGTGATTTATGCCTGATCGTCGGAGCGAACGAACAGTAAACGAAGGGGGGGCGATCGTTAGCTAACGGCAGGAGTAGCTGTCGATTATAGGCTCATCACCATTAATCACGCCAAAACTGTCAATACAACGGCTGATGGGATCATTGATACCGAAAATGATCAGCGAGCGGTTTTCCCCACGTTTGCTTGGCACCGTCATCGAATTGCCAGTGCGTCCCATTTCCTTTACCAGCTCGGCATACAGATGCCCCTCCCAACGTTCGCGCATCTGCGCTTCACGGCTCTGACGCGCACTGGTAAAACTGTCCATGGTTTCAGGTTTGGGTATCCACGAGCAACTCATCAGCATGGCTGCTATGGTAGCGAACATCAAAATCCGGCCTGCTAATCGATCATTATGGAAAATACACATAACCTAACCACCCCCGAGCGGCAAAAGTAATCTTTAAATTATCGGTCCTTTATCGTGCATAATTAAATACGCATCGATACCCCCGCCCAAAGTTATCGCACCCCGTATTCGGCGGTCTTTGCTTATGCGGCTTTTCACTCAAGCATTTGATAATAACCGAACATATAGCGTGTTCTATTACCAGGTTAAACCTGGCATAAGAATGGCGCTTTCCGGCACAACTTTGACCCTTATCCAGTAAAATAACAGTCCAGTCGAAAGGTGACAACTTCCGTTAATAGCTGTGGTTCAGATTAACACACTCTAATCCCAGTTCTCGGCCCAAAACCGGGTAAATATTTTCGCTTCGGCCTGCCAAAAAGCAGACTTCGCGAAATTTACAAATTGAATGTCAGGGCAGGTCAACTGCCAGCTTTTGAGAACCATTGGCGTAGTGGACAAATCAGCTTTTGCTAACACTCATAAGGGTCATTAAGCCTGCCTCAACGATAGCCAAAGTGACGTATAGTTGAGTCTACGCAGCTAATTGGCCTGACTCGACATTTCAATCATTTCAGAAACCTCCAACGTACCATTGATCTCAAGAAACGGACAGGATTGCGCAACCTTTAACGCGGCATCCATGGATGGCATTTTGATCACGCTAAGCCCCGACATTGCTGATGTCGTGCCCGGTTGAGCTCTACCATCAGGATGCACGGTATGTGTATCCTTGAACGGAATCGCTGGACTAAGAACCGCATCACCCAGCGATGACAACCATTCCTGATATCGGGTGAAATGCTTTTGCGCGACTGCTGGATCAGAGGGTTGCTCACCCCCAATGTAAACGAAAATATATTGTGGCATTGCCAACTGTCCTCATTAATGTATTGATGAAATTGGTTCTATTGCTGTTGTTTAGAGTCACATAATGTATGAGTTGAGATCAACTTCAGATTGTTTGGTTTTCAACCCCTTCTTTAGCCGGACCCTACCCTATCGCACGACAAGCGGGCTTTGCCTGAAATGAAAACCCTCAGCTGTCGCCGTTTTAACCGGTCAGACCCACTATGACTACAGCCGCTTTCCCGCCAGCGTCGGCAGCTTGTCGGTACGCGTTTCCAGCTTGATATAGCTGAGCAGTCGCACAACTCCGTCTGCATGCAGCTGCTCGTGTACCTTTTCGATCGCTGCCAGTATCTCGCACAGCTCACCTTCAATATTGGTACCGGAGGCATGCGTCTCCAGAATAAAGTCATAGCCCTGCAGCAGTGCGATGACGCTTTTAATCTGATTGCGCACCGATACCCCGGCGCCGACTGGTATCACCTGTAGTTCTACGGTTGCCTGCATCACGCTGTCTCCTGATTGGCGGGACTGTTGCTCCACTTTTCTGCTTCTATAAAAACGCGCTTGATCTGCGGATACTGCTGCCGGATTGCGGCACTGATATTGGCGATCACATCCTCAATCTCATCGGCTGTACGCTGGTCATCAAAATCTACGCTGATATTGGCCAGAATGAAATCCGGCCCCATGTGCATGGTCAATATCTCGTTCACATGATCGATACTCTTCGTCATCAGCAGAATATCACGAATACCACTGACAACCGGTCGATTGGCACTCTCACCGATCAGCAGGCCTTTGGTTTCATAGGCCAGCCAGATCGAGGTGCCGATCAGGATTAAACCGATGATAATGGACGCGATCGAATCGAAAATCAGGATGCCGGTATACTGACTCAGCGCAACCCCGGCAAACGCCACCATCAACCCCAGCATTGCGGCCGCATCTTCAAACAGCACCACAAAGATGGAAGGGTCCTTGGCGCGCTGAATCGCTTCGATATAACCCCACTTGCCCTTCACCCGCGAAAACTCCTTAAATGCAAACAACAGGGCCGCACCTTCGAACAGCATGGCTAGACCGAGTACCACATAATTGATCAGCGGGTTACTGATCGGCTCCGGACTGGACAGGTGCTTGATGCCCTCGTAAATCGAGATGCCACCACCGAGCGCAAAAATCAGTATCGCCACAATAAAGCTCCAGAAATAAATTTCCTTGCCGTGCCCGAACGGGAAGTCTTCATCGGCCGGCTTCGCTGCCTGCTTTAAGCCATATAGCAGCAGAAGCTGGTTACCGCTATCGACCAGCGAATGTATCCCTTCCGACAGCATGGCTGAACTGCCGGTTAAGCCAGCAGCCACAAACTTGGTGATCGAAATCAGCGAATTGCCGGCGAGTGCGGCAAAGATAACTTTTCTGGAACCTGATGACATAGCGAACCCGTTTCGATTAATAAATACTGCAAATAAATTCAGTCTCCGGCGCACTCCGCTGGTGGATAAAAAGCTTAAGCATTCTGTCTCAGGGGCTATAATCCCTGAACCTTTAATCCATCCGGAACCAGAATGATACATCAGAACCAGCGCTTAGCCTGCATTTAAGCCCATGAGTCGTTTACTACGCTGGTTGTCATACCCTGTTCTCCTGATGCTGCTGATCGTAGGCGCTTTTGTGCTGGCCGATCGCTGGCGGCCTTTACCCATACCGCTGCAGCAGCAGGATCCGGCCAGCGTGGTGACCGATGAGCAGGGGCGACCGTTGCGCGCTTTTCCCGACCATCAGGGTATCTGGCGCTATCAGACCAGCCTGCAGCAGGTATCGCCCGACTATATCGAAGCCCTGTTGCACTACGAAGACCGCTGGTTTTATTACCATCCCGGTATCAATCCAATGGCACTATTGCGCGCCGCACTACAGAATCTGCGTGCGGGTTATACCGTCTCCGGTGGCTCCACCCTGACCATGCAGGTCGCGCGTATCTTCGAGCCACATCCGCGCACCCTGCGTGGAAAACTGAATCAGGCGTTCCGTGCATTTCAGCTCGAATGGCACTATAGCAAGGATGAAATCCTCAATTTTTATCTGAATTACGCCCCCTTTGGCGGACCGGTGGAAGGGGTCGCTGCGGCCAGTTATGTGTATCTGGATAAGGCTCCCGATCAGTTAAACCATGCCGAAGCCGCACTGCTCGCGGTACTGCCCCAACGTCCCAGTGATTACCGCCCGGACCGCCATCCGCAGCGTGCACGTCAGGAACGCGATAAGGTGCTCGATCGTATGCGCGGGATCTGGAGCGAGGCTCAGATCGAGCAGGCCAAGCGCCAGCCGGTGTCGGCGGTATTCCATGCACAGCCGGCCACCGCCGCACTGTTTGCCCAGTTTGCGGTCGAACAGCTTCCGCAACAGGCCATCATCCGTACCACCCTCGACCTGGAACTGCAGCAGCAACTGGAAAGCTTCAGTAAACAGCAGGTGCCACAGCTGCCAGTAGGCAACTCACTCGCGATTCTGGTGATCGATCACCACAGCATGCAACTCAAAAGCTATATCGGTTCGGCAGATTTCAGAGACAGCCAGCGCTATGGCCATGTCGATATGGTGCAGGCCTGGCGCTCACCCGCCGCGACCCTGCAACCGCTGCTGTATGCACTCGCCATCGACACCGGCCTGATCCATTCAAAATCGCTGTTAAACAACATTCCTCTTAGCCATGCCGAATATCAGGCATACCATCTGAACCATGGCCAGCAGGGCCCGGTTTCAGTACCGGATGCATTGACCCGGGCGCTGCCGGTGCCCGCCCTGCAGTTGACACAGGCGTTCGGAGCAGAGCGCTTGCTACAGCAGTTGCAGCAGGCTGGCATCCAGCTCAGTGCACCCGCTCAGGCTAACCCGTCCATCATTCTGGATGGTGTGGGAAGCTCGCTCTGGCAACTGGTGAAAGCCTTCTCCAGCTTCGCCAATCAGGGCCGCGTACAACCCCTGCAATGGTTGCAACATGCGCCAACCGATAGCGCACCATCCGCACTCGTCAGCCCCGGTGCCAACTGGATCATGCGTCAGCTACTGCGCCCGCCAAACAGTGACCCGGCCGATCCTGAACTGCTGATCAGTACCGGCATCAGCAAGTATTTCCTGGATGAATGGGCGATCGGCATCAACCCGCAGTACACCATCGGGGTCTGGACTGGTCGCCCGGATTCAACCCCGCTCAACGCCTATGTTTCAACCAATCACGCACGCACCATGCTGACTCAGCTCAACCGGATACTGACGCCGCAACAGGCTGCGCCAAAACAGCCACAACCCGACTCGGTCAGCTCAGAGCCGATTTGCTGGCCACTCGGGACACTCGCTGCAGAGCAGAATCCGGCACTCTGCCAGCAACAGCAGCAAGCCTGGTTGCTTAACCATCAGGCGCCGCCCAGCCTGCAAAACTTCAAGCGCATGGATGAGCAGCACAACCCGTTTCAACGCTGGATTCAGCGCTGACCCGGTGCGCCATTAACACTCACCTTATTGCGCCTGCATTCTGTTATGATATGCCGCTTTAACCCAGCCCCAGCCCCGTTCACCACCCGAGACCCCAGCCGTGACCTCTACTGCTTTTACATCTTTACCCCTGTCAGCCGATTTTTTAGCCAATCTTGAGGCGCTGGAGTACACCAGCATGACACCGATTCAGGCCCAGAGCCTGCCAGCGATGCTGAAAGGCCTCGATATTCAGGCCCAGGCCAAAACCGGCAGTGGTAAAACCGCCGCCTTCGGTATCGCCCTGCTCAATCGCATCGATCCTGCCCGCTTCCAGACCCAGGCGCTGGTGCTCTGCCCGACGCGTGAACTGGCCGACCAGGTGAGCAAGGAAATCCGCCGTCTGGCACGTCCGATCCCGAATACCAAGATCCTCACCCTGTGTGGTGGAACGGCTATCGGGCCACAGTTTGCCTCGCTCGGGTTCGCCCCGCACATTGTGGTCGGCACCCCCGGCCGAATCCTCAAGCACCTGAACAAAGGCTCATTAAAACTAAAGCATGTAAAAACGCTGGTGCTGGATGAAGGCGATCGCATGCTCGACATGGGCTTCCATGAAGATATCATGCTGATCATCGACCACACCCCGGAGCAGCGCCAGACTCTGCTGTTCTCGGCGACCCTGCCGGATTCGATCAAGCAGATCAGCAGCATCGTGCAGAAAGACCCGCTGGATATTCAGGTCGAAAGCCTGCACAGCGAAAAACACATCAAACAGGTTTTCTACGAAATCGAAAAAGGCGAACGCCTGAATACGCTGATCCACCTGTTACAGCACTACCGGCCCGAATCCAGCGTAGTGTTCTGCAACCGCAAACAGCAATGTCAGGAGCTTGCCGATGAACTCTGGAAGCAGGGCTTTCATGCACTCGCATTGCATGGGGATATGGAACAGAAAGAGCGCGATGAAGTACTGGTACGCTTTTCCAATAAAAGCAGTTCGATCCTGATTGCGACCGATGTAGCCGCACGCGGGCTGGATATCAAGGAACTCAGCGCGGTCATCAACTACGAGCTGTCACCCGATCCGGAAGTGCATATCCATCGTATCGGACGTACCGGCAGAGCCGGCAACGAAGGGCTGGCACTGAGTCTGTTTATGCCCTCCGAAGTAAAAAAAATCAGTGCGATCGAAGCCTATCAGGGCAGCTCGGTGCGTATCGATGACAGCACCAGCCTGGACCCGCGTGAAGTCTTTAAACTGATCCCGCCGATGGTCACGCTGTGCATCAATGGCGGACGCAAAAGCAAGGTCAGAGCCGGCGATATTCTGGGCGCGCTGACCTCACAGCCAGGCCTCAGCGGCAACCAGATCGGCAAAATCGATCTATTTGATATGCAGTCCTACGTGGCGGTGGAATACCCGGTCGCTAAACAGGCATTGCAGATCCTGTCCGAAGGCAACATCAAGGGACGCCGCTTTCGCGTGCGTAAACTGTAAACGGCCAGCACCAATAACATTCACATGACACTGAATCCGACCCCGGCACTGCTCGAAACCCTGTACTGGATCACCCTGGTCGCGGTGATTGTATCTTCGGCGTCGGCGGTGCTGATCGCCGGATTCAAGAAGTTTGATCTGTTCGGTGTCATCATCATCGCGATGGCGACCGGTCTTGGTGGTGGTTCGCTGCGCGACATGCTGCTCGACCGGGATGTGTTCTGGATCGCCGACCAGATGTTTTTTATCGCCTCGCTCGGTAGCGCCTTCGCCATGTTTCTGCTGGCCCGGATGGTGCTCATTTCGCCACGCTTTTTTCTGATCCCGGATGCCGCCGGACTGGCCACCTTTGCCGTTGCCGGAACACTGGTTTCGATGATGGTCGGTGCGCCATGGCTGATCGCCAGCTTCATGGGCGTGATGACCGGCACCATGGGCGGCATCTTTCGTGACGTGCTTAGCAACACCCCGCCGACCGTGTTCCAGAGCCCGCTGTATGCCACCGTATCCTGGGCCGGCTCGTTATTTTTTATCGGGCTGTTACAGCTCAATATCGATGCCACCCACAGCGCGATCATTGCGGGACTAGCTATTTTTATCGCCCGCCTGATCGCGATTTATTTCAATATCAGCCTGCCCCGTTTTCGCTTTAAAGGCGAAAAATGAAACCGGAAAGCAGTATTCAAACCGATGTACTCATCATAGGGGCCAGTGCCTCTGGCCTGATGTGTGCGATCGAAGCCGGCAAACGTGGGCGTAAGGTCATCGTACTCGATCATGCCAATAAACCCGGTAAAAAAATTCTGATGTCCGGCGGCGGCCGCTGCAACTTCACCAACTATCAGGTCAGTGCTGAAAACTTTATTTCACATAATCCGCATTTCTGTAAATCTGCACTCAGCCGTTTCAGCCAGTGGGATTTTCTGGCGTTGGTCAATGCCTATCATATTCCGTTCCATGAGCGTGAGCATGGTCAACTGTTCTGTAACGACAGCGCCAAAGACATTCTCAACATGCTGCTGGCGGAATGTGCAAAAGTGCGGATCGATATTCGCCTCAACATTGACATAGGCGATATCACTCAGACTCCACAAGGAAAATTTTTAATTAAAACCACGCAGGGGCATTTCAACGCAGCTTCGCTGGTGGTGGCCAGCGGTGGACTGTCGATTCCAAAGATGTGCGCGAGCTCACTCGGTTATAAAATCGCCGAACAGTTCGGGCACCATATCTGGCCGACCCGCGCCGGTCTGGTACCTTTTACCCTGCACCCACAGGACAAACAGCAATTAGCCGAGTTATCCGGTATCGCGATCGACTGCATCGTCAGCAATCCACGCCAGCAGTTCCGGGAAAACATCCTGTTTACCCATCGCGGTCTGAGCGGCCCGGCCATCCTGCAGATTTCATCCTACTGGCTGGCTGGCGAAGCAGTACAGATCAACCTGCTGCCCGGACACGATGTAGTGTCATTGCTCAAAGATCAGCAACAGACACGCCCTGCGATCAAGCTCAAAACCCTGCTCAGCGAACATCTGCCGAAACGCCTGCTTCCGGTACTGTTCGACAACGCCACACTGGACAGGCCACTGCAGGAATTATCCCAGACTCGTATCAGTGAAATTACGCTGCAACTACTGCAATGGTCGATCAAACCGAATGCCACCGAAGGCTACCGCACCGCAGAAGTCACACTCGGCGGGGTTGACTGTGATGAGCTATCGTCCAAAACGATGGAATCGAAAAAAAGTGCCGGACTGTACTTTATCGGTGAAGTGGTCGACGTTAGCGGCTGGCTCGGTGGTTATAATTTCCAGTGGGCCTGGTCATCCGGCTGGTGCGCAGGACAGGTGGTTTAGCACCATTAAAAATGGTGCTTAATCTACCCCCCGGAGCCTGTAAGAATGACGGTATCGCAGGTGTTCAACGACTCCCGTTTCATGGCAGCGGCGACTTATTCCTTAACGAAGCTTTGAATAATTCATCTGTGAATTCTCAGAGCACCGAATTCGAACAAATGTGATTTTAGAGTTTCTCACAAAATCAATGACTTGCAGTCGTCCATTTTAGCGGTAGATCTTGCTGTTTATCGAGTCATTTATAGCTCTGCCCCTTATTCAGGGTGCAATAGCCCGCTCAAGGAAGCACAATCGCCTCGATGTTGAATCACATCTAACTGTCAACACCGATATTTAGCTCACCCTATTCCTCAATATTAGGTTAATCTAGATGATGTGGATCAAGAAACATGCAATTAAACCTCGGATTTAGATCAATAATTCGATCCAGTTCAACATTCCTGGAAAGGATTGCAAAAAAATTCATTCTATGAAATTCAAGATTGACAGGCTAAAAAAGGGTTAAAGATATTTTCTTTTTCCATAAACATCAACTATCTGGTTTATGCGCGACAGCCTGAGAATACCAGGGTGGTGTTAGCTAACCGCTGGATTTCTCAGCCGGGCTCTCACCTGAATATAATTATAAAGACAATCCGAGAGCTACACTTCATGAGAACATATAAATTGCCTGGGTTACTGTTAACCTGCTGGCTGTCGCTATACCTAACGCTCCCTGCCAGTGCAGGAAACCTGTCGGAGGGAAGTTATGGCTATAAACCCAATGCGGTCGTCACACCGACCTGCGGCGGTACAGGACAGAAGGACTGTTTTGGCTCAGCCGCGACCTTCGAAGGTTCAGCCACAGGCTCTTGCCCCGAAGGTACAATATTTAATTTGTTAACCTGGGCCTGCTACACATGCCCGGACGGCTATACAATGAGTTTTGATGGCGCATGGGATCCGAGCAGTGATCGAGCATGTAGCAAATACATTGGACCAAAACTGCGTCAGAAGAAAAAAACCGCTGGAAAATCAGTGCGCGCCTCGAATATTGCAAACTTCACCAAAACTAACACTACTAAAGCCGTGATACACGACACCGTCTGCGCAACAGGTTCTTTTTACGATCCGATTCGTAACGGCGAGTGCTGGTCTTGCCCTCCGGGATTTGACCGTAGCTTATCTCATATTGATAATAACGATGCCTGCATTAAATTCAGCAATGTTATTCATGAAAAAATAAATACCTTCAACAAAGGTACCGGGGTTTTTGAAACCGATTGCCCAGCTGGATCAGGGCAATTCTGGGATGGGTGGGATGGTAAATGTCATTCGTGCCCCGCTGGCTACAAGCGGTCAATACATCATATTAAAACTGATAAAGCATGTTGGAAAATGACATCCACAGATTCCCTGAACCCCATGGATACTCTAGCTGCACTGTCTAAAAGCGAGAAAAAGCCAGCCACACTGGTAAAACAACCTGCCAGTTGTGAAGAAGGCCAGGACGTGGATCCTTTTCTCGCACCTGAGCAAGGCGGAACGTGCTTTAGTTGTCCAGCAACATATGTTCGTACCAGCAGTCCCTTAAAGAGTGCTACAGCCTGTGGCACGGAAACAAACATCGCTTTTGCAAACGCGACACTGGAACAAGAGTTAACCTGCTCACCCGGACAGGATTTCGATTTAATCAACTGGCAGCACCCTAGAGTTAAACATCGCGCAGAAGCCGCCAGAAAAGCCAACAAGGGCATTCAACTCGATAGCTCCAATAAAAGTGGAGGTACCTGCTGGAGCTGTCCAGAAACGTCAGCAGGTCGCTCTTTAGCCGCGGTATATGAACCGGACGCTTGTGTCGCGCCTGATATCCGATGGAAGATGCCTGACTGGACTTCACCAGGCGTGTACGGGCGTTACCCCGATAACGCGGGGCGAGACTTAGTGACCGAATTAATGGCTGACCGCTCGTTTATCAATTCCATCATCGAAACCCTTTGGAACGAAGATCAGAAAAAATCTCCGAATAGCAGGGTATTCCGAGACCTTTCGCTGCAAGAAATGAAAGCAGAGCTTTGGTACGAAATTATTAGTAGCCCGGAAACCAGCGGTGTGCTTCGTCTTGCGTTAAAGAGCATTCTCGTCAGACAGGCCAGCGGAAAGGAAACCAAAAATCTCCCCGGGAGTTCAGCAAAATTTCTCAAGGCTTTCGAGAACGCTGTAACAAAATACAGGTCGTTCCTCGTGGTACAGTCGAAAGCGGCTTTTAAGCTCTGGGATGCTCGAGCTCTCGAACGAGATTTTTACAAATCGAACCAAACAGTCGGCGAAACGGTTAAGAAAGGATTTTTTGCGATGGCTATGCTTCCCTGGCCTCCACAGTCCGTTCCTGATTTCCGCGGCGAAGCAGAGCAGTTGACCCTGGACCTACAGGTTACTGAAGCTTCACTGAAAATGTATGCAATAAGTGAAAGTTTGTCTCCCGCATTCAGAAAATCCATTCTGCCTGTTTCATACACAAAGGCCCTGGAAACCGTGGACAAACGGGGCGCTGCCAATAGAGCCGTAGAAGAGGCCAAGGCTTATCTAGAAGGCGAAGTCCAGGGGCAGATAGAAGCCCGAATCACAACGGCACTTACAGAAGTCGCTGAACGAACCACAAAAGGTGCCGCTTCCAAAGTGGCGGAAGGGGTGCTCAAACTTGCCAAATTTGTAGAGGGGCCGTTGGTAGTAGTTGATGTAATTCTACAGTTACAGGAAACATATGGGGAAGTGATTATCGATCGATTAACTATGAGCAAGCAATATGACAACGCTCTGGAATTGATGCAAACACCGTATTCCCTGAAATCAGCACTGGTTAATAACTCAAGCACGGGTGAATTCGACCTCTACTTTAACGTGATAACGCACAACAAACCTAAGGATAAGATACAGAAAATTTCGCCACCTTCGTCGTGGGCAACAGAGTTATGCGGAAAAGGAGAGCTCGTTATAAAAACCGGTGCTGTGACGGGTGTTTTTTGCAATATGGGATGCCCGGCTGCGGGTGCTCAAAAGACCCCTCGTAGTAATGGACAGTGTGATTTGGGCAAGGCTGCAAAATACGTGGATAGCGTCTTTGTAGCGGAGTCCAATACGCGCCATTCGTGCCCGGATGGATCGTATTTCAAGCAGGATGACGTTAAACGTTTTAAAGGGTGCATGTCCTGTCCTGCAGGCTATGAAAAGTATGGCAACTGGGATATGTCGAAAAGTAAGTCGACCAGTACTAACAGTAAGTATGGTGAATGCGTATTCAGTCAGGAGCAGGTCACGGTTGCACCCGTGTTCTGATCCCCCTGTAAATCCAGGCGACTGATTGAATCCGAGGGGGTGGAATATCCGCCCCCTCGCACTGATCCTTTTTGATAAGCAGGTCATCGAGTCTCATTGATTACGAGAGGATAACCTGGCCAGGAATCGAATTTAAAGTAGAGAACTTTGGGAAAAGTGAATCATAGATGAGGTGAAAAAAACATATGACAGTCGCAGTTTTGAGTTCAGAACGAACTCATCGGACCTCATTGTCGCAAGAAGGCCATTCTAAGCTCCGAATGGTGCAGGCCTTAAAACAGCGCATACTGTTAAAAAAATGCGTTGCTTAATCGTTATAACATCAGGTTAGTGTTAGGACTCACAGACATTGTGAGACATTAGTAAGGTAAAGAATTGAACAACATTCTTTGCCTATTTCAAAAACCAAAGGGGATTTTTAATGGGTTATACACAAAACAAATTTATATTTACACAGGTTTTCGCGCTTGCTGCGGTGTTGGTTGCGGGCAATACCTATGCTGCTTATCCAGTCGCCAATATTAAAAACAATACGAAATTTGAGGTTGAAGGTACGGTTCATTATGCCGGTGGTAAACCTTTTTGCGAAAATGATAAATTTAAAGTTGCACCTCTTAAAACCTGGAAAGCAGAAAGTCGCGGGGTTTGTTTAATCACAAAAATAACGGCTAGTGGAAAGGATAATGTAGCCTCTAAAAAAGATCCGGTTTATACGAGAGAAGTTAAAAAATTTGGTGAAGTGATTACAAAAGGTATGAAGGATCCCATGAAATATATTCAGTCTGGGCAAATGGTTAGGGATAACGAACGCATCAAGAAAATCCCGAATTATGATAAATATAATGCCGACATGGTCTCTTATGAGTCTAGCGGTACCAGTTACGCTAAATTCTATATCGCACCGTTTAATGCTAATTATCGCGTGTTGTCAGAGGCCGAGTATAAAGATAACGGTACAGGTTACCCTACGGTACATCTGACGAATAGAACAAAGTTTCCTATAAATGGTACAGTGGAATATACCAGTGCATTTTGTAGTGACGACAAATTCTCTATCCCGGCGGCAAAGGTCAATCAAAAACAACCTGACCAGATTATTCCGGGTACATGGCGCGCTGCGAGTAGAGGCGTTTGTCTCGTCGATAAAATTACAGCCAAAGCCAACGGAAGTAACATCCCGCTTAACCTAAAGACAATTACCAGTTATACATCGACAGGTACGTCTTATAGTAAATTCAGAATACAGCCTTATGCCGGTGCATATCGCGTGTACTCTGAGGAAGAATTTAAGACCGAGTTAGCACGCCAGAATAAAATCATGAGCCCCGGATTCAGGATTCATAATAAAACGAAATATCCAGTGAATATTGGACTTGAACAACTCGGCTGCCTGTACCATGGAATTATTCAACCTGAGAGCATGGGAGGCAAGCCCTTCGTTCGCAGTACCGGTGCTGTCTGGTTTACGATATCCGCAAGAACAGTGCCCTTTGGCGCTGAAGAATCCTCAGATTGGGACTGTGTTGAACCGGTTGCTGAATTAGTGGTCGACATAGCAATTGGTGCGGCGACAGGTGGTTCTGCATCAGCTGCATTGACGGCTGCGAAAGTGGCTGCCAAGGCAGGCATTAAAACAGGCATTAAAAAGGCGGCCTATGCGGGAGTAAAAGCGGGTGGTAAAAAAATAATAAGTTCTTCTACCAAGGAAGTCGTCCAGGGGGTTGCTCTGGTTGGCGTTAAAAAAGGCGCGATGGCAGCAACTAACTCTGATGGGTATTTAGATTTTGGTGAAAACTTATTTTTACTCGGCTCCGCGTTTACCGCCCCCCCCGGTTTAAATAATCTGGCAGCTCAAGCGTTTTTGGAAAAACGGGCGGCAATAGCCTGGGAAAAATCGCAGAATATTAGAGAAACTTCAGAGCATGGTGAGTACGCAGGTTATGAGTGGCCGTTTCGCTGCGACAAGATGCCTGAATATCACATAACGGGAGGACCTACGACTGGTGACTGGAGTCAAGGAACGCCCCTGAGAATCAAAAAGATTAATGATTGTGGTAATGATTTAATGTGATAACGATTAACATGACAAAGATACGAGAAGGATAATTTTTAAACGCCAACATCACCTCATCAGTGGTGGCGGCGAGAATTAACCGGGATAAAAAAACTCGGGCTTCTACATTAGAAGCCCGAGTTTTTTGGTTCGCATTAAAATAATTCTAATACCAGAATCGTCATTGGAAACTTGAATGCTCGGTTTCTTTACCTGTAATTTTTCGGCCGCAGGTGCAAGCTGCAAAGTTGGAGGGCGTCGAAATATAGGTAGCAGAGACGTAAGCACTAATTCAGAAACTATTGGTGCCTACCGACTAACATGCTAGCCATGGTTCTTGCTGATAACTGACCCATTAATTTCATGGAGTGAATTAAAATCATGAACCCTTGAAGCCCCCACAAAATAACTGTTCAGGAGTGATATCACCAAAATCATTGTCATGGTCAAATTCATCACCAATGAGCAAATAAGAGGTCGTCCATATAAATGTCGATGTAGTTGTTGAGCAGCTGGCCGAAGTACCACACGAAGATCCATTATATTTTCCATCTCCTGGATTATGAATACCGTCACCATTGGTATCAATCATTTCACATTTGAAATCAGCATTACAAAAACCAGGGTCCACCCCCGCTGTACCCCATCCGGTATTCCAGTCTGCTAGAGAGCTGATATAGATTCCTGATTCATCGATATCTAAATAGGGTTCAGGCAAATCAAAGTGTGTTTCACCGCTATCGAATAGACCATTCCCATTAATATCCCCAAATTTTTCTTCTCCTCTCGTCCAGGCCGTAAAGGCGACTATGCATTCAGCAGATGTTGCGGGCGCAGGAATAACAGAGGGTGCGAACAGCTTATCTCCAGGCAGCCATTTTACTGCACAGGATCCATTGGTTAATACGCAGGAACCTTTATTGGTTGAGCTTGTAGCGTCTGGGTTATCAAAAGAGTCTGCTGAATCTGAAAAAGTGCCCCATTCCGTTCTAATATTGACGACCTGTCCTTCTACGAGCTGCTCATTAATGCCATTGGCTCTTATTATCACCGATACTTCCTCGGCTCCGTTAAAGCCTTCTGAACTAAAAACTGAAACAAAATCCGGATCAAACCGGATAGTAAAATCCCGGTGACTCACAATACCTGTTACTGCTGATGATGCTGTTGCTGATGAGTTCGTCGAGTCTACATCACAGCCATTTAATAAAATTAACAGGTATCCGGCAGTAATAAGGGTGGATAGTATTGATTTATTCATTGGCATTACCTGTAAAAAATTTGTATCTGATTGAATGAACTTTACTTCTGTTGTTATTAAAGCTGGAGGCATCTTCAGTAAAAAAGTAAAATCTTTCAAATCAACGAAAGCACACCCCTCCAGGTTTTAAACTTTACAGGGTTTTTATAATGATGCTCTTATTGCTTTAAGGGCACTTACCAATGTCACCATCAGGCATGATTGCCTGACAAAAACTGGTGCCAGTTTTAAGAACACTGCTTATCTCGGCATTCTTCAAATTAGCGCGATTGAAATCTGCGCGTTTAAGATTGGCACCATTAATATGCGCCCCTGCCAGATTGGCGTGAGAAAGGTCGGCCTCGATCAACGTGGTGTAATCAATTATGGCTCCCGTCAGGTTGGCGCCACTTAACCTGGCACCCTGCAAATTGGCCATGGTTAGATTTGCGCCGGATAGATCCGCCTTGCTCAAATCTGCGCCTTCCAGATTGGCATTGTAAAGATTGATACCAGCAAGATTGGCACCGCGTAAATTAGCACTTCGAAAGGATGCGCGATTAGCAAAAGCATTGGTTAATTTTGCACCCTCCAGACTTGCCGTGGTCAGGTTGGCATCGGTTAATTCAACCGCTTCCAGGTCGGCCTCACGCAGATTAGCAAACCTCAGGTCTGCGCCACGCAAGGTTGCGCCATACATGGATGCGCGAGTCAGGTCAGCCTTTTTCAGATTGGCTTGTGACAAATCCACACGTACAAAATCCACATAAACCAGAGTAGCGCTTTCAAAGTTGGTAGCGACCAAATTTCCACGATTGAATGTCACGTTAAAAAGGTATGCACCCTGAAAATCAGCACCTGACAAATCAACTCCACTAAAGTCTTTATAGCGCAGGTCGCACTGCGGACAGGACTTTCCGGGATGCTCTGGATCGTAGCGACCTTTTTGGTATACCCGCGTAATCTCTTCAATCGTGCTACACGAAGAAGTAACGACTGTAACCGGTAAGGTTAAGGCTACAAGCATTAGTAGACGTAAATATCCGTCAGACTTTCTGGTAGCTGGCAATCTTGTTTTATTCATCTATCAAAATCCTGCCATGTATCAAGGAATGTAATTATTGGTAGATCGGGCAAAAGCTTCAAACACGTTCGGCAACTTAATGTTGCGCTTATCCAGTGCTGATCTACGCATGGAAACCACGTACTGTTTTGAAGTCTGTATCGGAATTTCGTCAATTGTTTTGCGCGCGCTAATCAGGTCAAGGGCCATATTAGCAGCAACTTCACCCTGTTCGTATGGAGATACACCGATCGAAACCATAGCGCCATCGCTGGCGTTGAAGATATTCATACCCAAAACCGGAACCGGAGAATGCTCCTCCGTCCAGGTGGCTACCTCTTTGGCAGATACAGTTTGGCCTTTATCTATTTCATCTATGACTCGGTTATCGCGATAAAGCCTGCGATAGCCACCTATCAACAAAAAATCGGTTTCTTTTGCTGAATCGAGTACATACTCCTTCCATTCGGTAAAGGTATCAAAGCTTTTGTGACCGTTATATACAACCGGGTCCCAGTTTTCTGTTTTCATATAATTGTGATCCCTTTCGGACGAAAGAGATTTGTCTGATATAAACAGGGCGCGAGGCTTACCTTCAATCTCGGAACTTGCAGCAATTGTTTGCATCATTTCAACCAGTGCCCGTACCGGCTTTCGTTCGTAAATCCCTGTTACATTATTTGCCCTGTCGTATCCATAGGGCTCAATACTGCCGTTGACGCCAACAAAAATAATTTTTATGCGCGGATGATTAATAAAAAACCTGGCAGCCAGTTCCTGCGCATCGTCATCAACCGCTATTAATACGTCCGGTTCAAGGTTTTCGATAACATTGCGAGCACTAATACCTGCTCGCCGCAGATAGTCTTTACTGGAGTGTTTTTTGGTTTCCATAAAATTTCTGCGGATATCAATCCAGCTTTTGTCGCCCAGAACACGATCCAGACCCACATCAACTTCCTGGGTCCAGATATAATCGGTTGAATAACTATGCAAAACCATGATTCTGGGGCGATGCGTGCTGCTCCACAGAACCACCGATAAAAGTGAAACAAAAAAAGCTCCCATAAAAAATATTTTTATATTTTTCCCCATTACAGAATTCCCAACGATTTCCAGAAGGGTATGGAGACATAAATTGCCACCAGTTTACAGAAGAAAAGGACAACGTGCATGACGGCAACCCGTTGATCATCTGTGCGCGCCTCAGGGCCTGCCATGGAAATAAACTGCGTATAAAATGATGCCTGATAGGGCCAGATAAATGTTTCCGCCAGCAACAGAATGATAAATCCAATTAACCATGGGTTGAAACCGATATGCAGTGCTGTCGGTATCAGTATTGAGGCAAATATAATGACAGTGGCATTGATAGGAAGCGCCAGTCGCACTACAAACATGGCTGCCGCTACTATCAAAACAAAAGCAATGAAATCACCGGCCATGAAATTACCGATCCATGTGAGATTTGCAGTAAGCCATATATCAAGCCCAACGTACCGAATTATCGACACAATACCAATCAATGAGCCAAGGAAAAACAGAAAGCTCCAGTCAATTTTTTTGCGGAAATCATTTTGATCCAGAAAGCCGAACATCAGCAGACTAAACAATATAGCCAGTGCAACCCATGGAATGTCAATGCGGTGCAATGATGAGGTGAGGAAACTGGCCATTAATGCAATAAGGCCTAGCACACCAGCCCATTCAATTGCCGACATTGATCCCAGCAGATGGATTTGTTCGCGCACAACCTGTTTCGGAATTGCAGGATTCCCGGTTGTACGAAACAGTAACAATCTGGCCAGCCAGTAAAGAACGAACAGCACGCCTCCGCACACTGATGCGGCATAAAACCAGTGCAGCCACTGAAATAAAAATTGTTCCTGCGGCGGAAGCATTCCAAAAATCACGAAATTAACTGATTTACTGCTAAGAAAAATGGCCGAAAAAAGGCTTATCCCGGAAATAAGACTCATCGATAACCCCGGAGCCTCACGCGCAGCAGAATCCTTATCCATAGCACCCAATAAATCCGTTAAAAACGGGGTCATGATAGCAACACGTCCATTGGTGGTAGGTATCACAGGGGTAAGAAATGCACCGGTGATAAACAGTGAAAAATTATACCAAAATTTGCTGTCCGGACCGACCCTTAGCAGCCACAACAGCATTCTATAGCTCAGCCCCGAAATGGAAATTACGGCACTGAGTCCAAGAATGCTAAGTGCCATAAAAAAGCTATCTGAAGCAAAACCACCAAGCGCCAGTTCAGGTGGTGCAACACCCAGAAGAATTGCGCCCAAAACCGCAAACAGCGCCGGAATAAAATCAGGAAGCAGACGAAATACCCACATCATCACTATGGAACTAATAATGCCCAAAAAATACACGGCCTGTTCATTGAGAAGGGGATGACTAGTTGATAGAAAGTAGCCGATTACCGCTGCCGGTGCCAACAGTGTCATCATCCAGCCGAGAATAATACGGGGAGACTCTAAAAATTTTTTAGCTATATCCCAATGCTTGATTTCATGCTGTTTTCCGCCATTCAAAAATCGCCCGCTAAACGATGCCAGCATACGTTCACGAAACAATGCCATTTGCGCCAGTTTTTGCATGGGGCCAGCGGGAAGCACCAGCACACGAGATGACCGGGTTGCAACTGCGGTTGCAACATAGAATTCTAAACCGATAGCGGCCTCTTCCCCCAGAAAGCCACTCTCCAGGATTACTTCTTCTCTACCGGTACTAAAGGCGCCATCAATAATCAGATACATAAAAGTAGCAGAGCGGCCCATGCTGTGCAATTCTTCACCAGCTTCTAACGTCCTGATAGATACGTGGGGTAGAAGTCGTGCTAGATCGGGAGCGGCACATGCGTCAAATAAGGGTTCATTGCGCAGATATACGGCAGCGCTATCAGTTTCTGTGATCATTAGCGCCTGTCCCCCGATATATATCTGAACAAGTTTTTAATTTTACGCAAAAAACCAGGATCCATACGTTGCGCAAATGCCGCCTGACGCAGGCTCTTTGCTGCGTGAGTGGCCATCGCCTCGAGACAAGTCCGGTCATCCTGGTCGAACATTCCATCGATCTTGTTTAAAGCCTGAACGGCACCAATAATCTCACCTTCCAATGTGCGTACGGGTACACACAGTATGTTGCGGGTGGTAAATCCGGTTAGCTTATCGACTTCCGGGTTAAAGCGATCATCTCTATAAGCATCGTTGATTATAATGCCCTCCCCCGTCTGAAAAACATGGCCTATAAGGCCTCTATCATTGGGCACGCGAATTTCACCGATACTAATTCCCATAGCCTTACGGGTGTACAGTTCATTGGTCCGTGTATCATTCAGAAACATGCTTGCACGCTCTGCCCCTGTTTCTTTTGCCGTAATGTCTAAAATCAGCTCAAGCAACGGATCCAGATCGGTAATACGTGAAGTGATATTATCGAGATCGGCCAGCATTTCTGGCAGTCTGCGCGGACGCTTACTGTAGCTAGGTTGCGACATATTTTAACTTTCAATTTAAAAAGATCAGTAATACAAAAACTCAAGCGCCTGTTTAAGACGCAAGCTTATGGTTGCCATATTAGCCCAGCGCTCCATAGTTACGTCACCTGTACGAAATTCACGATAAAGGGTATTGTCCTGCATATGATGGAATACCGATGCCCAGTTGGGGTATGGCTTGAACCAGTCGCTATAACGCGACTGAAGCTCGCTGAGGGAACGTTGCTTTTTATTCATTTTTGACAGGCTGGCATTTCGCTGATCCTTAGACTGATAGGTATAAGAAGGAGGCCTTGGCGTCAGCAGTATCAGTACTGATTTCTGGAAATCGCGCGTAGTGCGTTTGGAGAAAAAATATTGGAGAATAGGTATGTCCTGCAAAAATGGAACCCCATTGCGAGTACGTTCAGTTTCTTTTTCGCTTAGCCCGCTTAAAATCAATGTTTCGCCAAAATCCATAACGACATTAGCGCTGACCATGGTCTTAGACGTATCAATACGAAGATCAAAGGTAATTGATGAAGTGTTAGGCGTGGTAAGAAATGTTCGTTCGGCTGTAATGTTAAGCTTTATCCGTCCATCATCAAGAAACTCTGGTTTTAACGCCAGTTTGACACCGATTTCCTTTTGCACAGAGATGGTAGAGCCTTCGCCGTTATTGCCACCAACGGCAGCGGCATCAACCTCAACCCCGGAAAAGAATTCCGACTGTTCGTTTGCAAGTGCTACCAGAGTTGGCCGTGCCAGAATTTCATTTCTGGCATTGCCGGTATTTGCAATGTTAAGCGAGTAATTAATCGAAGGAATGTTGATTTCACGGGTTATGCTACTGCTACGATCGGAGTCTTCGTTGGTATTGGTTTTTGTATTAGTTTTGTTAGAGCCAAACTGCAACTGAAGGCCGCTAAGCAGGTTCACCCCTTTTGATGTGGTAATGTCTTCTTCGGTTCTTATGATAACTACATCAACGATTACCATTTTATAGGGATCATTAATAACTTCAGCTTCTTCAGGATTATTGTCGTAGCTACTGTCGTTCGGATTGTATTCGCTAGCGGTCCTGTCATCCATGCCATCGTTTGATATTTGTGCCAACTTAATGTATCCGCCATTGGCATTGGCTACTCCACCCCCATCCCCTGCGCGATTATAAACACCTTTCCATGAGGCCAGGCGTGTTTTTAAAAAATCAGTTTTCCTTTCGTTACTAGTAACTTCGCTAAACCTGTTTACGTAAGAATCAGCACTTGAATCGTTACCCAAAGCTGCCATAACGACAGCCGATGCCTGCAGTACATTTGGGTTTTCCGGATCAATTATCCGCGCCTGCTCCAAAACAGCGGCTGCAGTTAAGGGGTCCTGCGCATAATATGACGTAGCCGCCATGTTATAAAGAATGTCCGGGTCAGCTTCCCGGTAAAGAAGTGCTTCTGAAAAATTTTCCTGTGCACCAACGAAGTTACGCTGCTCCATGCGCAGCAGGCCAGAGTAATAATGTGCCATCCAGTTGGTATTATCAAATTGAACCGCAAGCTGATAACCCTGCTCTGCTAGCGGATAATAGGATGTATCGCCTTTTAGTGCGCGCAGATGATATGCCAGCCCATTCATGAACTGCAGGGACGAGTTAGTTACATCCAGTTTGAGTGCTGCATTGAATTTATCAGACGCCTCTTCAAAGTTTCCAGCCTTTAATAATTTTATACCCTCCTCTGCATCCGTCCGAGCTTTGCTCGTTACCGCGCCAGCACTTTTTTGGTCGGCTGGAGTAATGGAGTCATATTGATTTGTTTGCGCACAACCGCTAAGACTGCCCACAATAACAACAGAGGCCAGCAATATTTTAAATTTCATATCGTATAATATTGTTTTCATTGACCTTGACCCGATTTAAAATCAATATTTCTTTTTTTCAGATAACGTGTGGTGCCGGGGTGGAATGGCACATAAATGCCTTCCTGAACCATGGCATCAACGCTTGCATCACCCATTGCGGGTTGATCCCCCTTAAGTCGCTCAAAATTATCAAATATCGCTGAGGTCAACTCGAAGATGGTTTCTTCGTCAACGCGCGCCATTGTAATCAACACGGCCTTGGCGCCAATCGTTTGTGTATCGTCTGGGTTGCTGGAGTACATCCCGCCTGGAATAATATTTTTTTCAATAAATGCCGCCTCGTTTTTTATACGAGCGAGCATATCATCGGAAATAGCAACAAACCTGCCACCGCATTGATTAATCATTTCATCATAAAAAGGGGCCGGAATTCCCATTAACTGTATTAAAGCATCGGTTTCACCATTGCAAAAAGCCATGCCCATTTTAGACGTTGAAAGCTCGCTGACGCTCTCAAAATCACTAGCTTTCCAATTCATGACCTTGAACAATAAATCAGAAAAATGACGTTTACCGGAACCCAGGTTGCCAATATTTATCCGTAATCCGAGCAAATCTTCCATGACTGTAACGGTTGAATCGGCCTTAACAATAACCCCGAGCGGATTATCATAAAGGGACGAAATAATGCGCAACCCGGGCATGGGCCCGACATCATTAAAAATGCCCTGTCCGCTGGCAGCCAGGTAGGCCAGGTCTGAACGAGTAATGGCCACGTCTAGTTCGCCAGAACGTAATGCCTGAATATTGTAAATGGAGCCGCCGGTTTCATAGGCTAAACAGCGCACCAGATGCTGGTCGCGGTTTTCGTTCAGCAGATTACAGATTTCAGCACCGACCGGGTAATAAACGCCACTTTTGGAGCTGGTACCAAGGGAGATGAATTTATCCCAGGCCAGAACGTTGGAGCTTAAAGCCATAAGGGTGCCAGACACGGCAATCGCAATAACGTCAAGAATACATAATTTTTTCAAAAGCAACCCTACCCAGTAGTCTTATCGGCACAATATATCTTTTCAACGGGTGACAGCATATCATTGCCGCCATGTTTTCGAGCAGGGTTATATAGCATACCAAAATAATCAAATATAAGCTGTTTGGCCCAATCACCTGCACTGTATTTTCCTGTTTTGATTCGTTCGCGCTTTAACAACAGAAAGAAATTTTCAGCTGCAGTATTATCATGGCAGTTTCCTCGACGGCTCATACCTACTTTAGGCTTGTTAGTTTTTAAGAAGTCTTGCCTTTCATAGCTCGCATTTTGACTAGCCTGATCCGAGTAAACGATAACTTCAGCACCACTCTTTCTTTTCCATACAGCGATGTCAAGTGCATTCATAATAAGCTCAGTCGTTATTATTGGGTACATCGATCAGGCAATCGTTAGACGATAAAACAAACTACAACTTTTCTCTACTAGAGCACTAAATCATTTCAAAGACAAATTGTTATAAACGGATTTTCTCTATTTCATCTCACATTAACTGAAATAACCGGCCTCCATGTCAGGCCTGGAAAAACCAGAGCGAGTTAACTCTCGAAAGCCATTGCATACGGACGTTCAATCTCATTGACGACCCTGGTTAAACTAAAGGTACGCACTTCTTGAATAAAGCGCTTCCCGGAAAAAAATACCTGTAAGGTGGGTAAAGACAATACTCCGTTTTGAGAGCAGGCATCAATCACCACATGACAGTCCACATAGACCATTTTCATCTTTGGGTAGCGATCTGTTATCAAGTCGATGAGCTTTGGTTTAAGCGCATGGCAGACATTACAATCTCTACCACCAAACAAAATCAGCAACGCTTGTTCAGTTTTTTTCAGATACTCTAGCTGCTGTAAAGTTTGAAGATTTAACATACCCCCCCTACTTTTTATCTCGATAAATATTGCCATTTGATAATCCAGCAAGCGCCAGATTCGACACTTCCAGGTTAACGTCTTCAGTAATCTGTTAGCCTTGATATTTCCAGCGTATCTGAGTGAATGCTTTTATCAGAAAAAAAGCATACCTCGGCCACTGGATTCCCGATAAAAACATTCGGGAATGACAACAATGAGTAGCGGCTAAAACCTTACACTTAAAGTGCTTAGCTTTAATCAAGTGCTGCGGATTCTTTTACCAGAGCATCGTAGGCTTCGCTTGTCATCAGATTCCGCTCCAGCACCAGCTCGCGGATCGTGCGATTCGACGCGAGTGCCTCTACCGCCAGCTCGGAGGATAACTCGTAACCCAGCTGCGGATTGAGCAGGGTGATAAGGGTGATGCTTGCGTCCAGATTTCTCTGGCAATGCTCGATATTCGGCTGGATACCGGCAACACAGCGATCCGCCAGGATACGCATCGCGCGCTTCATGATATCGATCGATTGAAACAGGTTCGCGACCATCACTGGTTCGAACGCATTCAGCTGCAACTGACCGCCTTCACAGGCAAGCATCACGCTCAGATCATTGCCCATCACCTGGTAAGCCACCTGATTAACCATTTCCGGAATCACCGGATTGACCTTGCCCGGCATAATGGACGAACCGGCCTGCACTGGCGGCAATCTTATCTCACCCAGACCGGCGCGCGGGCCGGAAGCCAGCAACCGTAAATCGTTACAGATCTTGGATAGCTTTGTGGCGGTACGGCGTAACACGCCAGACCAGGTCAGGTAAACACCGGTATCCGATGTGGCTTCAATCGGGTTGGAGGCGGTTGTCACCGGGAAGCCGCTGATTTCTGCGAGGTGCCGGCATACCACAGCGGAATAGCCTTTAGGAGCATTGATGCCGGTACCAATAGCGGTTCCACCCAACCCCACTTCGCATAGCAAACCCTCCAGATCACGAAAGCGTTGCGTCTCTTCACTCAGCGTATCGGCAAAGGCCTGGAATTCCTGCCCCAGTGTCATCGGGACCGCATCCTGTAACTGGGTACGACCGATTTTGTAGATCGCTCGAAACAACTCTGCGCGCTCTCTAAATCGACTGATCAGGTGTTCCAGCGCTTCCAGGACGCCCGCGTGACTCAACAACAGGCCGACCCGAAACGCCGTTGGATACACATCGTTGGTCGACTGAGACAGATTCACATGATCGTTGGGATGCAATTGTTTGTAACTGCCCTTTGCATGACCCAGAATTTCCAGCGCACGATTCGCAATCACTTCGTTCGCATTCATGTTGGTTGAAGTACCAGCCCCACCCTGAATAAGATCAACCACAAAATGTTCATGCAGTTTACCGTCAATTATCTCATCACAGGCTGCGACAATTGCGCCGGCGACATGCTCGGGCAACAGTTTAAACTCCAGATTGGCAGCCACGGACGCTTTCTTAACCATCGCCATGGCAATAATAAAGCGCGGAAAGTGATTGATCTGAACACCGGTGACATTGAAGTTGTCCAGCGCACGCGCGGTATGCACGCCATAGTAGGCATCGATGGGAATTTCTTTACTGCCGAGAAAATCTTTTTCTGTACGTGTAGACATAGGGACCTCGAAGCGTAATGGATCAACGATAATACGCCATTATGCGTATTCCAGATAGTGTCCTTCCAGACAGGTATAAAAAAGTGCCATACTGCATTGCCTCAAGCGAGCTGATGGCAGAAAAAGTCTGTAACAACCCAGGCGCCTGTCATGACTGAAGTGTTAGTATTGACTCGGCACAACTTTCGGAACTAGCGATGGTAATTTCCTCACGTTGTTCATAATCCAGGCCTGGCTAATGCAGAACAAGTCCTCTATTCGCGAAAAGGGCGGTACAGTCGTGAACAGAAGGACTCTTTTGCTCATAGTTTAATGCCCACTTTAATTTGTTCCGTATTCCGCCTGACACCCAGCACCGAGGGCAAGTTGAGCGCAGTGAAACCTGTTCCGATGCTACTGCTTGCCAGGCTCGCATTTGATTACTTTTTAGATCCAGATAACTCTTCTAAAACCGGGCGCGCGCTCCCCCTGAAATATGGAGTATGACTTTGCAATGCCGACTCCACACCCCCTTTACTCAGAGCGTTGTTAAACTTGCTCACTATTTTAAATGAAATAGCTGATATAGTTAGTAACGAGGCGGTGAAAAACGTAGGGTGCAATACTATTGGAGAAGTTGACAACCTAAAGCTAATGCACCAAACCTTCCCTTCTGTAATATTTGTTTGCAGTGTGGCGCACCTCAGCATAATTACGACCTTATGGAAAAACTAAAATTAAGTTCAAAAAAACTTTCTGTTGAGCACCATAGGAATAAATAAATTACGGGTGAATGGGCATTCAATCAAAAGTCATAACCATTAAAATGCACTCGGAAACGGTAAAATTATCACGTAATTTTTTATGGTGTCGACCCGAATCCAGGCATTCAAATAGTCATCTTATTACAAGTGGAGTTTATTCATGCTACCAAAAAACATCGTGGCGCAGTTCATCGCTGATATCCAGGCCCAGCGTACTGATGAGGCAAAAACCTTGCTGGTTACTGAGGGGTTTCAATATGTAGGGCCGAATATGCGTTTCCTTAGTCCGGATGACATGCTGACCTACCATTTCGGTATGATGGCCATCCAGAAAGACCTGATCCTGCGCCAGCTTAGTGCCGATGGGGAGCACGTATTCGCGATCCTCGATTACCGGACCAACTTTGAACCGATCGGGGATGTGCGACTTGCCGTCTGGTTTCGTGTCCATGGTGAAAAAATCCAGACGATTGAAACTTTCTATAATGCGGCTGTGGTTGAAAACATGCTGGGGGGCAACCTCCCTTCTGTCGACTGAAATAATGGGTGGATAGCGGTTGATTGCAAATCTGGAGATAAGGTGCAATTTAGAAGGCATAATCAGTTTTAACTATTTCCACTCAGGGCTTAAACCCAAAGCTCAAGCTTTGGGAGTTTCCCTACGGCGTAAAACCCTGGTACAACAATATCCGCATGTCAGATAGATAATTAACATCTTTATGAATCCTTTAGCTATTCTGCATCAAGATGAACATATTATTGTCATCCACAAACCTGCGGGGCTGTTGATGCATCGTAGCCCTATCTCTCGTGATACGGTTTTTGTACTGCAAACATTACGAAATCAAATAGGTCAGAGGGTCTACCCGATTCACCGTCTGGACAGAGCGACTTCCGGGGTATTGGCTTTTGGCATGAGTTCGAAAATGGCACAAATTGTTACACAGCAATTTGAACACCATCTGGTTGAAAAAGAGTACCGTGCATTAGTGCGTGGCTGGGTCGATGATAGCGGCCAGATCAACCACCCTGTTAGCGATGAAGATAGCAATAAAAAAAGTCAGGAAGCCATTACCGACTATCGTTGTTTACAAAAAATAGAACTCCCTTATGCGGTTGACCGTTACTCCAGCGCTCGATACTCACTGGTCAGCATTTCACCGCGAACCGGCAGAAGACAGCAGATACGCAAACATTTCAAACATATTTCACATCACTTAATCGGTGACACCACGCATGGAAATGGAAAACATAACCAGTTCTTCCGTGAGCAATATGGCATTCATCGTTTGATGTTAAGCTCTCACAGGCTTTGCCTTGATCACCCCGTCACCAGAAAAAGGCTGTGCTTTAAAGCAGAAGCGGAGTCAGAGTGGGAGAAAGTATTCGAAGTGTTTAACTGGCAGCAATAATCATTCAGTAGAATGTAACTCATAAGTAACTAATTTTTCATAGCAACACTCTTTCATCAACCCCAGAAATACGCTATTGCCACACTCAGTTGACTGCAAACCTGAACCGCTGATTACTTTAGTAGGAAGCACTCTAGCGCCAGTTCTGACAACGAACCCGCTGTTTAAAGCTCAACAGACAGTACATCACCTTTACCCTCTTTCAGCTGCACATTTAGTCCCGTGCCAGGCACTCAAATACACTCTCTGAGATCAACTAATTTTCAACGGAACTTTCAGAAAAAACAGGTCTCAATAAATTTGAAATATTTGAACTGCTGTTTATAGATCGTAGATTTTTCATGCAATAAGCTATCTGGAGGCAACAATGAACACATTTGTAGTTAAACCTTTACTGTTAGTCTTTCTGACGCTGCCGACGAAGATAGGGTTCGGCAGGGAAG
>FLOH01000731.1_pt1 | contig 61107 bp, 64 predicted proteins | sample 756751 | NCBI WGS metagenome assembly FLOH01 (sample SAMEA4026879, study PRJEB14308) | marine metagenome | biome: coastal water; material: water | depth 74 m
TCGAATCCTGTACTCTCCGCATATGAAGCAAACAATATTAGAGGAGCTTTCAGCAGGAGGGGTGGTATATCGAAGAGATGGGAATGAGGTGGAGTATTTGATTGGGAAGCACTCTGGGTATAACAAGTGGGTGTTGCCTAAGGGACTGGTAGAGAAGGGTGAGGGACTCGTTGAGACGGCTCTACGCGAGGTGGAGGAGGAGGTGGGAGTGAAGGCGCGAGTAGTGGAGTTAGTGCCCTTAAAGACGATTGAGTATTACTACATGGTGGAGTTAGGGAAAGAAACTGGAAAGAGTGCGACTGGAGAAGAAACTGAGCGAAGAGTGAAGAAGTATCAGGAGCAAGGGGGAGGAAAGACTAAAGTGCATAAAAAGGTCGTGTTTTATCTGATGGAGTTAGAACAAGAGCTTCCGAGTCATGGTTGGGAGATGAGTGAGAGAAGGTGGGTGAGTAAGGAGGAAGCGCTAGATCTTCTTTCGTTTAAGAGTGAGAGAGAGGTGCTTTTGGAGGCTAATGTGATTTTGGTTTGAGTGCTCTCGGAAAGAATCGAACTTTCATTGCCAGTTCCGCAAACTGGTGTCCTATCCGTTGAACGACGAGAGCCAGTGAAAGATATTATAACTCAAGATGAGATTTAAGTGTTTTCTAGAGGAACTTTGTCAGAGAGCCAGGAGCTAGCACGACTGACGAAGTTGTCGTCGGGCTTGTCTTGGGGGAGATATTTGGTGACAGAGTCGACGATATCCTTTTTCATTTTAGGATCTATGACCATGAGAACTATGCCGGGGATGCTAGTTTTTGTTTTAACGATGATGACTTCTTGACTGTACTTTTTCTCTATCCAGTAGTTGGTGAAGGTGTCCCAGTCGTATAGCTTGCCATCTGAGATGATTCCTTTAGTTGTGATCTGGTGATTAACGTTCTCTGGCTTGTGAGTGGCTAGGACGTAGCTGAGGAAAGCAAAGGCCATAATGACGCCGATAAGGAGGAATTCTTTAAGAAGAAGAAGAATGACGCCGAGGAGGAAGGCGATGCTTAATATGGTGGTGTAGAACTCGCGGGTACGAGTCTTATACGGCCTGGCAGGAGATGTCCAGCTGACGAGAATCTGTTCTGATTGGTTGGTTTGAGGTTGGGTGGTTGGCATATATTGAGTATAGCAGACGGCGGAGAGTACAGGAGTCGAACCTGTTTGGGATTGCTCCCACTAGTTTTCGAAACTAGCGCATTACCGTCCTGCCCACTCTCCATTCGGCAAGCTCATGGCAAGCCAATCAGGGGTATTTTAGCAGACAGATTAGTATCCAGTGGGAGGTTTGGTGCGTTTGCCGAGTTTGCTCATGGGATTTGATTTGAGATGCTGGTGGATGCGGTCTATTTCTTGAGTTAGGAGATTGAGATCTAGCTCACGGTCAACTAAGAGATCATGAATATGATTGATTGTTTTGCCCCAATCATTCTTGAACTGGGTGTTGAGATCTTTCCATTTGATATCGATGAGATAGTTGGCGATATCTGTGGAGTAGGGGATATGATCGGTGACTAGAAGAAAGGCAATTGCGGGATAACCTAAGTATCCTTGCCAGTAGCTACCATTGTCGTTGGCCATGATGACATTTGTCTCTGGATCATATGAGACGGTGTAGAACTTGCCTCGGCTACTGGAGTAGACTCGGGCGGTGTTGCCATCTAGCTCGATGCGCTTGTCAGCAGTGGCGCCGAGCGCTTCGTAGACTTTGATCTTAGGGGGAAGTTTCCAGGTATTCATGTAGTGACGATTTTGAGAAACTGTTGAGCGGTGACGATTTTTGTGTTTTTGTACTTATGGAGTGGCAAGAGATGTTTCTTGTCGCCGGTGACGAGATAGTTTGCTTGTACCTCGAGGCAACACTCGAGAATACGGTTATCAGGAGTGTATGATAATTGGTGGACTGGTTGTTTGGGATAGACTGTCGTGGAGGTTAGTTCGATCATCATGAGAGAATCTTTGACGAAGTCGATTGGATGGTGAAATTTGCGAGTGAGAGTAGTGGTGATTTCGGATTTTATCTCTGGTGAAATGAAGATAATAAAGGTTCCACTTTGGGCTAGTCGGATTAGTTGTTCTGGCTTGCCGTCAAAGCCGATGGCGGAGATGTAGATGTTGGTGTCAAGAACTGCTGTGAGCACTACTTACCTTCTCGAACTTCGTGTACTAGACTGTCAACATCACTTTCTTTGATACCTAGTTTTTTGGCTTGTTTTTGACCGTAGGTAAAAACGCGTTCGAAAAGCCTCTCTTCTTTGAGGAATTTTTGCATGGTTTGGCGGTAGAATTCACTCCTGCTTTGGGCAGTTTTTTTAAGCTGTTTATCAAAGGAGATGATGAGGGATTTGGGAGCTTGGAAAGTGATCATTTGAGTTTGCATGGATATCCTTCTTATATATGTTTTATATAATACTTATACTCTAGCGTCAAAACAAGTGATTGTCAAGGAAGGTGAGCAGATCGTTTGACTAATTGTTTGGGTATTGTTAGTATTAATTATGACCAGATTGGTAATAGAATTGTTGAGTGGTTATAAGTTGGGACTGCAAGTGAATGGATTTGGGGTGCATGGCTCTGGTTATAACTCTTTTCTATATGGTACAAAGACAGCAAAAAGATTCTTTGCAGTATTTGAACCTAGAAATATAAAACATCTCAATAGATTTGTTGAGTATTCATCTGGCAGAAATAGGCTGGGTAAGTTAAAATAGGAGAAAGTGGAGGAGTGGCCCAGTGGCTACGGCACATTCTTGGAAAGGATGCGAGCGCAAGCTCTCGCGGGTTCGAGTCCCGCCTCCTCCGCCACCGTAATAAATTGTTTACAGTTTAAACATGGCTGGTACGTTGAAATTTTGTTATAAATTTCTTATGTCCCGCAAGAAAGATTTAAGTTATGCAGAACATATTTGAAGCGACGGATTACCAGGCTCCGTATACGGATATTAAGTTTCCGGGACAAGCAGAGGAAGAGAGAATTCTCTATATCACAAGAGAGAGTCCAGTTGTTTTAGCTGTGCGGTTTACCGTGTTTCTCCTGATTACGGCAGTTGCGATCTTTATCGGGGCATTCCTGATTTCTCGAACTGGAGAGATGCTTGGTTTTGAGACTGGTTGGATGGTAGCGAGCACCATGATAACCGGCCTTGTGGTGATGATGGGGGGATTGTGGTGGGGATGGCAGGTGTATAGGAAGTCTCTGTTTATCATCACAACCAGGAGACTTACTAAGTTTATTCACACTACGCCCTGGACTCGGTACCAGATGTCGCTGACTTTGGACAAGGTGGTTGATTCAGGGGCATACAGCAAGGGATATTTGCAGGCGATATTTAAGTTGGGGACGTTTGTAGCAAGATCAAGCGCCGGGAACATTAAGAACTTTAAGATAGTGAACATTGTGATGGCGGAAGATTTGCACAACTGGATGAATAAGCTAATTTTTGTATTTAACAAGGAGAAGGACAAGCTAGATACGTTTCGTCCGTTTGCAGTGAAGAAGGTTGGAGAGCGGTACTGATAGAATAGGGGGTAGATGAATAGTCAAGTTAATGAGATCAAGCAAAAGGTGGATATTGTGGAGCTCGTTGGGGAGAGTGTTTCTCTGAAGAAGGCAGGGCGTCATTTTAAGGGACTTTGTCCGTTTCACTCGGAGAAGTCACCAAGTTTTATCGTGTCACCGGAGAGACAGAGCTACAAGTGTTTTGGATGCTTCCCCCCCGGAGTCTTGATTGCTACCCCAACAAATTTAGTACCAATTGAAAAGATAAAACAAGGGGATTGGGTTATCGGAGGTAGTGGAAAAAATCGACAGGTAACTAGGTTATTAGAGCGACAGTATGCGGGGAAAATGTGTGATGTGTATCTTACTAAATTAGGTGGATATACACGGTTAACACACGATCATAAGGTAAAAGTTATTGATGGAGCTCCTTATACAAGGAAGTATAAGAATTTTTCTAAGAGATATCGAAAATATTTAAAGTTAAGTGAGGAAAAGTATCGTAATAAGGTGAAGAGATATTTTCCTATCAAGGAGTTTTCTGCTGGTGAGTTACAGAAAGGAGATTTGCTTTTGTATCCAATTAACTCTGATGTGAAGAGTATTAAAACAATTAATTTATCTAAATATATCACTAAAAAACTGCCACCCCATGGAAAAAAACCTAGAAAAATAGATTATATTGTTCAAGCTAATGAAGAATTATTACAGTTGATTGGTTATTATTTAGCTGAAGGTAGTAGTCATCGGGCATATTTAAGATTTAGCTTAGGTAATCATGAAATGGATTTTGCAAGTGATATTCAGAAATTATTGAAAAGTTTATTTGGCTTGGAATCTGGAATTCATGTAAGAAGTGGGAGAAAAACAGGAATAGAGATTACTTGCTGTCATTCTTTGCTAGCGGATGCATTTCGTAATATGTGCGGGAAAGGAGCTAAAAATAAACACATCCCATATGAATTAATGAAAATTGATTCTAAGAAACAGATGATTTTGGTGATGGCTATGGTGAGAGGAGATGGCCATACTTTTGTTGGGCATAAAAGTAAATATTCTTTACGAAAACATATAGCGCTGACTAGCATCTCTAGGGAGATGATTTTTCAGACCAGAAATATCTTGTTGAGGAATGGGTTCTTCCCAACTGAGTATTTTGAAAAAGAAAAGATTGATAAAAATGGAGTACATCATAAAGAGGCATACAATATACAGTGGGCTGAAGATGGATTTTCTAAATATTCCTTGATCTATAGAGATGGTGAGGGTTTGAGATACTGGATTTTGCCGATCAAAGAGATTGTGGAAAGTGATTATAGAGGTGTTGTTTATAACTTTACTGTAGATCAAGATCATAGTTATTTGCCAGTGAATTTTGTAGTTGGAAATTGTGGAGAGTTTGGAGACTCGATTTCCTTCTTGCAGCAGTATGATGGAATGAGTTTTCTTGAGTCACTGGAGTCACTTGCTAACAGGGTGGGGGTGGAGCTAGTCAGCTACCAGCCAACTGCGCAAGACAGTCAGAAGAAGAGACTATTGTCGATTATGAGTCAGGCGAGTGAGTTTTATCAGTATCTCTTGAATACCCATAAGGCAGGAGAGGAAGCAAGGGAGTATCTAAAAGAGCGCAAGATTAATAGCGAGGCCACAAAGCTATATGGACTAGGCTACTCGCCTAAGCAGTGGCAAGGAGTGAGTACGTATCTGGTGAATAAAAAGGGTTATACGATGGAGGAGCTTGCGGCAGCTGGCTTGGTAATTAGGAGTGAAGCTGGGCATTATTATGACCGGTTTCGGGGGAGAGTGATGTTTCCACTAAGAGATCATAAGGGGAGTGTGGTGGGGTTCTCAGGGAGAACGCTGTCACAGGATGAAAAAGAGGCGAAGTATATTAACTCGCCGGAGACATCGATATATCATAAGAGCCGAATGCTATACGGGCTGTTTGAGAATCGGGAAGCGATTAGAAAAAGTGATCAGATAATTCTAGTTGAGGGGGAATTGGACGTTTTACCTAGTTATCAGGCTGGGGTGAAGAATGTGGTGGCGATTAAGGGGAGTGCGTTTACCGGGGAGATGGGACGACTAATTGCTCGTTATACACGAAATGTGGTGTATGCGCTTGACGCGGATAAAGCAGGACAGGAGGCGGTTAGGAGGGCGGTACTGGTTGCGGATCCGCTAGACCTGTCTGTGCGAGTGATTCAGATTACAGGCGGGAAGGATCCAGGGGATGTAGCTTCGGAGAGTCCTGAGAGTTGGCGGAAGATGGTGAAGGGAGCGACGCTGTACTGGGATTATCTGATTAATACTGCTTGTGAGCGCCATGATCCAAGTAGCGGGACTGGGGCAAGTGCGATAAGTCAGGAAGTGGTGCCAACCCTAGCGATGATTAGTAATCAGATTGTGAAGGCGCATTATGCTCAGCTTCTTGCCAAGAAACTCTCGGTTCCTGAAGAGTCGATATTCGAGGAGATTGAGCGGGTTGATAAGAAGCAGAAATTGTCGAGTCTGAAACAAGTAGTTAAGAAGATTGAGAAGGGAGAGAGTGTTGGCAGGCGGGATAAGGTGGAGGAGTATTTGCTATCTTTGAGTTTGCAGTTTTATCCAAGCGTGAAGGATAAGCTAGAAGAGATTAGGTCGGAGTGGTTTAATGTGCCAGTTGTCTCGAAGATCCTGACTGAATTAGTTAAGTATGAGGGAGAGTGGAGTATTGAGGAGTTTGGCAAGAAGCTCAAGCCCGAGATGATTGCTGTTCTTGACAGGGCATATTTGACTGATTTGTCGGAGGTTGCTAATTCAGAGAAAGAGTGGGTTAAGGTGAGGCGTGAGGTGGAGGAGATGTATTTAAGAGATAAGCTAAAGAGACTGTCCGGAGAGATTGAAAAGGCAGAAAAAGGTGAGAAGGAGAAGGAGCTGGCAAGTGCACAAAAAGAGTTTAGTAGGGTGTCAAAACAGCTTTCAGAGTTATAAAATAGGAAGAAATCGAGTATACTACGCAAATAAGGAGTGATGTTATGCCAAAAGCCAAGAAAAATACTACAAGTAAAGTGAAGAAGAAGGTAAGTAAACCTGCAAAAAAAGTGGTGAAAAAGAAGGTAGCTAGCAAGAAGACGGTAGAGAAGAAAGTTAGCTCAAAGGCTAAGAAGCCAGCAGAGAAAAGAGCAGCAAAAGTTAAGAGTAGTGAGATTACCTATACTGATGAAGGTTTGGGGGGAGTGCGCAAGAAGAAGATTCGCGCACTTGTTCTGAAGGGGATGAGTAGGGGGTATGTGACGCAAGACGAGATGTTGGAGATTTTTCCTGATGCGGAGAACTGGATAGATGAACTGGATGATTTGTATGAAGAGTTTATCTACAAAGAGATTGATGTCTTTGAGACAGTGGGTGAGACAGATGAAGATGATGAGAAGAAGGCATCTGAGCTGGAGAAAGAGCTGGAGATGCTGACGACGATTGATTCTAAGTCAATTAGTGATCCAGTACGAATGTATCTGAGAGAAATTGGGAGAATCCCCCTTCTTACTCGTGATCAGGAGATTGAGCTGGCGCAAAAAAATGATGCGGGAGACTTAAAGGCAAAGGAGAAACTAACTAGTTCTAACTTGCGTTTGGTGGTCTCGATTGCGAAGAAGTATATCGGGAGAGGATTGTCATTTCTTGATTTAATTCAAGAAGGCAACAAAGGTCTAATTAGGGCAGTTGAGAAGTATGACTGGAAGAAGGGATTCAAGTTCTCGACGTATGCAACGTGGTGGATTAGGCAGGCAATCACCAGAGCAATTGCAGATCAAGCAAGAACAATCAGAATCCCAGTTCACATGGTCGAGACGATTAATAAGCTGATTAGAACGAGTCGCAAGCTGATGCAACAGCTTGGGAGAGACCCTACACCTGAAGAGGTGAGTGAAGTGATGGAGATCTCACCTGATAAGGTTCGGGAGATTCTGAAGATTAGTCAGAAGACAACTTCACTAGAGACCCCGATAGGGGATGATAAGGATTCATATCTAGGGGACTTTATTGAGGATACTAAGCAGGCTACTCCTTATGAGCTAACAAGTCAGCGGCTCCTTCGTGAGAACATCGAAGAGGTCTTATCAGCCCTGTCTGACAGAGAAGGGAAGGTACTGGAGATGAGGTTTGGTCTACTTGGTGCAAAGCCAATGACTTTGGAGGAGGTGGGGAGAGAGTTTGGGGTAACCAGAGAGCGTATCCGTCAGATTGAGGCCAAAGCACTCAGGAAGCTCAAGCATCCTAGCAAGCGCAAGATGTTGCAGGATTATTTAGAGTAAGCTTATTTCTTAGATTTTTTCTTACTAGTCTTTTTTGTTGGTGTGCTGGAGAGGTTTAATTTTTCTTTTGCGAAGAAGAAGAGGTAGGCGATCTCTAGAATACCTGCAGTGTGGACTACGAGAAAAGCCATAAACCAGTATTTACCTTCTTCTTTGGCAGCGCGCCAGAGCGCCAGACCCTTCCAGACTAAGCTCCAGATAACAAAGAGAGAAAATCCGGTACCAAATGGTCCCCAGTTACTTCCAAAATTCATCATGCTTGTGTAGTTCATGTGTTACCTTTCTTCCCCGGACTCGAGGATTTGCGTGTTATAATTCCAGTGTATCAGATTTAACAACTTAATACATTCCCCTGTAGCTCAGTCGGTAGAGCGCCTCTCTGTTAAAGAGGATGTCGTTGGTTCGAGTCCAACCGGGGGAGCCAGATATCTTGATGTACTGCGGAAATGTAGAGTTGACAATACTTTCTGGAAAAGGATAGAGTAGGGGAAGCAGATGAATAGTAGATTTTGGCAGTTATTTCCAGCGAAAGTGGTTTTGGGTGTTGTTTTTGGGGTGACCTTGGTGGTTGTGAGTATGGGAGAGGCGAGGGCGGATTCGGGATATGTGGCGACGGGCAGTTGTGATTTGACGCCACTGCTTAATCTGCAGATACAAAAAACTGAAGCTAGGATCAGAGAGAATAACCCGATAGCAGCAAAAGAGATTCGTCAGCCACAGAATAATTCTCTACGCCTGAATGTTGATAAAGATGGAGTGGTGAGTGGCCAGGGAAGAGTGGGGCCGTATGGGGTGGATTGGTGGATTATCTGGGAGGGGAAAAAATCTGATTTTTCAACGGACGTGATGGATAATGATTATCAGATAGCATTGCAGGGCCAACAAAGAGGAATGGTTTTGTCTGGCGTGGCAGTAGTAAGAGAAGGTTCATATGGGGATTATCAAACAGAGAGATTATCCTGGGAAGCTCAGCAAAGGGGTGACCAGATAGTTGGGGAGATAAAGGGATTACAGGATGGGCGGGGTTTGAAGTTTACCTTAAATAAAGGTGAGGGGGAGGTGTCAGGATTAGATGAGGCAACTATGGGTGAGTTGGAGGAGGAGTTGGAGAAATCGGGAGTGGTGATTACGGGTGATCCGGAGAAGCGGGAAGAATGGAAGACAAATTTGTTAGGAGCAAATAATGCTTATGTGATTCAAGATGGGAAGAGAGTTCCCCTGAAGGATGATATGGTACTTGAGCCGGGGATGGAGATCGAGACGGAAGGGGAGGATGGGTTGGCGGTGTTTACAACCTCAACAGGGGAACATATTCGATTGCAGGGTGATGGGACAAGAGTGACCTTGATGACGACTGAGTTGGTTGAGGACGAGCAGTGGAAGGAGGTTCTTGATCAATACACTGAGAAAAGAGCGGAAGGCTCTCATAGCTATGAGAGGAGTGATCCAAATAGACCCAAACGAAGAACGCCAGTGACGGTGATGCAAGCTGGTCAGATGGTGGTTAAGTATGAGTCAGGAGGGAAGCAGGGTTGGTGGAATGCTGCCTTTAAGAGTGATCATGATGAATATGATGAGGGGAGTAGTGTAGGGTTTGCACGAAACGTTTACTCTGATCGAAGTGGAAAGGAGCGGATAGCGATTGAGGATAGTGATCCGGTGGAGCTAGCGTTTGAGAATCATAGTGTGGTGGAGTATTTGTACGAGGGAGATGAGCTGAAGGTGAAAGTGTATGAGGGAGAGGCGGTGGCGTACAGGATTAACTTGGAGAGTAAGGAGAATGAGGAGATATTTAGAGTAGGAGAAGGTGAGAGTGTGGTGATTGATGTGGAGAAGTATGGAGCAGGGGGAGAGAGTTGGGAAAAAGGAAGTTTTGATGTTGAAGAGAAAAGCGAGGCGGTAGAGGACTTGTTGAGAGGGAGTAGTTGGTGGGGAAGACTGATAATGACGATTAAAGGTTGGTTTGGGAAGGGTTAGTTGGTTCTAATGTTGTGGATATCGTCTCGGATGTGTTGAGCTGCGGCTTGGTAGTTATCTAGTCTGTCCACAGTAGTTAGGAAGAGTTGGCGGTGGTTGTCGTAGAAGCCATGGCCATAGGTAGTGTCGATGAGTTGTTCTAGTCTTGTCTGATCATTGGTTAGCATAATGGTTGCAAAATCCCCTTCAGGGATGTCTTGGAGCATATCTGTTATTATCTTGACTGGTTCGATGTAGCTAATCTCATAGCTGCGATCGATATTTTTAAGAGCTTGATCGGTAAAGTAGTCAGCCAGGCCATCGTAGAAGAATCGCTCTAGCCGGTGAGATGGGGTGTAGCTAATGAAATGCATGTGCTCGTGGACTAGAGTAGCTAGGAATCGGTCGGGATGGGAGTTGTGCTTGTCACTAATGATAAGGGTGATGGAGTTAGGTTTGGCAAAATATCCAAGATGAAGAGTGAGGTTTTGGAGTTGAGTTTCGCGGGCATGGAGACTAGAATTGAGACTAGTAGTAAGCTCTGGAGTGAGATTGGGCTTACTGAGCCTATTTTGGATATCAGCGATTTCTGTTTCTAGGGTGGTTTTGCGCTGGGTTGAGTCCTCTTGGAAAGACTTAAGGTATAAATTGGAGACCACGGGAATGTCCCTATTAGTGAAGTAGCAAGCGATGATGCTGTTAGCTAGTTGGGGGCTGATGGCTTGCAACTTGGCTACGTCCTCGGGATTATCGTAGTTGATTTGGGCAAGGTAGAGAGTGTCTTGATAGATAAAGATGGGTATGCCATCGAAGTCGAGTTGGGGGAAGTCGCTGGCTGGCTTTTTTTGGAGAGAGTTGGGGATGTCTGTAGAATATTTTTGTTGATAGCGGTCGAGAAGTAAGTGCTTGGAGAGACCTTCGGAGTGAGAGGAAATGGGAGGGCAGGAAGCTTGGTCTAGGTAGTTTATGATTTCCTGAGTAGAGGTGAGAGAGTTTTTTTCTAAGTCGGCTTGAAGGGGATCTAGGAGAGCGTTGAGTTTGTTGTTGGCTTGAGAGTTGAGGTAGACACCCAGGCTAATAAAGGCGATAAGGAGAGTGATTACCACTAGGAGGATTTTTTTGAGCATTGATTAATCTTAGCAGAAAGAATTTGCTTGAAATATTAGCCTGACTCGCGTGAAGGTTCGTGTTACGACACATTCGGCAGGCTCAGTGCAGGGATGACTGGGGAGCAATGATATATATTGATATAGTTAGGGGTTTGATAGAATAACTTCAATATTGGAGTATGTTTGGTGAAGACACTATATATAATGTTGGGACCCAAGGGAGCTGGAAAATCATATATCAGTGAGTTGATGGAGAAGGAATTGGGAGTAAAGTTTTTCCGAGTCGAAGATATTTGGATCAAACTTGAAGGAGAAGGGTTGGAGAAGGAGGAAAAAGTTATTCGAGGGAGGAAAAAGATTATTGAGGGTTTACAAACATTATTTGAAATTCATCAGGCAATTAGTATCGAATCCACAGGAACATCGGAAGGTTTTTTTAAATTTGTGAAGAAGTTGAAGAGAGAATATATGGTGTTGGTAGTAAAGGTGATGGCTAATAAAGATATTTGTCGACATCGTGTGGAGAAAAGAGATACTAATAAACATGTGAAATATGAATGGGATGAGTTCGAGCAAGTTAATCAAGTTGCGAGTGAATCGGAGTATGAGTATGATTTGTTGATAGAGAATAACTATATTAGTGATGCAGAGTTGGTAAAGATGTTGGGTGTCACCACTGCCCGGAATGAGTAATTATGGTTCGTGTTACGAGATGACTGGGGAGCACTTCGACAAGCTCAGTGTAAACACCGGATGTAGATGGATTATTCTCTTTTCAGAGATAGGGTGGCGATGAGGGTTGTGATGGGGACTGCGAGGATGAGGCCAATACTGCCTACAAGGGTGCGGACTATCTCGTCAGCGATGATTTCGTAGTTAATGATTTCTGTGAATGGGTGGGGGTTGTCAACAAACAACAAGAGTAAGGGGAGGGCGGCGCCAGTGTAGACTAAGACCAGGGTGTTTACCATCGAGGAAATGTGGTCTTGACCAACATCCATGGCTCTGCGGTAGAGCTCGTCGGACTTGAGTTTGGGATTGGCTTTTTTGAGCTGAAAAACGATCGCCGACTGAGAGACAGTGATGTCGTCTAGGACTCCGAGGACGCCGATGATAATGCCAGCTAAGAGTAGTCCTTTGATATTGATATTGTCCTGAGCGATCTGCAAGAATCCAGCTTCTTCGGAGGCGAAGCCGGTGAGTTTGGCAGACTCAACAAAAATACCTGCTAGAACTCCGGTAATAATGAGGGCGATTACGGTGCCTGCGACTGCGATCGTGGTTTTTTTGTTAACTCCGTGAGAGAGATAAAAAGTAATGGGGATAATAAACATGGAACCGATGATTGCAACTAGAATTGGGTCGGAACCTGCGAGAATATTGGGGAGAATTAGCCTGAAGATGATAAAGAAGGAGGCTCCCAGACTAAGAATAGACGCTAGTCCCCGCCATCTGCCAACGATCACGACCATCATGATAAAAATGATGAATAGAAAGAGGAGAGAGTCTCTCCTGACATAGTCGGTGATATAGAACATGTTGTTACCCTCAAAATCTTGATCGAGAGTTACGATCACTTTGACACCCTCTTGGTACTGCTGAAGATTGGCCATCGGGACATGACCGTTCTCGACGATGATCGTCTCGTTTTTGAGCGCGCCCTTGGTAACTAGCAGTTCTAGTTTTTGATAGAGTTGTTCGTTCTCACTGTATTCGGGAGTAATCACCCTCTCTTCGAGAATGTTGATAATCGTGGCTTCGAGTGTTTGTGGCTGTGAGAGAGTGGTAGGTTCCTGGGCGTAGAGCGAGGGGGTGGGGGTCAAAGCCAGAAAAAATAGGGAAACAAGAAAAGAGAAAATGAGTCTGTGGACTGGCATGCCCTGATTATACAGGCTGATTGAGGAGAGACGAATAGGCTGTTATTATAGAGTGATGAATGTCCAATTATTTCATGCGACGTCAGTTACAGTTGTATTAAAATCTCTAGATACCACAATGAAGGGTTTGACTGCTAGGGAGGCTGAGTCGAGAATAAGAAGGTTTGGATATAATAATCTGCCACAAGCCAAGAAGTTATCGACACTGAAACTATTTGTTGAACAGTTTCAGAACCCACTCATATATGTGCTTTTGTTTGCGCTAGTATTGAGCTTTTCTACGGGACATTTTGTCGATGGATGGATAGTGTTGGTGGTGATATTGGTAAGTGGGGTGATGGGATTTTTGCAGGAATACAAGGCTGATCGGGCGCTCGCTCACCTGAGTCAGCTGGTGAAGTACAAGGCGAGAGTAATGAGGGATGGTAAGGAAGCTGTAATTAACCAAGAGCGAGTTGTGCCAGGAGACATTGTGATCTTGTCGCCTGGAGATAAGGTTCCGGCTGACTCGCGACTTATTGAATCAAATAACCTAGAGATAATAGAGGCGTCATTGACGGGAGAGTCGACACCTTCGAAAAAATCAGTAGATGTGTTGCCTGAGAACATACCCCTAGCTGACAGAGAGAATATGGTTTATCTAGGGACTGTAGTAGCAAGAGGTAAGGCAAGAGCAGTGGTGGTGGCAACGGGTGTTGATACCGAGCTTGGTAAGGTTGCGAACCTAGTGAAAGAGGTTGAGAGTGTTAAGACCCCATTACAAGAGCAACTAGCTCGTTTTGGAAAGATGATGGGGCTGATACTCGTTGGGGCGAATATCCTGATTTTTGGGATTGGGATTGCGACGGGTAAGCCGTTTTTTGAGATGTTTATGACATCTGTGGCAGTAGTGGTATCTGCTGTTCCAGAAGGATTGTTGCCTGCGATGACAGTGGTGTTAGCGATCGGGACACAAAAGCTAGCCAAACATAAGGGATTGGTGCGAAAAATGGTGGCGGCAGAGACTCTGGGTTCTGTGTCGATTATTTGTACGGATAAAACAGGCACGATTACCAAAGGAGAGATGCGGGTCGCGGAGATTATTACGGAGAAGATGGAGGGTGTGGACGACGAGGCGAGTCAAGCAATGGCTCTTAAGATAGGACTACTGTGCAACAATGCAATAATTGAGAATCCGGACGATAATCTAGCAGACTGGACAATAGTGGGGGATGTAACCGAGAAGGCGCTGGTGTTGGCTGCTAGATCGGCTGGACTCAAGAAAGAGGTGTTGGAGCAAGACGAGCCACGAGTTGCAGAGATTCCTTTTGATTCTGAGTATATGTTGATGGCTACACTGCACAAGCGAAAGAAAGGATCAATAGTCTATGCCAAGGGTGCGCCAGAGAAGATACTAGCTAAGTCAGTTTGCGTTGATGTGTGTGGAGTGAAGAAGAAGTTGAGTGGGAAAAGAAGAAATGAGATAGTCAAGCAGCAAGAGCAACTTACCAAGATGGGATTGAGGGTGCTGGCCGTTGCATATAGAGAGGATGATGGAAAGGCGAGCCCTGCTGAGTTTGGGCAAGGCGAGGTCAAGAATCTAGTGTTTGTAGGGTTAGTGGCAATTAAGGATCCTCTGCGACCTGAAATCAAGCGAACGATCAAGCAGTGCTCGTTGGCTGGGATTAGACCGATTGTGGTGACGGGAGATCACAAGCTGACGACGATGGCAATTGTTGCGGAGTTGGGGATCGAGGTATCAGAAAAAAGTGTGATGGAAGGGTATGAACTAGATAAGATGAGCGACGAAAAATTGCAAGAAGTTGTGAAGAAGGTGAATATATTTGCGAGAGTGGAGCCAAAACACAAAATCAGAATAATCATGGCCTTTCAGGCAAATGGTGAGGTGGTGGCGATGACGGGGGATGGGGTGAACGATGCCCCAGCGATAAAAAAGGCTGATATTGGGATTGCGGTGGGATCGGGGACTGATGTAGCCAAGGAGACGGCTGATCTGGTGTTAATGGATGATAATTTTAAGACAATTGTTGAGGCGATCAAGAGGGGAAGGATTGTTTTTGATAATATTCGTAAGGTGGTACTGTATATGATAACTGACGCATTCTCGGAGATGGTGATAGTGGGAGGGTCAGTGATATTGGGACTGCCACTGCCGATCTTGCCAGTGCAGATATTGTGGATCAAGCTGGTGGAAGATGGATTACCAGCGATATCGTTGTCGTTTGACGAAATACAGGAGGATGTGATGAGTGAGAAGCCGAGAGGCAAGCATGAGCCGATCTTGAACAAGGAGATGAAGAAGCTGATTGCGTTTTATGCAGTAATCATGGACGCTCTTTTGTTTGGGATGTTTTATTACTACTGGAAGGTGAGTGGCAATCTAGACTATGCGCGGACAATAACCTTTGTGGGACTCGGACTGGCATCGTTGTTTTATATTTATTCAGTTCGGGGACTCAAACTCTCTATTTTGAAGATCAACCCTTTTTCGAATAAGTTGTTTAGTGTAGCGACAGTGGTGGGGATATTGTTATTTTTAGTAGCTTTGTATGTGCCGTTTTTTAATACAATTCTACACACTGTACCGCTAGGAGTTAGTGAGTGGTTGGTACTCTTTGGCTATGCCTCGCTGAGTATTGTGGTGTATGAGGTGGGAAAGAAACTGACGATTGCTAGAGTTTAAAATATCGAAATTTTTTTACTTGTTCCTGTGGGGGAAGAATATTTATTATGGTTCGTGTTACGAGATGACTGGGGAGCACTTCGACTACGCTCAGTGTAAACACCTGATTTATTTTTGATATGATTATGGCTATGAGAACCAAAACTCTTATACCATTCTTATCACTTACCTTTGCCTCGACTTGGGGGATTGCTGTACTACTAATACTATTTTCTGAACAGGTAAGTGCATTGTTTGGAGAAATTAATACTAGCAACCCCTTGTATATCCTTGCGGTATATTCTCCTGGGTTTGCTGGTATTATTATGATTCTTAAGGAATATGGATTAAAAGGATTGAAAGGATTTTTTCGTCGGTTGACTCTCTGGAGAATGCCACTGCCTTGGCTACTTTATCTAGTTATTGGGATCCCAGTGATTGCCTATCTAAGTGCTGCAATCAAGGGAACAATTGGCGATCCTTTCCCATATCCAACGTGGCAACAGCTCCTTCCTGCCTTGTTGACGGCATTTTTCCTCGGTACGATAGAAGAGTTCGGCTGGAGAGGGGTTGCATTACCCCTACTACAGCGTAAGATGGCTCCTGTTTGGGCTGGATTACTGCTTGGCATAATCTGGGCAGTTTGGCATATTCCGGCGTTCTTGTTAAGTGGGGTTCCGCACGGGGCGTGGTCGTTCTTGCCATTCTTTGGGGGAGTGGTCGCGATATCTGTGATCATGACGCCTTTGTTTAATAGTTCTAAGGGGAGCTTGTTAATTGCATATCTATATCACTTTCAGATGATGAACCCAATCTGGCCGGATGCTCAACCCTGGGATAATCTACTCTTTGGGATTGTGGCAATTATTTCCGTTTATATAAACAGAAGAGAAATGTTCAGGAAAGGATCTGGAGTAACAGAAGTTCTATCGAGTTGAAGACTTGAATGAGTCTGATCTGATAATTGCACGAACGGTGAGAATGAGGAGGACGAAGTAGAGCAAACCTGCTGGGTCTGATTCGAGAGTAGGGAAGATATAATGAGAGAAATTGTAAGTGGTGTGCAAGATGAGCATGAGAAGGAGGTTCCTATTCGTGTTGTTGTAGATCCAGCCGAATATCACTGAGATTAGGGTGGTGGAGAGAAGGAGGCCCCAGATAGGCTTGTTGTAGTAAAAGCCCTGATCGGGAATAAAGAAGAGGGGAAGGTGCCAGATTCCCCAGATGAGTCCGGTAATGAGGCTGGATTGGAGAACACCAAATCTATTTTGGAGCTCTTGCTGGAGGGTTCCACGCCAGCCATATTCCTCTTGGAGAGGGCCTGCGTTAAGAAGAATGACAAAAAATACAATTGGGAGAATAAAGGGAGCTGTGAGATTAACTAATTCTGGAATAGGCTGGCCAAGAACGGAGAGAATGAGGAGAGGCAAGCCAATGATAAGAGGGAAGAGTAGGAATGTGGGGATGAGCCAATTTTTTGCAAAGTTGAGATTAAAAGTCTGGGTGAACATCCCTTCTATTCCTTGTATCCCACGAGACTTGATGGCAATAAAGATCGCGGCAACAAGAGGTCCCCAGGCTCCGTAGGTATAGAGGCTGGCGAATAACTCAATTATGGGGTGGGTGATGACGTTGTTGACAAAGAGCGCCTGAGATCCCCACAGTGTCCAGGAAAAACCAAAGGCAATGGTTAAGTATATTAGAATGTGGTTAAGTGATTTCTTTGTATGTGCCATAGAAGGATTATAAGTATTAGTTTATCAGAATGGTTTGTGTTACGAGATGACTGGGGAGCCATACTGATGGTTTGTGTTTTGAGAGATGATGATTAGACAATATGTTCATTCTTCCCATATTCCAACTCTAATACCACAAGTAAATCTATTTGTTAGCTCACCCGTTCTACCATTTTCTAGGCAATTATCACATAATACTTGATATGCATCTTTGTATACTTCTGTGTTTATTCCTTTATCAGAATATACGGCTGTTAGAGCTTCTAAATGATCACTAACATGTCTTCTCTGAGTAGCATGATCATCTGTGTCTCGACATGCCTCACAAGCATCATCTGTGAGAGATGCGTGCATTTCTAGTTGTAGCGCTTCTAGTTTCATGACTTAACCATTCAGTAATGTAATAGTCAGATATTTTACCACTCTGGAGACAATATCGTTCGTATTATGAGATGACTGGGGAGCACCTTAGGATTTCTATGAATTTCTTCTAATTTTCAACGAGCAATGAATAATATTGTTGTGGATGTTTTCAGTGGTGTTTACGGAATGAGGAGTTTGTAGGTAGCTGCAATATTGTAAGCGTCCATTTTATTTTGATTGTTTAGTTTAAAAGAAAACACATATTCATTACTTGCAACACCCACTGTCCATCCAGCTCCATAAAACTGTGGTGCGGCAGAGGCTAAGTTAATGATAATTGGATTAGTAGGATCAAAATCCCATCCAGTTGCGGTGTGAAGGTAAGAAAGCTGACTAATTGCTTCAGATCTGGCAATAACACCACAACAGCTGGATGATTCTAATCTCACGGATACAGTATCTGCGGTGTAGCCCTCAAGTGGCTGAGTATTCATAGTGTTAATAACTGCCACAATTTGTTCCTCAACATAATCTGACGAATTTTCTATTGGCGTTGGAGAGGGAGTACTTCTGGGCAGTTGATTATTTGTAGTAGGTTGGTTGGAAGGAGTGTTTGCTATTTTTTGTACCTCTTCGGGCTGCACTTCTTCAGGTAAATTATTTTTGGTACCCATATAATATGCACCTCCAGCAATAGCTAATATCACAACAATAGACACTGCTCTCAGAATATAATTTTTCATGGATTCATTTTATCACGACCCCAACATAGATTAATCGGGGGAGCATTAATTAAGTGATACTGGCTTGAACCTGCAACCTCTTAATGTCCTTCCACTTACTCCTGACCAATTCCACTTCAGCAGTGTTTTCAACAGCCTTAAGAATCTTGTTTAATGTAGGTATAATAATCCCAGAACTGGGGAGCGCCTGATGTATTTTGATATAGTTGTGGGTCTGTTATAATTTGGTTATGACGTTACCATTTTCACCTTTTGTCGAGAAGAGCGGATTTATCTATACTTCGGGACAAGTCCATCTCGGAGCTGGGGGGAAGTTGGTGGGGGAGACCATTGAGGAGAAAGTTAGTCAGGTAATGAATAATCTTAAGGAGGTATTGGAAAGTGCTGGTGTTGGATTTGAGAACGTAGTTAAGGCAACTGTATATATTACGGACATTGAGGATTATGGGAAGGTGAGTGATTCCTATGCAACGTTCTTTTCGGATACTTATCCAGCAAGAGAAATAGTATGTGTGAAAGCGCTACCGTTAGGCGCCAACGTCGAGATTAGTTTGGTTGCAAGTAAGTAGGGTAGCTATGGTTCGTGTTACTAGATGACTGGGGAGCTGAGGTAGTTTGACCGGCCTGCAGAGACTGTTGCTTCAGGCAGTTGCGGGAAGATGTAGTTATGAGTCTGGTATGATAGGGTTATGAAAGTTAATTTGAAAGATAAACCATACGAGATATTCTATAAAAATTTTATAGCTGGCACTGGTTGGGTATTTGGAGTGACCGTTGGATTTACGATTTTGATCAGTTTCTTGGGATTTGTTTTTAACACGCTGGGAGGATTACCTATAATTGGAGAGTTTGTGGCATCATTGGTAGAGGTAACTCAGAATGCGCTAATAAATAAAGGTTTTTGATAAGATTATTCTGGTTTGGCTTAGAAATTGACTAGAGAGAAACTTTACTACTTTTTTTAAATACTGGTAGAATGAAGAGATGATGATTAAGCTCTTTATATCTATTCTAGTGACTCAATTAGCGGGGATTGTGGGAGCTTTGTTTACGACTCCCTCTATATCTGGGTGGTATGCAGGGATTAACAAACCCAGTTTTAACCCCCCTAATTGGTTGTTTGGGCCAGTTTGGACAGTGCTGTATTTGCTGATGGGAGTTTCACTTTATCTGGTTTGGAGTCAGAAGGGCGGAGTGGGGACTAAGAGTGCGCTAGTTTTCTTTGGCATCCAGCTGGGGCTAAATATGCTTTGGTCGATAATATTTTTCGGGATGCAAATGCCTTCTTTGGCGTTTGCGGAGATCTTGATTCTTTTGACCTTTATCGTGTTAACAATTGTGAAGTTCTATCCGATTTCGAGATGGTCAGCCTATTTGTTAGTTCCATATGCGTTGTGGGTGAGTTTTGCGAGCATTCTCAACTTCGCGATCTTTCGACTTAACTAAGTTGTGTTAGTGGATGCTTTCTAAATGTGATAGCATGAGTTTATGGATCAGAAAACGCGTGGGCTAGTGGAGTTTTACATCAAGAAATATCTAAATATAGCTGGGATAGTATTTGCGTTAGTGTTGATGGTGCCAACGGGGGCAATTCTTGCTACCTGGAATACTTTGCCAGGAGAGAAGTTGTATCCAGTCAAGAGTTATCTCGAAGAGGTGGCATTGAAGTTGGTGGGAGACAATTTTTCGGCAAGGGCTGATTTGCAGACACAGTTTGTGGATAGACGCTTTAATGAGACCGAGAGACTACTAGCGCAGTCTTCGTCGGAAGGGCTGTATAACCTTGCCTTGCAGATCCAAGTGACTAAGCGGGAGATTGTGGCAGCGGCAAACGGGAATGAAGTGAAGGATGTGGTTGCTGCGCAAGAGAAGGCCGAGAAGTTTGTGGTCCAGCTTCGGGAGTATGAGCAGAAACTAGAGGAGACAAAAGTAGGTCCGAGTGGGAGTAGTTCAGGATCAACAAGTACTAATGTACCGTCTGTTCCAATCTCTAAGACAAATACTACAGCGCCTGCTGCACCTGTAGCGGTAGTGGGGGGGAAGGAAGCTGGCTCAACTCCTCAAGCAACGCCTAAGCAGCCTGCAGCTACCCCTTATTATGTGAAAGAGGAAACTCAAGAGGAGATTGAAGTTGAGGTGAAGAAAGTGCAAGACGAGATAAAAGTGGTGATCGAAGAGCTAGAAGTGACAGTGGAGAACAATAATCATCGGAAGAAAGAGAGTGAGAGGCTTGAATCTATAAAAGAGGAATATGAGAAGAAGAAAGAAGAGCAAGAGAAGAAAAAAGAAGAATCTCGAGATTGGAATCAAAAGCAGGAGGATGAAGAGGGAAAAGGGGAGTAAAGATCTAATTGACCTAAGGTTAAATCTTTGGCATGATGGAGTGGAGAGGAAGTTTGGTTATGGTAAACAATGAGCCGTTAATACCTCCACCATCAATTGGTGAGAGTGACCAGTCAAAGGCAGTTCCCAAGGTTAAGAAGAGAGCCAAGGCTGGTGGATCTAAGCTGTGGATGATAGTTCTTGCATGTATTGTAGTGGGGGTAGGGTTGGGGGTGGTGGTGTACAACAGATCAATTGCACCGGCTCCGAAGCCTAGAACAACACCAAGACCAACTGTCGCGGCATTGCCGTCACCAATTCCATCTCCAACCGCGGCCCCTGTGAGCGTGAGTCAGGTGACACCACAGAGTAATACGATTGCGTACCCTAAGGCAGGTGAAGTGAGAGTCTACTTTAGCAACTATGGAGGGACATCTAGTGTTCTTCTTGACATGGAGAGTGCGAGTGGTGGGGTTGGAGTGCAGATAGTGGGGAATGGCTCCTCATCTTCGATGTCGTACTTGGATACTGGGTTTGTCCTACCTGGACCGGAGTCTGTGACGATTGGAGCGTTTGATCTGGGAGATTATGATAGACCTGGGTATGGATGGGTTCCACCAAAGGCTGATAATACGTGTGGAGGGGATGGGAGTCAGTCACACCCTGATATTACGGCCTATATTGACTGGGCAACTCTGCAAGCTGATGGAGAGCCACTCGTCTCTATCCAGTGTTGGGGTGATTGGGGTGGAGAGGGTGACCCATCTAATGCGGACTTTAATGATTATATAGTCATCTGGTCGTATGCTCCAGAGAGTGCGGAGGCATCAGCCTCTCCTAGTCCGTCAACGAGTGCGGCAGCGAGTGCAACTCCGACACCTAGCTCTAGCAGTACTGCAACTGCAACTGCAACACCAACCGCAACACCAACTCCAAGTGCACGTGCATCACAGCCTGAAGGATCTACATTGCCTGAAGCAGGAGTACTAGAGGTAACGGTGGGGACGATATCGGTTGGATTACTATTCTTGGTACTGGGGTTGGCTGGACTGTTGATTCTGTAGTTAGATTTTCACTTGAGTGGTAAAATGGGTGAGCGGCAGGGTAGCTCAGTGGTAGAGCAAAAGAATCATAAACTTTAGGCCGAGAGTTCGATCCTCTCCCCTGCTACACTTTGGTAAGCTTAGGCAAGCCAAGAAAAAAGCCACTCGTGAGAGTGGCTTTATGTTTGTTGCGGGACTAGGAGTTGAACCTAGCCTGTGAGATTATGCGATCTGTAATCTCCGGTTACCTGGAGTGTCGGACTATATCATCTCCCTTTTCTGTGAAGAAAGTGGGGAGTCTGGCGTGTAGTCTCTACGGGTTCCTCGCCGATGGCGAGGCCTTCCCTCGGGGTTAACCTATTATCTAGTAATAGGCATTCACCGATATAGCCAAATTCTCGCTACCTAATTACTCGGGTAGGGGCCCATTTTGAGCCTCACGTGCACCGTACACTATCCCGCGCGTTTTTGAACGTACGCGTGTATTGTAACTCTTAACTCTTGAGATTGCAAAGATTTCCAGGCAAAGGTTGTGTTAATGGAGAGTTTTAGCTATTGAAATATTTCTTGAGTCGGATAAATAGATTATGATGGAACTGTGAAGAAGCAGAGCAAGAAGATGAAGGCAAAAGCGCAGATGGCGGCAAGGGAGAAGTTGGTGCAAATGGGATATGAGATCTTAGCAAAGAATTATCAAAACAAGATGGGTGAGATTGATGTAGTGTGCAAAGATCGTAACTTTGTTGTGTTTGTGGAGGTCAAAACGAAGGCGGGTGACTCGTATGGTGAGCCGTGGGAGATGATTGACTCGCGCAAGCTCAAGAGAGTGGAGAATATGGGACATCTGTGGTGTGAGGAGTTCTCGTGGGAGGGGTTATGTCGAATAGATGTAGTAGGGGTGTGGTTGGATGAGAAGAGAGAGATCATGAAGATCAAACACTGGGAGAATGTGCAGTTGTAGAGAAGTTGGATAAGAAATTAGAGGGAGAGATAATCTCGAGAAGATGAAGCTGGGGATCGTCATTGAGTGCAAGCAAGTCTTTGTCTCCTGTGACTAGATAATTAGCTTTTGCTGTGAGGGCAGTAGCGAGAACGGAGAGGTCTTTTGGATCTCGAATGTTAATGGTATCTACGGTTACAAGATTAATATCAATTGTGAAGTTGGAGAGTAGGTTAATTAGTTTTTTAACACTCTGAGTGGGGAGGGAGTATTTACTAGTTATCTTGGGATTTTTGAGGGTGTACTCAACTTCTTTGAGAATATATGAAGAAGTGACGAGGGAGTAATGATCATTTTCGGCGAGTGAGATTATTTTGCCTGGAATGCTAGTTGGGATTAGTATGGAGCTTACGAGAACATTACTATCTAGAACTACCAAAGGTTTCTTCATAAACTTTTTTTCTCGCCTCTTCTACTGCTAGATCAATGACTTTTTGGGTTTCTACAGGTTTATTGTAGCGGTTTTTGGTTTGGAGAGCATTGATGGTTTGCCAGAGTTGTGCTTTGGATTTGTAATCTAGGTATTTTTGCATTTCACTGATACTAATAATGGCGGCCTGAGGCATGTTGTTGGAGATGACAACGATGGGGTTGGCTGATTTTTTGGCTTCAGAAAAAATGGATTTGTAGTCACGTTGAATCTGGCGAGCAGTAACGGTAGTGGGGAAGGTAGCTATGGTCATAGATTGATAATATCAGGAAGTATTATGTATGTCAAATACATGACAAATCTATGACAGTTGACAAGATGATGCAATGTGATATAGTGCATGAACAAGTTAATAAAGGCGTTGACGAGAATTGATTGGGATTCTCAGAGCTGGTAAGGCTACTAGAAATAGATGTCTTACACGGAGGCGAAACCGTAAACAGTCAGCAGCGTGTGTTGCCGTAAGGATAAAGCACGTGTAGAAAGAGATTTTCTTGTACACGAGCTCCCGCGAGGGAGTTTTTTGATAGGAAAATAAGTACGAGGTGGTACCGTCTATCTGTAGACCCTTGTAAATTGCTAACCAGATTCTGGTTGGTGATTTGCAGGGGTTATTTGGTATTAATAGAAGGAGAAATATGAAAGAGTTAGTACAGTTAAATCTGGACGGAGTGACAGAAGTGTTGCCTTATCGAGATTACTACCGAGGGCGAAATGGTTTGGTGGCGATGTATATTGCGGCCTATTTAGGGTTGCCTTACTTGTCTGAAGAACAAGAGACCCAGGTTCCAGAAAGTAGTCGCTACATGGTGCCGCCTACGACTCAGATTTTGGCGGAAGTTAATCATGAAGAAATAATCAATGAGAGTGATTTTTATGGATTGGCGGTGGATAGTTTAGGACAAGTAAGTAAAGCGATATTGTACAAGGATGTCTTTGGCAAGCTGCCCGGGTTTTGCTCAAGTGAGTTTGCGAGATCTGTTCATGATTATGTGCTGCCAGGAGTAGTTGTGTTTGATGAGAGTGAGATAGAGCGTGGGTATCAACACTTAAGAGGAATGGGCAACTTTGGAGTGCGCCTGAAGAAAGTAGATGGCTCGGATGGTCATGATCAATATGTAGTAAATAATGAAGTTGAGGCAAGAGCGAGATTGAATGAAATGAAGCTAGGGGATATTTCACAGACGGGAGTTGTGATGGAGGCAAATCTAAATGACGCGAGGACTATTTCGGTAGGCTTTACGATACTTGGATCTGATATGTTTAGCTTTCTTGCGTTACAGAAGAATGATGTTGCTGAGGAAGACGGGAGAGATCGGTACCGAGGAGCTACTATTAGAACGGTAAGAGGAGATATGTCAGGTTTGGTGGGTGTGGCAAGGTCAGAGAGCGAGCTACGAGCAATTGAAGAGTGCGTTGCTTTCTCTGAACGTTACAAATCGTATGAAGGTGTTGCTTCTCGATTGAGTTTTGATTACTTGCTAGGCGAGGATAATAATGGCAGTGTTTTTGGAGGAGTAACCGATTTAACTGGCAGATTGGGTGGGACGTGTCCAGGACTTGTGATGTCAGCAAGGAGATTGAAAGAGATGAGTAGCCTGCAGATGGTTCGGTCTGAGGTTAGTTTGCACTATGATCCGCCAGCTGATGAATTTGAAGATGAGCAAGGAGCAACCAGGTTTATTGATTTACCAAGTTTGCGCTTGACGGCGCGGATAAATGGAGAGGAGTAGGCATGATACAGCTACAGTTTGTGACAGCAGTCCACGGAAATGAATACATGCCGACGCTTGCTCTGGCGAGCTTGGGCTTAGAGCAAGTAGTGGCGAACCCCCGAGCCTTGGCTCGAGGTGTGCGTCACACAGAGCAAGACCTGAATGCGTCGTTTGGGAAGACTGGAAATAGTTATGAGGAGAAGAGGGCGAGAAATATGTTAACAAAGCTAGATAAAAAGAAGTTGGTGATCGACTTTCATACTTTCACATGTCATTCAGAACCATTTGCGATAATTGTTGACCTTCTAATGTTGCCACTTGCTAGTTCTTTGGGGGTGAAACACGTGGTGTACATGAAATACAATGTTAAGGAAGGACATGCTTTAATAAATCATCGACAGGGAGTGTCAGTGGAGGTTGGGAGAGATGATGATTCTGAGTCCTTTATGACAACAAGACGAATTGTACGAAGACTAAACAAGAATATTGGTCCTGGCAATGTGAGAGTGTATGAAGTGTTTGGGAGAATCAATGAGAAGGGGGAGTATAGTAACTTTGTTCATCAAGATGGGTTTGTGCCTGTTTTGTACGGAGATCGACCATATGGAGGAGAGGAGTTTTACGGGCTGAAAGCAAAAGAAATTACAGGTACAATATAAAGAAAGGAAATATGAAATTTGATTTGAAGAACTATCAGCAACAACTCAGCAAGCTTGGAATTGAGCTTGAGTTATTAGAGCATCCAGAGATGGTAGAGGTTGTGGATGTATTGAGATATCTTGATAAGCCTATTTCGGAGAGTTTTTCGACTTTGATAATGAAAGCTGACAAGCAATATGTCGCTGTGATTCGAAGAGATGATACTAAGCTGAATAATGATCGGTTGAGAAAAGTGTTGGGTGCTGAGAGAGTAGAGATGTTGAGCATAGATGAATTCGAGGAGTTGATAGGATTACCAAGAGGGGCAGCGCACATCCTGTGCCCTGTAGAGAAAACTCTTATTGATAAACGAGTACTTGAGAAAACGGAAGTGTTGGGGGGGTGCGGAAGTCTGATATATAGTGGGAAATATTTGTCAAAGGACTTAAATAAAATACCAAATAGTGAGGTCGTAGATATTGCGGATGAAAAAGAGGAAATTGAGATTACAAAACTTGTGAAGGATGGGGTGATAAAGAGAGTGTTGTCTGGAATTACACCGAGCGGGAGTGCGCTTCATATTGGTAATTACTACGGAGCGGTTAAACCTCAGCTTGAGCTTGCAGAACTAATCCCAGAGACTAACTACTTTGTGGCAGACTTGCATGCCTTGACCACGGTGCAGAATGCTGAGCAGATTGAGGAGAACGTGACGGGAGTGGTGTTAGATTACTTAGCACTGGGCTTGGATCCTGAGAAGTGCGTGTTTTTTCGTCAGTCAGATGTGCCGGAGCACTCTCAACTAGCTGTAGTAATGGCTAACTATATTAGCTATGGTCAGATGAAGAGAATGCATGCGTACAAGGATAAATTAGCAAAAGGAGCGAATGAAGAGTCGATTAACATGGGTTTGTTTAACTATCCAATCTTGATGGCTGCGGATATCTTGCTCTATAAACCAGATGGGGTGCCGGTTGGGGAGGATCAGAGACAGCATATTGAGTTAACGAGAGATATGGCTGAAAATTTTAACAGAACCTATGGGAAAGAAGTATTCCCGTTGCCACTACCCTTGATTAGAGAAGATGTGGGGAGACTTGTAGGGACTGATGGGGAGCGCAAGATGAGTAAGTCTCTTGGAAATACGATTGGTATTTTTGAGGATTACTCTGTGATTGAGAAGCAGATCATGAAGTGCTTTACTGATCCCAAGCGACTCAAGGCAACAGATCCCGGGAGAGTGGAGGGGAATCCAGTGTTTATCTACCATGATTTGATCAATGATGATAAATCCGAGGTGGAGGAGTTGAAAACGCGGTATAGGGCGGGGACGGTAGGAGATGTGGAGGTGAAGAGGAAGTTGATTGAAGCGCATAAGAGGTGTTTTCTTCAAGCTAGGGAGAGGCGAGATTATTATGAGAGTCACATGGATGAAGTGAGAGAGATCCTGGTAGAGGGAGCAAAAAAGGCAAGGAAATATGCAAATAAAACTCTGAGAGAAGTGTATGAGGTGATTGGGGAGAGAAATAAGCTAAACACATAAGACCTATTAACAGGTCTTGACAGATGACCAGTTAGTAGGTAGTATAAGCGTATGAATAGCGTATCAATCTCTCAGCTCAAAATGAACCCGTCTGCAGTGATTGCAGCGGCACAGGACTATCCGGTGGCAGTAGACAATCGTAATAAGACGACTGGTTATGTAGTGGGAAAAAAATTGTTTGAGAAGATTACAGAGTGGATGGAGGATATGGAGGATAGAAGAGCGGTGGAATATGCAGTCAAGAGTGGTGAGTTAGACGAGGCGACAGATTTTGAGGAGTTTGCCAAAGAGCTGGGGATATGAACGTAAAGATTACTGCAAATGCAAAGAAGCAGTTGCGGAAGGTTGATCAGATTACAAAAGTGGCAGTTGGGAAAAAGATTAGAGAGATGGGTGATGGTCAAGCTAATTTACAGATAAAGAAGCTGGGGGGATACAAGGATGTATATAGAGTAAGAGTGGGGAGCTATCGGATTGTATATAAAATGATGAAAGGTGGAATGAGGATTTTGGCAATCCAACATCGAAAAGATGTATATCGAGGGAAGTTTTAGAGTTGTATGGAGTAGGTAGGGTTAGCCTTGAGAGTAAACATGAGGTAGAATAGCGGTTATGGTTAAGAAGAAAAAAGATCTTAAGAAGAAGGAAAAGAAACAAGTTCCACAGATGATGGGGGGTAATGGGAAGAAGCTCAAGGTATATAAGTTCCGCTTTGACTTGCGCAAGATGATTATCTGGACACTGATCCTGTTTGTGTTTTTGCCGTGGTTGGGGACTATTCTTAATGGACAGGTGGAGGACAGGAGTCTGACTGTGACTCGGGCGATGTGGGATATTGAGGCAGGATATGTTGAGTCGGTGGAAGTGGTGGGAGACAATCTGATGTTGACTTATGGCGGGGGAGAGATTAAGTTCTCTACCAAGGAGACTGGGCAGTCGTTTACGGAGCTACTTACCCAGTATGAGATTGATCCAGCAACAGTTGAGTATGAGGTTTATAACTCGTCTTTCTGGGACAAATTAGGGGGTCTTGCGAACATTGTGATGATGGTGGCGATGCTGGTAATTGTAGTGATGATTGTGAGGCAAGCTAGGGGAATGAGTGGAGGGGGCGGAGGAATGTTTGGGATGGGGAAATCAAAGGCCAAGTTGTTTGCCAAGGGGAAGCAGGATACCAAGTTTTCTGATGTGGCGGGAGTGGATGAGGCAAAGCAAGAGCTAGAAGAAGTGGTGGACTTTCTGAAGAATCCTAAAAAGTATGAAAAGGTGGGGGCGCGTACCCCGAAGGGAGTACTACTAGTTGGAGCAGCGGGAGTAGGGAAATGTGTGGTGGGAGATACGTATATTTTGACAAAAAAAGGCTTGATTGAGATACGAGAGATACCAAAGTACTATGAAGTTAGTGAAAAGAGTAAAGCTTACGGAGTAAAGTTGGCAAGTTTGAATATAGACAAAATAAAAATGGGTAGAGGTACTGCTACTCATTGGTATAACCTGGGTAAGCAAAAAACAAAAAATGTATTATTACAACAGGGTTATGAGATAGAAGGAACGCATGAGCACCCAGTGGTGGTTATGGAGAATGGGCAGATAGAGTATAGACAGTTAAAGGATGTTCGGGAAGGTGATGCGGTGGCGGTTGCATATGGTCAAAAAATGTTTGGAACTCGAGATGATGTAGATAACGAAACTGCGTATTTGATGGGTCTTTTGACGGGAGATGGGAATATGTCGATTTCTAATAGGGTGGGGTTGACGAGTGCTGATTCGCAAACAGTGGAATTTTGGCAGAAATATATCAAAACTCGTTACCCTGGAGTAAAAGTTCACAAGCATGAAAAGTATGATTATATTGTTAATTCTTGGAATGTAAAAAGAGACTTATATCACGCAGGAATGTCATATTTGTTGTCTTATGACAAAGAAGTTCCAAAGTCTGTTTTGCAGGGTAAACGAGAAATTCAGGTAGAGTTTTTGAGAGGATTGTTTGATGCAGATGCACACATGCAGAAAAATCGCTCAACTATGGAGTATACAACTGTGAGTAAGCGTATGGTAAGACAAGTGCAGTTGATGCTTCTTAATATGGGGGTGGTGACGAGTCTTAATGTGAAAGCAGAGGATGACGCTCATCCTCGTCCAGTTTATCGATTAACGATTACGGGAGATGCTTTGCCTGTTTTTGCTGATGAGGTTGGATTTGGATTGAGTAGAAAACAAGGAGAGTTGGAGAAGAGGGTTGGCTTAATGATTAAGCAAGGTAGTAATACCAATGTTGATTTGTTTTATGGAATGGGCAAAGAGATGTATGGAGAATGGAAGATACTTTCTCAGCTGGGACTAAGTAACGAACATTGGTCAAAAATAATGCATAAAATCAAGGAGCGTAATAGGGTTTCGAGAGCGACATTGGAAGATTTTGTTAGCTATTGTTATTTAGCAGATTATCATTCGGATGTTGTGAGTAGATATAAGAAATTGCTTAATGCAAAGTTGTTTTTCTCTTTGGTAAAGAATATTACCAGTGGTAATGAAATTGTTTTTGATTTTACCGTTAAGGGTACGCATTCTTTTGTGGGTAATGGATTGGTAAACCACAACACTCTCATGGCAAGAGCTGTGGCGGGTGAGGCGAACGTATCGTTTTTCTCTATGGCTGGGAGTGAGTTTATGGAGATGCTGGTTGGAGTGGGAGCTAGCAGGGTACGAGATCTTTTTGATACTGCAAAGAAGAGTGCACCTTCGATCATCTTTATTGACGAGATTGATGCGATTGGGAGAGCAAGAACTGGTGGAAGTGGGATGGGTGGACATGATGAGAGAGATCAGACTCTAAATCAGATTTTGGTGGAGATGGATGGATTTGCAGTCAAGGACAATGTGGTAGTTTTGGCTGCGACGAATAGACCGGATGTACTGGACGAAGCTCTAGTTAGACCTGGGAGATTTGATCGAAGGGTAACTCTAGACATGCCTGATATTGCAGGCAGGAAGGCAATTTTGGCCATTCACGCCAAGGGGAAGCCGTTTGTGAAGGATCTGTCTGTAAGCGGGAAGGATTGGGAAGCAGTTTCCAGACGTACGGTTGGATTCTCGGGAGCTGATTTGGAGAACATGCTAAATGAGGCGGCGATTGGGATAGCTAGAGACAGTAGGGCAAAGATCACTTTTGATGATATTGAGGAGGCTGCGACTAAGGTTAAGCTGGGGCCTGAGAAGAAGAGGATGCAGATGAAGGAAGAGAGGGAGATGACGGCGTATCATGAGGCGGGACATGCAGTCGTGACACATTATTTGACTACGACTGACCCAGTGCACCGAATAAGCATAGTCTCAAGGGGGTCGGCACTTGGCTTTACGATGATTCCGCCTGCAATGGACAAGTATCAGAAGACGAGGACTGAGCTTTTGGAGGAGATCTGTACTCTTCTTGGTGGCAGGGGAGCGGAGAAGCTAGTTTATAACGAGCTGACGGCTGGAGCCTCATCTGATATTGATAAGGTGACGAGGATCGCAAGGGCGATGGTGGTTGATTACGGGATGAGCCCGCTTGGGCCGATTGATTTTGGACCAAGAACTGGAGTCGGGAGCTGGGGGAGAGCGTATACGGATCCAGTTGATGTGTCTGAGGTGAAGCGAGGAGAGATTGACGCGGAGGTGAAGAGAATTGTTTCGGCGTGTGAAACTACGACAAATGAGATCTTGAAGGCAAATAGGAAGGTAATGGATAAGGTTGCTTCTGAGTTGATGAAAAAGGAGTCTTTGGAGCGTGAGGAGTTTGAGAAGTTAGTGGATAAATCGGAGAAACAGGTTAGAAAAGATAAGAAGTACAAAGTTAAGTATGAGTAAACCTAGAGTACGATCGGTAACAAAGAAGCTCCTGAGAGGGCATAGATTCCGGGTTCTGACCCTGATACTTGTACTTGTGGTGGTGGGGTTAGGACTACTAATTGCACCAGTGGAGAGGTCAGTTGAGCTGGCAACGATTAGATCTGAGTGGGACGGGGTGTATTTTGCGGTGACTACTGTGACTGGGGTGGGGTACGGAGACATGGTGCCTCTCACTAATCTAGGGAAGGTGATGGCAATGATTCTCGAGACGGTGGGAGTGGTACTATTTGGTTCGATCGTGGCGATGGTGGCTGTGGAGCTTTTGCGCTATCAAGAGGACTATTATGCAAGAAGGATGTTTGACCGTTTGAATGAGGTGGAAACGAAGATTGATACGATCAAAAAGCATGTGGACTTTTTGGTGAAGAAATGAGTAAGTTACTACTAGTTGATGGATCGGCACTTCTGCACCGGGCGTATCACGCGTATCCACCACTTCGTTCAAAATCAGGAAAGATAGTTGGGGCTGTGTACGGAGTTGTTTCGATGCTTGTGTCTGCACTAGAGTCTCAGGATCCCTCGCACGTGGTAGTTGCATGGGACTTGCCTAAGCCTACGTTTCGTCATACTCTCTATATCGGGTACAAGGCCCAGAGGAAGAAAGCGGAGCCTGAGATGGTGGAGCAGATTCCGAGCGTATATACGGCGATTGAGGCGATGGGGCTGATTCAGATCTCCCAGGAAGGGTATGAGGCAGATGACATAATCGGGACACTTTCAGCTGAGTCTGAGATGGAAGTGGTGATCTTGACGGGAGATCAAGACTTGATGCAGCTGGTTACTGATAAGGTTAGCTTGCTACTACCTCCGAGAGGGAAGGTGCCTGCAATGCTGTATGGTCCAGAGCAAGTTGTTGAGAAGTACAAAGTGAGTGTTTCTCAGTTTGTGGATTACAAGGCGCTTGTGGGAGATCCATCAGACAACATCCCAGGAGTGCGTGGGATTGGTCCTAAGGGGGCGGTGAAGTTACTTAGCAAGTATCAGTCACTTGACGGGATATATGAGAATCTGGAGAAGATTGGGGGTACGTTGCAGACAAAGCTCAAGGAAGCGAAGGAGTCCGCGTATCTCTCTCAAGAGCTGTCAAGGATAGTTATTGATATGAAAATAAAGGAAAAACCAGAGGTGATGGAGTATGAGGGGCTTGTGAGAGATGAGCTAAGGAGTACACTGGAGGAGCTGAACTTTCAGAGCCTGATCAGACGCTTGTTTCCAGAGGAACCAAAGCCAGTTGAGGATGAGCGGCAGATTACGATGTTCTAGGGGTGGGGGTTGACATTTTTATAGTTATAGGATAATATCCGTGAGTTCTTTGACAACCGAAGAGAGATGCATTTACTGTCTCTCTTGTTCGTACACAGTTGCTGACCAGCATGTCTGGCCGGTAGCTTTAGTACGAATAATGAGAGGAAATCAGAAATTTCAAACTAACCCAATTTAAAAGGAGAGTGATATGTCTACTAGATCCCCCGAAGAGCAAGAACGAAACTTTTGGCACGAAGAAGCAATACAAGAAGATCAAGCACGAGGAGTTGATGAGACACCTACGCAACACGAAGGTGGACCTAAATCCTTAGTTGCTGTAACCCTAGCATTCCTAATTGTAATTATTGTAATCTACACTGTAATTATTCTTGTTTATAAATAATTACATTACAAACTGGATTTGCAAATGATTACAGATGGATGTTTCACGTTAGGCGGAGTGATTCATAACCAACCAAACCTCTCAGTATGGGTTATGAATTGTGGTCGCAGACTGTGAAACAAAGTAAATTGCATCTGGAGATGAAGGGGGACGTTAAGTCAAGACATAGCCATGCGCTGTGATTCTTGGCCTAGCCAAGCCCCCTCTCTTTTCTTATCTTCGGTTGTCATTTACTTTTCCCTGATACAATATCTCTAGTTATGAAGATTGCACTGGTACATGATTACCTAAAAGAAGCTGGTGGGGCAGAGAGAGTTTTGCGTGTTCTTTCCGACATGTATCCTGATGCACCTATATATACTTCGTTTGTTGTTAAGGGGTCAAGGGCGGCAGAGATGTTTTCTGATCGGAGGATCATTGAATCAAGATATGGCTGGCTTTTGAAGATTGGGAGGACGTTTAGCTATCTTCGATTCTTGTTGCCTTCTATCTGGAAGAGTTTGGATCTAACTGAATATGATTTGGTGATTACCTCTTGTTCAGGATACATTGCGAGAGGATTTAGGGTGAAGAAGTCGGCTAGAGTGGTTGCTTATTGTCATACTCCTCCAAAATGGCTATATGGGTATGAGACACCCACACAGGCAAGGGGTAAGTGGTGGGGGAAGATGTATCTATTTTTGTTTGGACCATTTGTTCGATATTTTGATTACCAATCTGCGCAGCGCGTTGATACTTTTATTGCAAATAGTCGGGAAGTGGCTTCAAGAATCAAGAAGTTTTATCGCAAGAGCTCTAAGGTGGTGTATCCACCGATTGAGGTTAAGGAGGTATCTGGTGTGAAGCGAGACGATTATTACCTGGTGGTGGGGAGACTAGTTGGGGCTAAGGGAGTTGATCTTGCAGCTGAAGCTTGTTCCAGAATGAAACGGAAGCTTGTGGTGGTGGGGGAGGGAGATAGTGCTAATCGTGAAGGGGTTAGCTATACAGGATGGGTGTCTGATTTGGAGCTTGCACGAGTCTATTCTGAGGCAAGAGGATATTTGGCGCTAGCTCTGGACGAGGATTTTGGGATGAGTGTGGTGGAGGCGATCTCAATGGGTACGCCGGTTGTTGCGCTCTCATCTGGTGGATACAAGGAGACGGTGAATGATAGTAACGGGGTTTTGGTTACTACAATGAATGTTAGCGGAGTAGTTAAGGGGATGAGGAAATTGGAGAAAACAAAGTGGGATTGGGAGAGCATGAAGAAGTATGGGAAAACGTTCTCACGAGCCAGATTTGAGCGGGAAGTAAGAAAGATTGTGGATGCCTGAGTTACCTGAGGTGGAGACGATTAGACGCCAGTTAAGTAGCGAGATTGTTGGTGAGAAAATAGTCAGGGTAGAGGTGAGACGAGAGAAGTGTTTTCGGGGAGACTCGAAAAGCTTGCAAGGAGAGGTGATAGAGAGGATTTCGCGAGTGGGGAAGTATCTATTCATATATTTTGAGAGTGGGAAGGGGTTGTCGGTGCATCTTCGAATGACGGGGAGACTAGTGATTGGGGATACGTGGTACGCTCAAGCTCCTCACACGAGAGTGGTGGTGGAGCTAGCTAGCGGGAGGAGTTTGTATTACTGGGACATGCGAACTTTTGGTTATATGCAAGTGGAGGAGGGGATAGAAAAGGCAGTGAGAGCGGTGAGTGAGAAGCTAGGTCCTGACCCGTGGGAGATAAGTGAAAGTGAGTTAAGTGGTAAGCTGAAAAGGACTAGTAGATCGTTGAAAGATGCAATACTTGATCAACATTTGCTATCAGGGGTGGGGAACATCTATGTTAACGACGGACTGCATTTGGCGGGCATTCTCCCACAGCGAAGAGCAAGTACGATTAGTAGGAAAGAGAGTGAGAAGTTACTAGCTGCACTGAGGGAAGTGATGGAGCTGGGACTTTTGACAAACGGGGCGAGTGATAACAGCTACGTTGACGGACTGGGGAAGAAGGGGGCTTATCAGAACGAGTTTCGGGTTTACGGCAAGACCGGGGGAGTGTGTGTGGAGTGTGAGCGTCAGTTGGAGTATGGGAAGGTGGGGGGGAGAGGAACCTGGTGGTGTAGACAATGTCAGGTATAATGAGAAGAAATGAGGATAGAGAGACTGGAGCTTGTTAACTTTAGAAGCTATATTAAGCAGACCTTTCAATTTGGCCAGACGACTGTGTTACTTGGTCCTAATGGGACTGGGAAGACGAATGTTCTAGAGGCAATATACCTACTTGTGACGGGAAATAGCATTAGAGCAAGAGTGACTGAGGAGATGATCTCGTGGGGGAAGGAATTGGGTTCTGTGACGGGGATAGTGGAGGAGCCAGAGGGAGAGTATGTGTCTTTGTCGGTTGTTTTGACGCCCGGGAAGTATCTGGGGAAGAAAACAAGCAAGAAGAGGTATCTGGTTGACGGGGCGGGGAGGGGTAAGTCGCGGTTTGTGGGGCGACTAGTGGCGGTGATGTTTCGACCGGAGGATCTGAGATTGATTGAGGGATCTCCAGGGAGAAGAAGACAGTTTCTAGACGAGATACTGGTGCAAGCTGATAACAACTACTCAAGGAGTCTGACTGCTTATGAGAAAGCGCTTCGAAGGCGTAACCGACTACTTAGAATGATTCGTGAGGGGGAGGCGAATCGAACTCAACTCTCTTTTTGGGATCAGGCAATTATCAAGAATGGGAACATCCTTACCGAGACGAGGAGAGAGTTTCTGGAGTATTTGTCTGGTGTGACGACTAGTTTTGGAGAGTACAGCATAGAGTACAAGTTCTCAGCCATTAGTGAGGCAAGGCTTGAGCAGTATGAGAGGGAAGAGGTGGCCTCTGGATACACACTAGTGGGGCCGCACAAGGATGACTACGTGGTGATGGTGAGGCAGAAGAGTAAGAGTAAGAGTGAGATTGATCTGCATACATATGGATCTAGAGGTGAGCAGCGCCTGGGAGTACTATTCTTGAAGATTGCTAGCATGGAGTATCTGGAGAAGAGACTTGAGTTGAAGCCGGTACTTCTCTTGGACGATGTCTTCTCTGAGCTTGACGAAGAGCACAGGCAGGAAGTGGTGAAGATGATGACGGGTCGACAAGTGATTATCACGACAGCTGAGGAGGAAGTTCTGACAACGGTCGGAGAGGCGAAGGTGGTGAAGTTGAGGAGGCGACCAGTTTAAGTTAGACTTGTTTTGAGGAGAAAATCGAGAATAGTCGATTGAGCTGTTTTGTGAGATGGCATGTAGACAACTTCTTCGGTGAAATTGATGTCTTTGTGATATGCAAGTTGTTCTCTGAATAATTTTTCGTCGAATTCAGCTTGAAAAATATTTTGTGTATGAGAGATTAGATCTGTGAATGAGTGTTCTTTGAGAATGAAATAGAGGTCAACGTAGTCTTTCCATTTTGCTCGTCTTCCTAGTGCATATGCCTTCATTGCACCGATAGAGAGAATACTTGGTAGGGTAAGCTTGGATTGCCAGGCAACTTGATGATCTATTTGGTATGGATATGTATAGAAAGTCAACCTAACTTGATTAACAAGGAGAGTGAGTTCTGAGATGTTATCGATAATAGTGCGATCGATGATATGTTTGGATTTGATGGTGTTGATGATATCTTGGTGATTGATTCTTTGGGGAGTGAATAAATCATAGTCGATTGATTGTCTGTGTCCTAGTTGGAGAGCAAGGGCGGTGCCACCGACTAGATAATAATGATCAGGAAAGGAAGAGACAAGAGGAATGAGATCGATCTGATTTTGGTTGAGAATATTGTTATGCATGAGCTGATAAGTAATGGGAAAAATAATTCTCTGTAGCTGGTCTGAAATTAGCTCTTATGTTTGAAGTTAGATTGATAAATGTTTTGTTGAGGGTAGGAAAGCCAAGGATTGTGATGAGTGTTTGGACTTGTTCCCAAGTTCCATGAGAGAGAATGGCTTCGACAATTGCCTTTTCGTCTAGAGATTCATAGTCGTTGGTGTACCAGAGGAGATTGGGGTTGTTTTGGATGATACTCCTGAGCTTGTGAATGGTGTTGGACATGACTTAATTATAGCATTTTTGGATGAGGTAGAATAGATGAATGAAGAGAATGGTGATGCCCCAAGCGGGAGTGAAAAAAGGAGAGAATGGGAGAGTACTGGTTCTTGGAGGGAGTAAGTTGTTTCATGCCGCGTCATTTTGGAGTGCGGGAATGGCAAGCCGGCTGGTTGATCTGGTTCACTTTTCTTCCCCTGCAATGGAGAATAATGAGTTGATGAGGGTGAGGGCTAAGTCTAAATTCTGGGAAGGGATTGTAGTCCCGTGGGAGGAAGTGGAGCATTACATACAAGAGGATGATGTAGTCCTGATTGGCCCAGGAATGCCCCGAGATGAGGGATTAATGGAAGGTGAGCGAGCGACTGGGGAAATCGTGAATGAGCTACTTAAGAAGTATCCAGACAAGAAGTGGGTGGTGGACGGGGGAGCGCTGCAAGAGGTGGATGTCAAGCTACTTAACAAGAGCATGATAATTACTCCTAACAAGAGAGAGCTTGCAATACTATATGAGAAGTCTGGGACTAGTAGTGAGGATGAGCTGGCTAAGAAGCTGGGGGTTACGGTACTCTCAAAGGGAAAGGTAGATGTGGTAACAGATGGGGAGAAGAAGGAGGTAGTAAAGGGAGGTTCAGCGGGGATGGTGAAAGGGGGGACTGGAGACGTGTTATCTGGTTTGGTGGCGGGACTTTACGCCAAGAATCCAGCACTAGAGTCTGCAGTTGTTGCGAGTAAGGTGTGTAAGCGGGCGGGGGAGAAGCTCGAAGAGTCCGTGGGTCCCTACTTTTCTGCAAGTGAGTTACTAGGAGCAGTACCAGAGGTGTTGAAGAAAGTGTTGGGGAGTTAACCTTGGCTGGTGATAGTATGGATGCGTAGGCAGTACGTATGGTCGGTATATCTGTTTTTTTGTTATCATGGAGGTACTTGACAACATATCCTATAGCATGTATATTGTCGGTAATTAGTTAATTGTATGTCAATTAGTTGACTGCGAAAAGATCAAAATATGACAGAACGATATAATAGACGAGATTTCATGAATGACATTGTACGTATTGGTAAGGTAGTGGTAGGGGTAGGGGTGATAGCTTCGTTGCCAGGGGAAGTAGAAGCATGGAGTGGTGATCCTGTAGGATTTGATAGAGAATTGCCATTTTTTGACGTAGATAATTCACGTGTTCTACTTTCTCCGTCTGGAAATTTTGCAATTGAGACAGGTGGTAAACCTGTGTCTAGTTGGATGGATGGATCTATTTTTCGGACTGCAGATGGTGGTGAGTTGCGAGTGATTCGTCACTCACGAGGAGGAAAGACTGGGGATGTGCCCCTTGGTTACGTATATGAAAAGGATGGAATAAGAACAGATGTATCTCAACTAACCTCTTCAAAGGGGGTGTTACCTGCTTTTGATGGGCAAACAGAAGTCCAGATATCATGGCTGGGTGACATTGCTCTGATTAAGGATGGAGAGAGAATTACTAGCTGGGAAAAAGATTGGATATTAACGGAGAACGGAAAGGTTAATATTCTACGTGATGCTAATAAAGGAACAAAGCCTGGTGGAGCAATAGGGTGGAAATATGAGAGTAACGATCCTGATGTGAAATCTCTAACAGGAGTGTTTGGTAGGTAATATTTTGTGATGCTGGTTGATGAACTGTAAATAGCCATTAGAGTTGGGGATGTTGGCGTGATTGTTGACTAGGGTCACCTAGTGTATATTATAGATACATGGTGATCTCAAGAAAGGTTAAGTCGTTTTTGTTAGTTGGAGTGTTGATAGCGTTGAGTTTACTACTAGGCTTGATTCAGAACCTGAGAGTAAATGTTGTCTCTGATAACGTGGGTAACAGAATACTTGATACAGCACTTGCATGGAATTATAGAGTTTATTCTGGCGGGAGAGCAGATTGGTTCCCTTATGGCTTGTCTCTGGAATCTGTGATGGATGATGGGAGTAATGTTGTGTATGTTTCTGGGGAATTTGTGGACCTTGATATGTTAAGGGGATATCTAGTGTTGGAGGATGATGTTGGTGTTAAATATCGATTTTCTGTGTATAAGGAGTTTCGGGAGCAGGTGATGGAATTGAATTATGCTGAGGCAAACTCGCGTAGTCTAAGTCTGAACTGGATTGGGAATACCTTTGAGTATCGTGGCGAGGAAAGCAAAGAGGAGTTAGTGGAGTTTGTTGACAAGCTGAGGCAGGCTAGAAGAATTGTGATGAGCTGGGTAACAACAGACGATATAAGAGAGATAATCTGGAAACGACCAGGAGAAGATGGATTAATTGATCTGAGTGAATATACTGCTACCATACATATAGTTAATTAGTGATTATATGAATAATAAATATTTTATGAGCAAACAGGCAGCGAAGCTGATTCAATATCTAATAACGATGGGTATTGTAGTGGTGTTACTTTTTTCTACAATAAGATCAGCTCAGGCTGCAACTGGAGGGAGTTGTGGTGGTGGATGTCCAGGAGATGCATGTTGTACAAGTTTCCTTGCTGGGACACAGATCTTGATGGGTGATGGGACAACTAAGAATGTTGAAGATGTTGAGGTAGGAGATGAGTTATTGAGTTTTGACGATACTTATATGTTTTTAACAAAGGATCCGGTAATTGCTAAGCGGGTTGGAGAGAGAAATAAGTTCTATATCGTGATTACTGATAATAGAGAAGTAATGGCTTCTGAGAATCATCCTTTTTTGGTTGGTGGTAGTTACCAGTCTGAGGATAGCGTAGTCCCAGAGGGCTATAAGAGGACTGATGAGTTAATGGCGGGAGATTATGTTTATGTATTAGCTGATTCGGGCAGGATGGTGAGAGAGAGAATATGGAAGAATGTTAAAGTTGATCGAGAAATTACCGTATACACACTAAGTGTGGCTGATCATCAAAACTATTTTGCAAATGGCTTTGCGGTGCATAATAAGTTTTGTGCTGCGTGTGACTCATACCCCGGTTGCCCATGTCCTGATCCAGGTGGTTGGACCTGCTTTCCTGCTGGAACTGACGTTCTGATGAGTACTGGAGAAAGCATGGACATCGAGAAAGTCGAGGTAGGGGATAAAGTGGTCTCCCAGTCTGAGTCGGGAGAGCGAGTAGTCTCAACTGTAACAGGTCTTGATCAACCCATCCGCGAGGAGATGTGTAGGATTGAGTTCACAAGTGGAGAGTCACTGGAAGTAACAGATGAGCATCCCCTGTATACCCAAGCTGGCTGGAGAGCGATGGATCCAGGGAAAAGTAAAGACGATACCCCGAACCTTGTAGTTACCCAGCTAACTAAGGGAGATGTGATAACTAGAGTAGACGGAGTAAGAGCAGAGGTGGAATCATTTGCCTGCTGGAGTGAGAGACAACAAGCATACAACCTAATCCTGGATGGAGGAGCTAACACCTACTTTGCAGAAGGGTATCTGGCACACAACAAGGGGATAAGCTGCCCCCCAGGCTATCATTCCGACCCTAAGGTCGGTATCTACAAATGCAAGGATGGTCCGGAGACCTGTAGGTTTAGAAGAGGTAGGTATGTCTGTGAGTCAGAAGAGATCTGTTACTGGTCTGAGTTTGGGCAGTGTGTCAAGAATACCTGCACTGACTCCTCATGGAGCTCTTGCACAGCAAGCTGTGGTGGGGGAACAGAGACCAGTAACTGCGGTACTGTGAGAGCGTGTAACACACAGGCCTGCACAATCACAGGTACTGTGTACTATGATCCCTATAACTTCTGCTCAACCAATGAGCCCCAGAACATAGGGGGAGCGCTCACAACTGAGCTGCGGGGTACTGCCTATTCAGATACAGTCTCAGCAGGAGGAACATTCTCAATCGAAGCTCCAGCTGGCAGCTACAACTATCTTGACTTGGGAGGCATTCCAGCTGGATACAACTGCTCAACAGGTTGTCTGCAGGGATGCCCGACTGCAACCAGTGTGATCTCACCAAGCATTAGCAACAACTTCTTCTTCTCTGACAATAACGAAGCTTGGTGGCAAGTAGTTGGAGCGGGAGTATATGCGGGAAGCACGGGAGGAGGAGTGACGATAGGAAGTGAGATGCCATACAGTACTTCTCGTCTGATCATCCCAGGAACTAATGACCTAGCTGCTATTGTTCGGGCAAGTGGACAGGTTAACACAGGACAAGGAGAGATTAGTGATGAGAACTGGAGTGTGGTCTCCCCGTACAAAGGCAAGCGAATGAACTACAGATTCTTTGCAAACAGGATGGGAGTTAACCCAGGCACTACTACCGACTTCACCAGTGGAACCCTAAACTTTCTTGAGATCTCAGGAGACACACAAGACTTCTACTACGCTTATGACGACGGGGACAATGAAGTCACCCTTACCGCTCCCTGGACTATCACCTCAGGTGAGTCATACGTGATCTTTGTGAACAGTGACCTGAGGATTAACCGCAACATCACGGTTGATCCAGGAGGCTTCCTCTTCTTTGGAGTTAACGGAAGTGTAACCGTCTCACCAAGCGTTACCACTATGCAAGGAATGTATGTAATGAATGATGACTTCACCACCGAATCACTTTCACCAGCTGATGACACCCAGCTTGTGGTGGAGGGGATGGTTGTGACTTGGAGCGATGTCTCCCTAGGCAGATCTCTTGGAGGAGTCACTAACGGTCTTTTCCCAGCTGAACAGTTTGTCTATCGCACAGATCTTCTGATTAACATGCCAGACAAGCTCAAGAGCTTTATCTTCAACTGGCAAGAGGTACCTGCAGGAACGTTTGATTAGCTCTGGTTATTTACTTTTTAGGTAGTATTTGGTGCCTTTAGTGCTACCCCTCTTGGTGACGAGTTTTTTCTTGACAAGGTCGCGGAGATCTCGCAGGATGGTGTCGTCTGAGACGTCTGGCAAGAGTTCTCTTCCCTTGCTCATGGTGAGAGAGGCGAAGCGTTCCATGTGTTCAATGAGAGTGATTTGACGATCAGAAAGGGCAATTTGTTTGCCTCCAAGAGTGCTTTTGAGCTTTAGATCGAGACTGAGTTTGTGGACAAGGATCTTGACTCTAGAGAACTCGATTGCAATTCCGAGAGTGAAGTATTCTAGCCAGTCAGTCATGTCGCCAGATTTTGCTTGTACTGATTTGAGCGCGGAGTAGTAGTCGGCAGGATTCTGGTCGTAGTGCTCTTCTAGGGAGAAGAACTTTTTGATTTCGTAGTTTTCTAAGAAGAGGAGAAGAAGAGCCATAGCTCTGGCGGCTCTGCCGTTGCCGTCTGTGAAAGGGTGAATTCTGGCTAGTTCGTAGTGGAGGATGCCGGCACGAAGGAGGGGGTGGACATCATTGCCTTCCTTAGAGTTGAGCCAGGAGAAGAGGCTGGTCATGAGAGCGGGGACTTCAAGGGGTGAGGGAGGGCGGAAAGTGATCTCGCCTGTTGTGGTGTTTCTGATCACGACCTTGACAGTACGGTATGTACCTGCTTCGTCAGAGTCGAGAATTCTATTTACTGTGAGGCGGTGGATTTCTTTGAGCATGCTCTCTGTGGTGGGGATGGAGTCGCTATCTTTTGCTTTGGTTTTGATTGAGTCGATGTAGTCCATGACAGAGCGGTAGTTGATGACTTCTTGGACGTCGCGATCTTTGCCGGTTAGCTGGGGGGGAGAAGGAGAGGCGATGACTTTCTCGACTTCTTCGAGGTTAAGAGCGTTGCCCTCAAGGTGAGTTCCGTGGTGGATGATTCGGGCTCTTGCGTCACTGCGGAAACGTCTTTCCCAGGCTGGGATGAGGGGAGCTGCGTTGATGACTTCACGCGAGGCGTCGACTTTGCCGACGTTTTTGAGGATATTATTGGTGATCTCGTATTTGGGTTTATATGTCATGAGGTAATTAACGCATATTTTGCGGGGAAAAGCAAGAATATTATCCTTGAGGATGAGTTACAATAGAGCTATGAAGTTTCGGCAGTTATCAGAGTATTTTGAGAAGATTGAGAAGACAACCTTGCGCAATGAGAAGATGGAGATACTGGCTGAGCTCTTAAAGATTGCAGAGCAAAAGGAAGTCAGGCAAGTAGTGTATTTGTCGCTGGGGAGACTGCGGCCTAAGTATGATCGGTTGGAGTTCTCAATCGCGGAAAAGATGATTGTGCGAGTAGTTGCCCAGCTTGGGAAGATTAGTCAGGAGGAGGTGGTTAAGGAGTATCACAAGAGCGGAGACTTGGGCAAGGTGGCGGAGCTTGTGAGCCAGGGTGAGGGTGAAGGATTGACAGTTAGGGAGGTATATGAGGAGTTGGTTGTTGTTGCTGAGGAGACGGGGAGTGGTAGTCAGGAGAGAAAAGTGGGACGGCTGAGTAAGTTGCTGGCAAGATTAGACGGGAAGGGGGCGGGGTATGTGGTGAGGATGGTTTTGACTAAGCTGAGACTTGGATTCTCTGACAAGACGGTGCTGGATGCGCTCTCGTATATGCAGTATCAATCAAAGGAGGGGAGAAAGAGCCTTGACTCTGCCTATCAAGCATTCCCTGATGTGGGGAGAATTGCACAAGTAGTGAAGGAGAGTGGGATTGGGAAGCTTGAGAGTTTGGTGGGGGTGGAGCTGGGAACACCGGTGATGTCAGCACTAGCACAACGTGTGAAGACGGCAGATGAGATGATTAAGAAGATGGGGGAGGTTATTGCGGAACCAAAATTTGATGGAGCAAGGTGTATTACTGGATATACAGCGGTAATTGTAAAGAATAGAGGTTATGTGACGGCTCGAGAATTGAGAGTAGGAAATGAAGTATTAACACACAAAGGTAGCTTTCGAAAAATATTGGCAATTACCAAGAGACCTCGGAAACATGGAGAAAGAATATTTGAGTTAAAGAGCATGATGGGAGATAAACTGAAATTAAGTGAAGGCCATAAGGTATTGGTTGTGAAGGATGAGAAAAAGAAGTGGTTGCCAGTAGAAGAAATAACTAAGGAATGGTTATTTTACCCAAGACCACAGCTTAAATCATATAGCAAGGTTGAGCGGGTAAAAGTCTTTAAAGATAAATCTGGATACGAAAAACAAATTAATCTGAATGCTAGGGTGATGCAGTTATTGGGATATTGGGTTGGAGATGGATTTTCTAATAACTATCATGAGAATCAGCGACTGGGAATTGTGTGTAATGCGAAACACAAAAAAATAATTGACTATTACAGTAAGATTATTAGAGAAGAATTGCATATTCACGAGCTTAGTTACGATCGAAGATCTGGGGCAGTGATGATTTACTGGCGAGACCCAGTGATGAGAAAGTGGCTATGTAAGCACTTTCGTGGGAACAAAGAGCGTGGGAAAAGAATACCAGAGTGGATGTTGGGAATTGACAAGGAAAGATGGGAAGCATTTTTGTTGGGATGGAAAGAAGCCGATGGTTCTATTCGGCATGGTGGTGGATATAAAATAATCACAAAAGAACGGCAAATGGTAATGATGGGACAGGTGTTGTGCGCAAAACATGGTGTACCTGTTGGAATTAGGAGAATACGTGTGCCAATTAATGAAAAAAGAAAAAAAACATACTATGAGTTGATTATACCTGGAACGAAGAAATATTGGGGAGAAATCGAGGGTGGATACATGATTCAGAAGTTAAGACTAAGAGAAATAAAGAAAGATTTGAATCACAGAGTAACGTTATACGATATTCAAGTTGATAAGGATGAAAGTTTTTGTGTATCAATTGCATCATTACATAATTGTCAGATTCATTACTCTGCAAAGGGAGAGTCAGATAAGGGGAAGAGTGAGAGCCAAGGAGGGTTATTTCAGGAAGATGTGAAGAAAGGCTTTGTGAGGACGTTTACCAGGAACTTGGATGAGAACTCAGCGATGTTTCCAGAATTAGAGAAGATCGGAGATGAGCTCCAGGTACAAGATGTGATACTTGATACGGAGGCGGTGGGGTATGACCCAGAGACAGGTGAGATGTTGCCTTTCCAGATGACGATTACGCGCAAACGTAAGCACGGAATTAGGGAGGCGGCGAGTGAGGTGCCGCTGAAGTTTTATGTTTTTGACATCATGTATTTGAATGGGAAGAGCCTACTAAACACACCGCTTGTAGAGCGAAGGGAAATTCTTGAGAAAGTAGTGGGGAGTTTCAAGGAGGGAGTATTAGTCTTAGACGACTATCTTGTAACAAGCGATCCTAGAGAGCTACGTAAGTATCACTCCAAACAACTTGGGAAAGGGCTTGAAGGGGCGATGGTGAAGAAGAAAATGGGGAAGTACTTGCCTGGCAGGCAAGACTATAACTGGGTTAAGTTTAAGGAAGCTGAAGACTCGGCGGCGAAGCTCTCTGACACCCTGGACGTGGTGGTGATGGGGTACTACAAAGGGAGAGGGAAGAGGGCGAAGTTTTCTTTTGGGGCACTACTGGTTGGGGTAAGGGAGGGGGAGAAGCTGCTAACTATTGCGAAGATTGGGACGGGGATATCAGACAGACAGTTTCTGGAGTTAGGGAAGATGCTGAAAAAAATAGAGATTGAGGACAAAAGAGAAGGGTATGAAGTAACAAAAACCTTAACCCCTGATGTGTGGGTGGAGCCAGAGATAATAGTTGAAGTGGCGGCAGATGAGATTACGAAGTCACCTGCGCACAGTTCTCTATTTGCCCTTCGGTTTCCCCGGCTGATTAGAGTAAGGGCGGACAAGGATCTACTTGGAGTGACGAGTACGGACGAAGTAAGGGAGATTGGCGATTTGAAATAGGGTATATTGGTAGGTATGCTAGTTACCTTGCAAGTACTCTTACTTCTTTTGTTTTCATTTGTCTTGATTAAGTCAACGGAGCTAATTGTGGCTGCGATTCGGAGGATGGCAAGAAGAAGTAGGGTGGGTGGATTCGGGATCTCGGCGTTTATTTTGGCGCTTGCGACTTCACTGCCAGAGCTGGTAGTGGGGATCACGGCAAGTTTGGAGGGGATGCCGGGGCTTGTGCTGGGGAATGTTCTGGGAAGTAATATTGCTGATGTATCTTTGGTGATTGGGGGAGCGGCGATTGCAGGAGGGAGACTGAGGGTAGCAGGGCAGACTTTGAAGCGAGATTTGTATCTTGTGTTTGGGGTAGCTGTTCTACCACTTCTTTTAATTGCTGATTCAATACTCTCGAGGGCGGATGGGGTGGTACTCCTGATAGTGTACGTGCTATTTGTGGCGACTGTTTTGAAGAAGCATGCAAGATCTGTAACCGAGCATGCGCTTTCAGAGTCGCCGGTGAGGAGACTTTTAGTTGCCGTAACTAGACGAGGGGGAAGGGGGGACTTTGCGCGATTTATGCTTGGAGTTCTTGGACTCATACTGTCTAGTCATATGATAGTTCAGCTAGCTGGGGGGATTGCGACGGGACTCGGGTTACCGGTTCTTATTATTGGCTTGTTTTTGGTGGCGATTGGGACTTCGCTGCCCGAGCTGGTTTTTGAGATGAAGGCAGTGGTATCTGGAAATGTAGGGATGGCGTTTGGGGATTTACTTGGCTCAGTTGTGGCAAATGCCACTCTTGTGTTGGGGGTTGCGGCCGTGATTGCGCCGATTAAGTTGAGTGAAAATGGGCTTGGCCCGTACAGCTATGCGATTGGTGCGTTTGTCGGGTTGTATTCCCTGTTTGTGTATTTTTCAAGATCTAAGAGTCGTCTGGAGAGGTGGGAGGGGGTCATCCTCCTACTTTTGTATTTTGGTTTTGTGGTTATAGAGTTAGGGAGGGTTTGATGGGAGTATGGCGTAGGCATATTTATGCTAGTTCAAAGCAATTCGATGGGATGCAGGCATTTTATTTGAATGCACTTTTGAGATCTTTGGTTTTTTCTCTAGTTGGGATATTTACCCCAGTATTTATTTATACATCGATGCTACCTGTTTTGGGAACAAGCTCAAGGGCTGTCGCGAGTGTGGCGATGTTTTATGTAGTTGTTAGAAGTGTGACGCTACTGATTGACATTCCGTCTGCAAGGCTTATTGAGAAATTGGGATTTAGGCGTAGTGTGGTGATCTCGGTTTTGATTTTGATTGGTTACTTGGGGGTGATGGCAGAAGCTGAGCAACATTGGCAGTGGCTAATACTTGCTGCACCACTATTAGGAACGAGTGTGCCTTTTTACTGGATAGCACGGGGGAGTGTGATTGCGATAGATAGTAAGACGAAGGGACTGGGGAAGCAGCTTGGGTTTTTGGCAGTTTTGGAGCGGGTGGCGGGGATATTGGGGCCAGTTGCGGCTGGGTTTATCGTGGTGAATTGGGGGTTTTCGATGATGTACTGGGTGGCGTTTGTAATTCTTGTGGGATCGGTGGTGCCCTTGTTTGCGATGCCTCATCATATCCACCGGAACGGGGTGTCCTTGAAAGGATATCTGGGGTGGCTTACGGACCGGCGATTTTTTCACCAGGCAGTGGGGACGGTAGCCAGGTCAATGGATGATTACGGGGTAGGGATGGTGTGGCCACTTTTGATTGTTTTGATGGGGGTCGAGTACGGAGTACTTGGGGGAGTGTGGAGTTTCTTGACATTCTTGTCACTTTTGGTGAGATATGGAGGAGGACTGGTGTTTGATAAGTTGTACAAGAAGGGTGGGTTGGAGGATGAGGCTTTGTTTGGGATAGCTGCGATTGGGACAGCGGTGGCGTGGGTACTACGTTTGTTTGTTACAAGTATTTCTGGAGTGTTGTGGGTTGACGGGGGATCAACTGTGTTTTCGACGACGTACAGGAATATCTCGGATGATTATTCATTTTTAGGCGGGAAGCGGATGCATGAGATTGCTTACTTTACGTATTTGCAGATGACTTACTCGATAGGGGTAATCATGTTTTGTTTGGTTTGGATGGTGGGGGCTTACTACGGCGTGTGGAGAGAACTGCTATTTTTACTTACCTCTTTCTGGGTGCTGCTGTCAATTGTGAGAGCGAGAGAGTCAAATCTGGCCTAATATGCAGAAAAAGAAAACTCAGCCAACTCTACTTTCAGACATCCTCAAGAAGTATGAGCCCAAGAAAGACGGGAAGTATATTAGTCGTGAGTTTCAGGACTACGGGTATCGACTTGCGGTGGACTTAAATGATTTGGCGCATAAGTCACTCTACATAAAAATGGCCAAGACGACGGATCGAAAAATACTTGAGTCGGCAAGGAGATTTGTGATTGATGCGGATCATGCCAGATCTAAGGGAAGGATGTTTATGTGGAAGGTTGGTGAGTTAAAGAAAGAGAAGTTGGCAACTGGCAAGTTGAGTTAATTTCTTCTATAGTGGAGGCATGAAGAGATACTTGTCCTCACATCTGCCGATGGCGATTTGGTATTCTCTGGTGGTATTTTTAGTTAATGGGATTACCTGGCCGTTAACAATCCAGACCTTGAGCTGGGTTTGGTTTCTTGTGGGGGTAGTGGTGGGAGTGATGATTCTATTTCTAGACCGAGTGGTATATGTGTATAGCTATCCGAATGAACAGTTGTCTCAGACGGTGATGCATCACTATGGTCAGAAGGATTACAAGAGTGCGCTCGCCGTGCTTGACTTGAGAAGGCTTGAGCAGAACAGGCTGACGTTTCGCTCCGCACTATTTATTGCGGTTTGGGTACCACTTTCGTTTTTTGCGCTGACCTCGACTACAGGATTATTTGGGAAGGGAGTGGTGATGGGGTTGATGTTGCATATTCTTTATGACTCTTGGAAGTTGCAGAAGCTTGATTCAAGTAGGCTTAATGAGAGGTTGTTCTGGCAGATTGGGAGAGTGGTGAGGCCGGAGGAGCAGCTAGTTCTAATGTACGCCGTGAGCGGGATATTTATCTTGTTTAGTTTTTGGGTGGCATGAATATTCAAGTATACGGGTTGATAATCGGGATCGGGATAGTGGTTGCGATGAGTGTGGCTGAGAGAGTGAGTAAGGGGAAGCTGCCATTGTGGGAAGGGTTCTGGTACATAATGGTGCCTGGGATTATAGGGGCTAGAGCGTATCATGTGATTGATCAGTGGAGCTATTACCGATTAGATATCAGTCAAGTGATGGCGATACACAAGGGAGGGATGGGGATTTGGGGAGGAGTGATTGGAGCAGTTTTAGGCCTCTTCTTGTTTAGCGATATTAGAGCTCGACGATTGGAGACCAAAGTGGCAGAGGAGTTTTTCATTTTGGCTGATTTGTTTGCGCTAGTTGCACCTCTTGGTCAGTCGATTGGGAGATGGGGGAATTATGCAAATGATGAATTGTGGGGAGGAGTAAGTAGGGGGGGATTTTTTGATTCTCAACCACTATTCTTATATGAGAGCGTCTTGAACCTGGTGTTGTTTGTGGTGTTGTTTGGGGTTTATAAGAGGAAGATACGTGGGAGGACGTTTGGGAGCTACTTGCTTGGTTACGGGCTGATTAGAGTGATGCTGGAGCCCCTGAGGCAAGATAGCTGGGCGATAGGGGAGGTGGCTGTTGCAGTGATTGTGGGGGTTGCAATGATGATAATCGGGGCGATGATCCTCCTAAGAAGAGAGCAGAAGGTGTGGGAGGAGTAGATGTGTTAGGATCAAGGATATGGCAGTAGCAGAGTGCACAAGAATCGCGTGTTATTTGGCTGATAAGGGAGGGGCGTTGTCACTCCCCTTGATTACTATTGCAGGTCTGGTGGACGGGGTGAATCCATGTGCGATCGGGATGATGGTGATGCTCCTTGGGTATTTGCTCACATTTGGGAATAAACCGGGGAGAGTCTTGAAGACTGGGATACTGTACATCGGGACGGTGTTTTTGACCTATTTAGTGGTTGGATTGGGGCTGTACTCGATAGTGAGTACACTGGATTTGAGTGGGGGTGCGAGAGTACTGAACTTAGTTGTGGGGGGAGGACTGCTTCTTGCAGGGTTGATCCAGCTGAAGGACTTTATGGGGATTGAGCGTGGGCCTCATCTGAGGATTCCGAGTGCTTCTAAGGAGAAGTTGATGGGACTGATCGAGAAGGTGAATTATCCAGCAACGATACTACTTGGGATACTTGTGACCCTTTTAGAGACTCCATGCTCCTTGCCGATTTATGTGGGGACGGCGACGATCTTGTCCCAATCTGGAATGGCGCTACCTTTGGTAGTACTGTATTTTTTGTATTACAATTTCTTGTTTGTCTTGCCTTTGATTGTGGTACTAGTCGTGGTGTGGAAGGGGAAGAGACTATTTGAGGTGAAAGAGTGGGAGCACAAGGCGAAGCGATATATGCATCTCTCGCTTGCTCTAGTACTACTAGCGATGGGAATATGGTTAGTGATGAGTTGACAGATATACCCCCACGGGGTATAGTGTGAGAATGGCAGATCAAGTTCTTTCAAGACTCAAGAGAATTCAAGGACAAGTTGACGGGATTATCCGGATGTATGAAGATTGCAGAGGGTGCTCGGATATCGTGACGCAGATTGCGGCTACTCGTGAAGCCCTTAGTAGTGTAGGGAAGGAGATATTGACGAGTGAAGTTGTGGCGTGTAAGAAAGAGGGTGATCGTGATAAGCTAGATGGGCTATTAAAAAAATTATTTAAATTTAGTTAAGGGGGAGATGATGGCAGGAGCAAATACAATTACATTTACAGATGACAATTTTGAGGAGAAGGTGGTTAAGTCGGATAAGCCAGTGATGGTGGATTTCTGGGCACCATGGTGTGGTCCATGCCAGATGGCAGGGCCTGTGATAGATGAGCTTGCAGATGAGCAAAAAGGGAAGATTGTGATTGGGAAGTTGAATGTGGATGATAACCAGACAGTGGCAACTAAGTACGGGGTGATGAGCATTCCTACCGTGATTCTTTTTCAGAAAGGGAAGGAAGTTTCTCGTAAAGTAGGTTTTGCTGGAAAGCCGATGTATGAGACGTTACTTGCGGACATTAAGTAGAGATGAAGCATAAGATTGCGATTGTTGGATCAGGGCCTGCGGGTTACAGCGCAGCCGTATATACCGCAAGAGCTGAGCTATCGACGACGATATTTGCGGGGGAGGCCCCTGGTGGTCAGTTGATGAAGACGACGGAGGTGGATAATTACCCAGGATATTCAGAGGGGATTGTGGGTCCAGAATTGATGGACGAGATGCGAAAGCAGGCAGTGAGGTTTGGGGCTGAGCTGAAGTGGGAGACGATTACCGACCTCGCGAAGCTTCGTAAGGAGTATGACGCGGTGATTCTTTCGATGGGGGCGAGTCCGAAGATGCTTGGCATCGGAGAAGAGAAGTATTACGGGAAAGGTTTTTCTACTTGTGCGGTGTGTGATGCGGCTTTTTACAAGGGGAAGAATGTCTATGTTGTAGGAGGGGGAGACACTGCTGTGGAGGATTCGATGGCGCTGACGAAGTTTGCTAGTAAGGTAACTCTACTGGTTCGTCGGGATGAGTTGAGAGCAAGCAAAATCATGCAAAAGAGAATAATGGACAACGCGGACAAGGTAGAGATTATGTGGAATACCACCCTAAAAGAGGTCAAGGGAGAGAAAGTTGAGGAGTTGGTGCTGGAGGTGAAGGGGGAGGAGAAAGTAGTTAAGGCAGAGGGGCTGTTTTTTGCGATCGGGCATGTGCCGGCAACTAGCTGGCTTAAAGATTCCGGAGTGAAGTTAGACAAGAGAGGGTATATCCAGACTGGGCTCGTGACCGGCGCTAGCTGGACAAAGGATTATCCAACGATGACGACATTGCCAGGGGTATTTGCGGGAGGTGATTGCGTGGACTTTCGATATCGCCAAGCAGTGACTGCGGCAGGAATGGGAGTGATGGCAGCGCTTGACATGGAGAAGTGGCTCGATAATCAATAATTAGTATCAAGGGGGAGATAGATGATAAATGATCCATACAGTAATGCAGTTAAACAGCTTGAAGAAGTAGCAGAAATCCTAAAACTAGATAAAGAGGTGGTTAGTCAGCTGTCGAAACCTAAGAAGTTTCACCAGACTAAGCTAGAGGTGAAGATGGATGACGGGAGTAGTTCTGAGTTTCAAGCATACAGATCACAGCATAATGATAGTGTAGGGCCGTACAAGGGGGGAATTAGGTTTCACCAAGACGTCACAGAGAGCGAGGTGAAGGCGCTTTCGATGTGGATGAGCTGGAAATGCTCGGTGGTGGGGATACCATACGGAGGAGGTAAGGGAGGGGTGATTGTGAACCCAAAGGAGCTATCAGAGTCTGAGTTGGAGCGATTGTCGAGAGCATACGGGAAGTGGATGAGTGGGTTTGTTGGCTCATGGATTGATGTGCCTGCGCCTGATGTGAATACGAATGGGCAGATCATGGCGTGGATGTTAGATGAGTATGAGAAGGCAGTTGGACACCACGAGCCAGGAGTGATTACGGGTAAGCCGATTGAGCTTGGGGGATCCCTTGGGCGAGAAGAGGCAACGGGGCTTGGGGCCTACTACACTCTTGAGCGGCTAGCTACTGAGAAAAAGCTAGATAAAGCAAGTACTTCGATTGCAGTCCAAGGGTTTGGGAATGCAGCTTATTGGTTTTCTCATTTTGCATACGAAGCTGGATACAAGATTGTAGCCCTATCTGATTCAAGAGGTGGGATACATGATCCCAGTGGAGTAGATCCTGCTAAAGTTCTTGAACACAAGAAAAAATCAGGAAGTGTAGTGGGGTATGAAGGGTCCACAGAAATTAGTAATGAAGACTTACTGGAGCTAGAAGTTGAGATCTTGGCGCCAGCTGCCTTGGAGAATCAGATCACAGAGGAAAATGCCGGGAAGATTAAGGCAAAGTATATTTTGGAGATAGCTAATGGCCCGGTGACACCTGAGGCGGATGAGATCCTTTATGAAGCTGGAATTATTAGCTTGCCTGACGTGTTGGTTAATGCAGGAGGGGTGACGGTCTCGTATTTCGAGTGGGTGCAGAACAATATGGGGTATTACTGGGAGAAGGAAGAGGTATTTTCGAAGTTAAAGGTGATTATGGACAAGGCCTTTTTGGAAGTCTGGGAGAAGATGGAGGAGTTGTCGATTAATCCGAGGATGGCGGCTTACGCGCTTTCCGTATCAAGGGTAGTAAAGGCTCTCAAGACACGTTCTTCGGGTAACTAGAACTGTCTGAGTCTTAGTTTTTGTGTTATGCTAGAATAGTTGAAGATTATTATTCAAACCTGCCAGGGAGAAGAAAAATGAAACAAAATATTACCCAATATTTACTCGTTATTATGCTTGTGGTTGGTGCGTATATGGTAGGGGTGTATAAGACTAAGGCAGAGTATCTTGAGGGAGTGGTGCCTGGACAAGTTGCTGAAGTTGCAGGAGAGCAGGCAGTGCCTGCCCAGGAGGAAAAGACTGTGTTGTCGGATGATGAGTGGGCAAGAGTCCAAGAGGGGGCTTCTTTTGTGATGGGAGAGGAGAGTGCGCCAGTGACGATTGTGGAGTTTTCTGACTATGAGTGCCCGTTTTGTAAGCGCTACAATGATGAGACTTTTAATTTAATTAAGTCTAGCTACATTGAGACTGGGATGGTGAGATACATGATTCGAGATTTGCCACTGCCGTTTCACCCTAGTGCGCAGCTAGCTGCAGTTGCTGCCAGATGTGCTGGGCGAGATGGGAAGTATCTTGAGATGCATGACAGGTTGTTTCTTGGTCAAGAATCGTGGGCGGGGAGTGCTGACACTTCATTTGAGACTTATGCTTCGTATGCGGGGGAGCTAGGGCTAGCTACTGACGCTTTTCGAACTTGTTTAGTAGATAATGACGTAATTGACGCTGTGCAGGCAGATCTTACGCTTGCTGGTGAGATGGGAGCCTCAGGTACGCCAAGCTTCTTTATTAATGGGACAGCGCTAGTTGGTGCTCAGCCATTTTCTGCCTTTGAAGCTTTGATTGAGGCTAATCTCTAAGTAGCCGCTTTGCTAATTACCTTTAATCCCGTTAAAATACAGGAATGAGAAGAGTATTTATCGCTTTGCTTAGCGTATTTTTGTTTGTGACCCCTGTTGCGGGGCAAGAAGCTCCTCCTATTGTGGGAGCACCAACTGAGTCAAGTGAGTCGGGAGAGGTTGCAACCCCTTCTGGAATTGTCGAGAAAGAGGTAGTGGAGAAGGATGATCTTACTCAGCCAACGAAAGAGGTGAAGAATAAGCTGGAGAAGGTTCTAGAAGACAATCCGGTGGGAGAGTTGTCTGCCACTAACTTCTTGAGAGTAGCTGTTTTACAGGCCGTAAAAAACGGAGTGCCGGTTAACACGGTGATACTGATTCTTTTATTTCCTCTGATCGTGGCGATTATTGCTGCTGCGAGACACCTGATTGGAGTGAGGGGAGTGGGAATCCTGACACCCGCACTGCTTTCGGTGGCGTTTTTGGCGACTGGGATCTGGGCCGGGGTAATCTTGTTTCTAATTATTCTTGTGGTGGGGATGGGGGCAAGGCAGGTTTTACGCCGACTCAAACTGCAGTATTTGCCAAGAATGGCGCTACTTCTCTGGTTTATCTCGGCTGGGGTGTTTGGAGCTCTACTACTGGCTTCTGTATACAACCTTTCGTCACTCGTGACGATTGGAATCTTCCCGATCTTGATTTTGATGCTGCTAGCGGAGACATTTATTGACATTTTGGTTGGCAGGTCAGCGAGTGAAGCCAGAGACATTATCTTGCAGACGTTTATTCTGGCGATGCTGTCTTCGCTGTTTCTTGCCTGGGAAGTGGTGCAGAGAGTGGTTCTTCTCAATCCAGAACTAGTGTTTTTGGGAGTGGCGGGGTTTGATTTGTTTATCGGACGATATACGGGACTGCGCCTGAGAGAGTATCTGATGTTTCGACCTGCGATAAGAGATGAGGGAGAAGAAGAGTAGGAGGCTTAATATGAAAATGTCTGGAGTGCTGGGGTTAAACTCACGCAACCATCTCTATACCTCTAAGTTTAATACTCGACGTGGGAAGGGAATTGCTAACTCGAAGCTAGAGACGAAGAAAGTCTTGTCGAAGATTGGAGTGAGAGTGCCTGAAATATACAGTGTGATCAGGAGTCAAGAGGAGTATGAGAATTTTAAGGCAATGGATCTACCAGAAGACTTTGTGATTAAGCCTGATAATGGTTTGGGGGGTGAGGGGATCATGGTAGTGGAGAAGGCAGGGCGATATGCGGGCGAGTGGGTGACATCACAGGGGGAGACAAAGAATGTTGAGGATCTTAACCTTCATATAGCTGATATCTTGGCTGGACAGTACTCGATGGATGACATGCCTGACATTGCTTATATTGAGGAGAGGGTGAAGGTCCACCCGATATTTCAGCGTTACAGCTATCACGGGACTCCTGACGTTAGGGTTATCGTGTTTAATAAGGTGCCGGTGATGAGTTATGTGAGACTGCCAACTGAGGAATCTGGAGGGAGAGCGAATCTATTCCAGGGTGCGGCAGCGGTGGGGATTGATATGGCAACTGGGATCACGACATACGGTGTGTATCATGCGAAGCCAACCGAGTTTTTCCCTGGATCAAGGCGCAAACTGGCGGGAATCCAGATTCCGAGGTGGGACACGATTCTGGAGACTGCAGTCATGTGTAGTGAGGCGACGAACCTAGGGTTTATGGCTGCAGATATTGTGTTGCAGCCAACGTATGTGTTGCCAAAGAATGCTAAGCTAGGGGACAAGAAGGAACTGAAGACCATTCCGATGGTGTTGGAGTTGAACGCACAGCCTGGGTTGAAGATTCAGATCGCAAATCGAGCTGGCCTACGAGATAGGATGGAGAGGGTGAGGGGATTGAAGATCAAGGATGCAAAGCACGGGATAAGGGTGGCAAAGGCGCTGTTTGCTGATCCCAAGCTTTTGGAGAAGGGGTTGGGGCGAAAGACAGTGAGTTCTGTTGAGGAAGTGACGATTCTGGGTTTGAACGGGGAGAGGCGCAAGCTTATGGCCAAGATTGATACTGGTGCGGATAGCTCAAGTCTAGACAAGACGGTAGCAAGAGAGTTGGGGTTACTTGACGTGGATAATCATCTGTATATTGATGAGTTTAAGAGTGCATTAGGCAGACATAGTCGACCGGTGGTGGAAATCCGATATTTACTGGCAAAGCGGAAGATTCAATCAAGGGTTTCGATTGCAGATCGGAGTAGGGTAAAGTATCAGATGTTGATTGGGAAGCGGGATCTGGTTGATTTTGCGGTGGTGGTGGGAGAGAAATGAGTGAGTTGAGGTTGCCTGACAAGATTGGTTGGTGGATGGATTTGTCCCTAAGTTTTGATGAGCGTTGGTCAAGAAGATCGTTGAAAAATGTACAAAAATCTATGGGCAAGATAGATGAGTTGGTTAGAGTAGAGATGATGCGTTGCGAAGCGATAGAGACAGTATTCTGGCCACTGTATCAGAAAACAGTGATGGAAAAATCAAACTACCATTTGAATGTCGATGAAACACGGGAAAAGATTGTAAGGATGTCAGGAGATCCGGAATACCAGGTAATGGTGTTTTTTGTAAAAGAGACAGGAGAGTTATTGGGGGGGAATGTGTTGCATGTCCTACCTAACGTTGTGAAAACTGCATATCGTTGTTATAACCACGCGTTGACGAGAGAGATGGGTATGAAAATCTTTGATTACTATGCTGATTACAAATTGCAAGAGCAGGTGATTGCGATGGGGGGCTCACTCTTAAGCAGGGGACTAATGAAACATCCCTGTGATGGAGTAGGACTGTCCCTGTTTAAGATCAGAACTGGGGCGATCCCGTTGCGAACAAAGCATGGAAAAGAAATAGTCTATTCAGAGCAAATGATTGAAGAGCAGGTGGAGAGAGGTGGAGTGTTTGGATATTTTGATCAAGCTGATTCTGAGGGTAAATACAGGAGTATGACTGCCGTGATGAAGCAGGAGCTGGGGGAGCTTGAGAAGACAATGAGGAAGTCGCTAGCAAGGGTGGGAATTGAGTTAAGAATTGAGCTGAGATGAAGAGGATTGTAGTTTTAATGAGTGGGGGAGTTGACTCGTCGGTTGCGGCAGCACTTCTAGTTGAACAAGGACACAGAGTGACTGGAGTGTTTATCGAGGCATACAATGAGCCGGGGTGCAGAACAGATCAGGACAGGAAAGACGCTGTGAAGGTAGCAAGTAAGCTTGGGATTTCGTTTGAAGTGTTGGACTTGAAGAAAGAGTATAAGAAACGTGTGGTTGAGTACTTTTTTGACGAGTATAGGGTAGGGAGAACGCCTAATCCTGACGTAATGTGTAATTCTGAGATTAAGTTTGGGCTGTTTCTAGACTGGGCGCTTGCAAAGGGGTATGAGAAGGTGGCAACGGGGCATTATGCAAGGATAGCTGAAAATGGCTTGTTGCAGAGAGCGGTTGACGTGGGGAAGGATCAGTCATATTTCTTGTGGAAAGTTAATAAGGAGAAGCTAGCGCATGTGCTGTTTCCACTAGGGTCGATGAAGAAGGAGGCGGTGAGAGCTAGGGCGAGGGAACTAGGGCTTGCTAATTCTGAGAAGCCAGACTCGATGGGAGTATGTATGATGGGGGAGATTGAGACAGTGAGCAAGCTGAGGGAGGAGCTAGGAGAGAGACCCGGAGAGGTGGTTCTGGGAGAGAGGGTGGTAGGGGAGCATAGAGGGTTGTGGTTTTCGACGGTGGGACAGAGAGTGGGGAAGGAGATCAGTCTAGACAGGAAAGCCTTGATTGCGCTTGGGCTAGATACGAGTAAAATGCCTGCACTGTATGTGGTTGGAAAGGATGAGCCCACAAAGACGATCGTGATTGGTGAGCGTAGGGCTGGAGAGGTTACGCTTGTGAAGCTTGGACAGGTAGCTAAATATGGTGAGGAGACTGGTGAGAAGACGTATCTGCGGGTGCGTAATCTTGGCAAGCTACACTTGATTGATAGTCTGAAAGAGAGTGATGAGGGATGGGAGATTAGCTTAGCTGAGAGTGTGTGGGGAGTAGCACGAGGTCAGAGTGGGGTAGTGTATGACGAGGAGGGAAGGATAATTGGTGGAGGAATATTTGTATAGTTGTAGGTTGTACCCTCCGGGTATTACCCATGAGCTCATGATATTTGCTCTTGGCGACAGCGAAAAAATAGTATAGAGTGAAGGTAATACAAAAGTAGGAGTAAGGTATGCCCAAGAAAAAGAGAAAAACAACAAAGAAAGTAAGCGCACAAGTAGTGACGTATAACAAGTTTTTTGGGGCACTTCTAATTGCGATTGGAGTAGGGGCCTTGATTGTGTTTTTGCGCTATTTAGTGATTACCTGGGTCTCGCCTGCTGATGTGTATTTAGTTGAGCCATCTCAACTTGTGCCTGGTTTGTAGGACTAGCTGATTGTCAAGAAGGGTTCTCCCTGGTAGAATACGTGGAAGAAAGGTCTCCTACTAACGAGAGTGGTGGGAGAGATAGGTATTAATTATTATGGTGACCACCAAAACTACAAAAAAAGAGGAAGTTAAGGAAAAGCCAGAGGCTAAAGAGAAAAAGGTATTGAAGGATAAACCAGTCAAGGAGAGTACGAAGAAAGCAAATAAAACTGCGAGTACGATGGAGGAACTACTTGAGACTGTCGGATACGAACTAAATATTCCCAGAAAAGGCGAGACGATCAAGGGACTGGTGACGGGAATTAATCGTAAGGCAGTGATGGTTGACATTGGTGCAAAGACCGAAGGGTTAGTTGCAGAGAAGGAGTATGCGGTTGCAAGTGAGTTTATCGAGACCCTCAAGGAGGGAATGGAGATTGATGTTTATGTGATGACGGAGGAGAACGAGAAGGGGCAGATCATGCTCTCTTTGCGCAGGGCGATGTTTGACAAGTTATGGGGAATGTTGGAGTCATACCTCGAGAATGATAAGGAAGTTACCGTAAAGGGAGCGGAGGTGAATCGAGGGGGAATGATTGTGAAGTGGCAGGGACTAAGAGGATTTGTCCCATCTAGTCAGTTTGGGGGGGAGTATGCGGGGAACTTCCGTGACTTATCTGGCCAGTCATTTTTAGTCAAGCCAATTGAGGTTGATCGTGAGAAGAACAGATTAATTTTCTCTGAGAAGATGGTATCTGAAGCTGACACGATTCTACTGAGGGATGAAGCTCTGAAGGGAGTAGCGGTAGGTGAGAAGTATAAGGGTAAGGTAACTGGAGTGCTCTCATTTGGCGCGTTTGTGGCAGTTGAAGTGCCGGTTGATGGAGAGAAGGTACCAGTTGAAGGCTTGGTGCATATCTCTGAGATCTCATGGGAGAAAGTGGATGACATTAATAAATACCTCAAGAAGACTGATAAGGTTGAGGTGAAGGTCCTGGGGGTTGAAGAGGGAACGGGGAAATTGAACCTTTCGATCAAGCAGCTGACGCCTGATCCATGGAGCGTGGTGGCTGAGAAGTATGCTGCTGGTACTACCGTAAAGGGAGTAGTTTCAAGACAGGTTCCATTTGGAGTGTTTGTGAACTTTGAACCAGGAGTAGACGGGTTGATTCACGTCTCGAGGACTAGCTCATTTGGTGAGCTTACACCTGGTGAGGACGTTGAAGTACTAGTTGAAAGCGTGGATGCTGAGCACAGGCGAATGAGCCTGGGTCCAGTTCTAACAGAAGTGCCAGTTGGGTATAAGTAGAAATTGAAAGGAATAAAATGAGCAAAACTAAAATGATCGTAAAAGATGATCAAATCCTCGTAGACCTGGAGTGGATATTCGAGGAGATCAGATCAGCGGGTGGTAAGTGGGAGGCAGTTGAAGAGCAGCTTACCCAGCTACTTAGCAGCGCTGGGGAGTAGTAATAATTTAAGGAGAAAAAATGTCAGAGAAATTAACTGGTTTATTGGTGGCGTGTATGGATGAGAATCTTGATTATGGTCCTGGAGTGGTAGTTTTAGGAGCAGCGGGAAGCTTAATTACGAAGTTGGGTGGAGGGAATCAAAAAGTGTTTCCAGATCAAAAAAGGAAGTTAGTGAGAGACACCCGAGAGGCGGTGTATGCTGGTATGGGAAAAGTGGCTGATTATTTGAAATTACCAATGTATACGACAAGCCATGCAGGCTGTGGAGCTGGGGGAGCACAAACGATATCTGGAGAAGGTGATCTGGTAAGAGAAACAAGCAAGATGAGTAAGGCGATTGGAGTTGATTATTTGGGGCATATCTTTGCTGGAGACGAACCTATGCTTATTGGTAGCTCAAATACTCTAGCTGCATATATTGGTAGAGATGAGTCTAATCATTATCACGGCGCGAGTACGGTAATCTTTACTACTGGGGGAGGGATAACTGAGAAAGAAATTCGCAAGATAGCAGAGAGATATCAAGATGGATTTGTGGTGAGTGCTGATTGGATAGGATATGCGCTTGAAAAAGGAGATATTAGTGTTCAGCAGATTACTGAGTGGCTCCAACTTCACTTGGATATTGCAGATGGAATTGCAGACGGAGTAACTGCCGGACCTGAGTCCGTGATTATTCATGATGCGAAGAGATTGCAGAGTATAACTTCTGAAGTTAATACGAGATATGTCAATGAGATGCTAAGCTCAATCTAGCTTGACAAGTTGGTGATTATTTCGTAATATGTGCATATATGCACAGTTCTAGAAATACTAACCAGGTTAGCCAACTACTATTGCAAGATAAAAAGTATTTTTATACCTATGAACTGGCAACTCTCTGGGGAGTGGTTAACAGGAATACGCTCTATTCAACTATCCAGCGATATCTGGCAAGAGGAATACTATATAGACTGGGTCATGGAGTTTATGCCTCTGTGCATCCATCTAAGTTACATGAGTTTGAGGTGGGTTGTGCTCTGGCTGGCCCTTTGTCATATGTATCTGGAGAGACGGTCCTCGCGATCGAGGGGGCAATAATGCAACAGCCAACTAAGATTACACTATTTGGGAGTAAGGCCAAAGAGTTTGTAGTGGAAGATAACTACTACTGGTGTCGTTATCTTAACCCAAAGCACCTCTTGAACAGGATGGGGATAGAGTTACGGAATGGTTACTATCTAGCTAGTCCAACTCGAGCTCTTTCGGATCTAAAGCGTAGCAACCTAATCCTTTATTTAGATAATCCCCAGGCAATTAAATATCAAGCGGAGGATGATCCATATGCTAGTTCCTCAACCTAAGGACGCATTACACAAGCTTCAGCTGATTACCTTGTTGCGGGGAGTTTTGGCGGACCCAGTACTCAGCAATGCTCTCTATCTGAAGGGTGGAACCTATGCGGCGCTAATGGGATATCTGAATAGATTTTCAGTGGACTTGGATTTTGATATTTTGACTTCTGAACAGAAAGAACTGGACAGACTGAAGGCTAGATTGTACAAGTTGTTTGCTAAACTTGATCTCTCTATTGCAGACGAGAGTCAGCGCTATTTACAGTTTTTTCTTAAGTATAAATCTTCTGGTACTAGCAGAAATACTCTTAAGCTGGAGGTGAGTGATAGGGTGAGCCCATATAATGAGTACGAGGTTGTGACACTCAAGGAGCTGGGGCTAGTCTGTCGTGTCCAGACTTTGTCTACGATGGTGGCCAATAAGTTAGTGGCGGCGCTTAATCGCCAGGAGCAAAGGGGATCAGTTGCTGGTCGGGACTTTTATGATATCAGAGAGTTTATGCAAGCGTA
>FLOH01000732.1_pt1 | contig 61063 bp, 59 predicted proteins | sample 756751 | NCBI WGS metagenome assembly FLOH01 (sample SAMEA4026879, study PRJEB14308) | marine metagenome | biome: coastal water; material: water | depth 74 m
ACGCCCAACAACCTTCGTTCCGGAAAGCAAACGCCTGAACGTGCTGCTGCGTGAATTTCGTGCGACCCGCAATCATATGGCGATTGTGGTCGATGAATTTGGCGGAGTTGCCGGTCTGGTTACCATCGAAGACGTGCTTGAACAAATTGTCGGTGACATTGAAGACGAACACGACTTCGATGAAGAAGACAGCATGATCAAAGAAGTGGAAGACGGTATCACCATGGTCAAAGCCCTGACCCCGGTGGACGACTTCAATGAACACTTCAGTGCACGTTTTCCGGACGACGAATTCGATACCATTGGCGGCATTGTGGTACATCACTTTGGCCGGGTGCCGGAATGCAATGAAAGCATCCGCATCGAACAATGGCAGTTCAAGGTGGTCAACGGTACCAGCCGACAGATCAACCTGCTGGAAGTAACGCCCATCGACGCCGGCTGAGCCGGCGCATTAACCCTCACACATCTCATAATCAGGTAAAGCTATGGCAGGCTGGGCTGCGCGGGCGTTGTTATTGTTGGCGGGTGCCGTGTTTCCACTCGCCCTGGCTCCCCTTTTCTGGTGGCCGGTTGGCCTGTTAAGTATTGCGGTGTTCGTGCATTTTCTGTTGCAGACGGACAATGCACGTTCTGCCTTTGCCACCGCCTGGTGGTTCAGTCTGGGCAAATTCTCGGTCGGTATTTCCTGGATTTACGTCAGCATGCATGACCATGGCGGAACGCCTGCACTGCTCGCCGTGCTGATGATCGGCCTGTTTGCCGCCTTTCTAGCCACCTTCCCCGGTTTCTGGTTTGCCCTTCGCCAGCGCTTTCTCGGCCAGAGTCTGGCCTGGCTGACGATTCCGGTATTCTGGTTTCTGCACGAATGGTTCCGCAGCTGGTTTATGACCGGCTTCCCCTGGCTGTTTGCCGGCGATGCTCACCTCGGCACCTGGCTGTCCGGCTGGGCACCGGTATTCGGCAGCTACGGATTATCTTTTATCTGTGTACTGAGCGTGACCGCACTCTACCGTTTCTGGCAGACACATCAGGCGGCTTTCCTGCTGGCGCTGCTGTTGTGGCCTGCTGGCCTGCTGTTACAGCAGCAGGACTGGACTCATAAAACCGGTGAGCTGAAAGTCAGCGCCGTACAGGGCAATATTCCTCAGGATCAGAAATGGCAGCGTGAGTGGATCAGCCCCACCATCAATGCCTATTTCCAGCAGACCAGCGAACACTGGGACAGTGATCTGATTCTGTGGCCGGAAACCGCCATGACGCTGCTGCTCGATCAGTTTCAGCCCTACCTGGATGATATGGCGATTGAGGCACAGGAAACCGGCACTACAGTGATCACCGGCATTCCCTACCGCTACTCCCGTGGCCACGAACTGGCCGGACAGTTTCATAACAGCGTGATCGCCTTCGGCAACGGCGAAGGCATCTACCACAAGCAGAATCTGGTGCCGTTTGGTGAGTATGTTCCCCTGCAGGCGCTGATTCGCGGACTGATTCCGTTTTTTGATCTGGATATGTCCAGCTTCCTGCATGGGCCGGCGAATCAGCCACTGCTGAAAGTCGGTAAGCATTCAGAAAGCACAGAAGAGCTGTATCTGGTCGCACCCTATATCTGCTACGAAATTGCCTATCCACAGCTGGTCAGCCGTATGGCACAGGATGCTGATTTTCTGATTACGGTCAGCAACGATGCATGGTTTGGCGATTCTCTGGGGCCGAAACAGCATATGGCGCTGGCGCAAATGCGCGCACTGGAAACCGGACGCTGGCTGCTGCGTTCGACCAATACCGGCATTACCGCTCTGGTGGATAACAAAGGTCGGATGATGTCACGTTTGCCTTATGAACAAAGGGCAACCCTGAGCGGAACCGCAGAAATGCGTCAGGGCAAAACGCCTTATATGATCTGGGAGTTGTGGCCGCTGTATGCCCTGAGCCTGCTGATTATCGGCGCGGCCTGGTGGCTGCGGCGTTCAGGAAGAGCCCGTGAGATGGCGCAGGCTGATAATATTGCGCCCGTTGTGGAGCGGTGAACGCAATAAACGCGGCTGCTCCGGAATGTTATTCAGATGCTCACGTAACGGTTTAGTCAGAGTATCGATGTACTGCTGGTATTGCTGAATCATCTCATCCAGCCGGTAATCCCCCTGCTGGGTGCTCATCAGCATCTGCACCTGATGATCCAGATGGGCACGTACATCAATCTGTTCAAACAATTTCTGAGTCAGCAAGCTGCGGATGCGGCGGGAGCTGGTCGATGAAGCCTGCAGCACCAGATTGCCGGTCGCGGTCATGATGGTGTCGATCATCTCCACCTCCAGATCAGCCAGGTCACTCATCGGCATTCCCTCGTTCAGCCCCTGATACATACGCTGCACCAGCTGCGGAATAACCGCATCTTCCGGGCTTCCTCCGGAGCGCTCACGTTTCTCCAGAGCCAGACGGATAGCCGTCGGAATCGCGCGGTTGAATAATTCCAGTCCGGCCAGCAACAGTTCACCGCCCAGTTCCAGCTCCGGTATGCGGTACAGATTATCAAGAAAATCCAGCCCCATATCACGGCGCACATCACCGACCCGGATACCTGAACCCTGGACACTGCGTACAGCGTTCATACGCCCTAAGGTACGTAGTGCCATGCGTAAGGAAGTACGATCAACGTCAAGGAACTCTGCCAGCTGACGTTCAGGTGGCAACTTCTCACCGGCCCGCAGATCGCCGGTAAAAATAAGGGAAATCAACAGATCAGCTATCTGATCCGGTAGGGTTTTGCTCATTATTATTATACTTATCTATTAGTGAGTCATTCATACGCCAGCTTCAGCCGGATGACCCAGTCTGGCGAAAATCCGGCAACGGTGCAATAGCCTGTATCCCATGTAACTGACCAGATCTTTACTTGCGCATTTGCAGATCCTGAACTAGCATTGGATTATCCAATTTGAGAAGTGCACACTCTCAGAGCTTCAGCCGCCACCTACGGGTCTGGCGGCTTTTTTATGCCCGCCATTCGCGGCCGGATTTAGCCGGAAGTTATGCCAGCACTTTAGGTACAATAAGCACAAATTTCTGAACTGAAGATCACTATGGCCAAGCTGCTGTTCCGCCTCAATGGCGTTAATGAAGATGAAGCAGAAGATGTCCGCACTCTGCTGCAGGATGCCGGAATAGAATTTTACGAAACCGACGAAGGCCGCTGGCGTATTTCTGTGGCCGCCATCTGGCTTCGCCACAATGACGACTATGAACAGGCGCGCGGTTTACTTGATCAGTATCAGCAGGAACGTCTGCAGCGTATACGCAGCGAATATGAACAGCAACAACAGGAAGGCAACACCCAGAGCATGCTGCAGCGCTGGCTGGAGCAACCCGCTGAGCTGATCATGACGCTGATTGCGGTACTTCTGGTTCTGGGCCTGACCCTGTGGCCATTTCTGTCACTGGGTCAGTAAGAGGAAAACGTCAGCCCAGACGGGCGCAAACAGCATCGAGAATTGGCTGATTCGCCGCCGGAAAGTCAAACTCTGCCAGGCGGGTGAAAGGCAGCCAGCGAACTTCCTGGCCTTCTGCACCGTGAGCCAGCAAAGCGGAATTCATATCCGCCTCGACCCAGTACACATCCAGCAGCACGCTTTTATCCGGATAATCAAAAGGGATCTGCAGCAAAGGTGACATAGACTGCTCCGTCACACTCAGTGCAACTTCTTCATCCAGCTCACGCACCAGAGCCGCCGTGACACTTTCACCGGCTTCTACTTTTCCGCCAGGAAACTCCCACAACCCGCCCTGATGTTTGTCATCCGGGCGGCGGGCAATCAGAATATCGTGGTCATTAACGACCACGACAGCTACAGCAACATGCACCGTCTTCATCAGGAGCGGTAGTTGGCGTTGATGGTTACGTACTCGTGCGAGAAGTCACAGGTCCACAGCTCTTCGCGGAAGTCTCCGCGCGCAAGCTCAATACGGACACGGAACTCAGTCAGGGCAAAAACAGCGGCACCGGCTTCCTCGGTATAAGACTCACAACGGCCCCCGTTTTCCACGATCTGCACGTCATCGATAAAGATCTGCACTTTCTCCAGATCAAAATCCTGTACACCGGAACGACCGACCGCAGCCAGAATACGACCCCAGTTCGCATCGGATGCAAACATCGCGGTTTTAACCAGCGGTGAGTGCGCCACGGTATAAGCCACGTCCAGCGCTTCTTTCTGGCTGGCTGCACCACCGACTTCGATGGTCACAAACTTGGTGGCCCCTTCACCGTCACGAACAATCGCCTGAGCCAGAATCTGGAAGGCTTCTTTCAGTTTGGCAAAGACCAGTTGTGCTTCTGGGCTGGCAACATCATTGATCTGCACACCGGAACGACCGGTGGCCATCAACATGCAGGAATCATTGGTTGAGGTATCACCATCGATGGTCACACGGTTAAACGAACAATCGGCCAGCTCTTTACACCAGGACTGCAACAGCGCCTGAGAGATACCGGCATCGGTTGCGATATAACCGAGCATAGTCGCCATGTTCGGCATGATCATACCGGCGCCTTTGGACATACCAGTAATAGTGACGGTTTTACCGTTAACCTCAAACTGGGTGCTGTAACCTTTTGGCAGGGTGTCGGTGGTCATGATGCCCTTGGCAGCACGGGCCCAGTTATCGGCACTGAGATTATCCAGTGCTGCCGGGATACCACGTTCAAACGCCGCCATGTTCAGCGGCTCACCAATCACGCCGGTCGAAAACGGCAGAATCTGTGCTGGCTGCACAGCAGTTGCTGCCGCCAGCATTTCGCAACTGCGGACCGCATTAGCATAGCCCTGCGGACCCGTACCGGCGTTGGCATTACCGGTATTGATCAGCAGGTAACGCGGAGCAGTATCTGCCAGATGCACTTTGCTGATCTGCACCGGCGCTGCACAGAATGCGTTGGTGGTAAATACGCCGGCAACGGTTGTTCCCTCGGCCAGCTCAATCACCACCATGTCGTCACGGTTGGCATAGCGCACATGCGCCTGTGCCACACCAAGACGAACGCCATCTACCGCTTTAAAATCTTCAAAAACCGTGAAATTAACTGCCATTTTTTTGCTTACGCCTTCCGACTTTTGCTTACGACAAAGTGCCGTGACAATGTTTGTATTTTTTACCTGAACCGCACGGGCATGGCTCGTTGCGGCCGACTTTCTTTTCATCACGCACAAAAGGTTGTGCCTGATCGTCGCCACTATCAACCTCTGGCTGACCACCTGACAGAGACTCAGCAGCTTCATGCTGATACTGCGCACGTTGTGCCTGGGCTTCCACCGCCGCACGGCGCTGTTCTTCCATCGCCCGGACTTCTTCTTCCTGACGCACTTTTACGTGGGACAGAATACGGATGGTTTCGTGCTTGATATTACGCAGCAGTTCCTGGAACAGGCCAAAGGATTCACGCTTATATTCCTGCTTTGGATTTTTCTGGCCGTAGCCACGCAGGTGAATACCCTGACGCAGGTGATCCATGGTCGCCAAGTGCTCTTTCCACAGGTTATCGAGAATCTGCAGCATCACCTGCTTCTCGAACATGCGGATTGGCTCTGCACCTACGGTCGCTTCTTTTTCGTCATAGGCTTTTTGTACTGCTTCCAGAATACGCTCGCGCAGAGTTTCTTCGTACAATTTATCTTCGTTATCCAGCCACTGCTGCACCGGCAGCTCAACATCGAACTCAGCTTTCAGGTGGCTTTCAAGGCCGGCAATATCCCACTGCTCTTCCAGACTTTGTGGTGCGATATAACCATCGATGGCTTCATTAACAACGTCTTTACGGATATTGGTGATGATTTCAGAAATATCTTCCATCGCCATAATATCGTTACGCTGGTTGTAGACCACGCGACGCTGGTCATTAGCCACATCATCGTATTCAAGCAGCTGTTTACGGATATCGAAGTTACGGCCTTCTACTTTGCGCTGAGCTTTCTCAACGGCATTGGTCACCATCTTATGCTCGATGGATTCACCGTCTTTCATACCCAGCGCCTGCATCATGCTGCGCATACGCTCAGACATGAAAATACGCATCAGGTTATCTTCCAGCGACAGGAAGAAACGGGTGGAACCTGCATCCCCCTGACGACCAGCACGACCACGCAGCTGGTTATCAATACGGCGGGATTCATGACGCTCGGTACCAATAATGTGCAGACCACCGGCTTCCAGAACAGCATCGTGGCGCTTCTGCCAGTCGGCTTTAATCGCTGCAATCTGACTGTCGGTCGGATTCTCCAGCGCCGCTGCTTCAGCTTCCCAGTTACCGCCCAGCATAATGTCGGTACCACGACCGGCCATGTTGGTGGCGATCGTCACCGCACCCGGACTACCGGCTTCAGCAATAATCTGTGCTTCGCGCGCGTTTTCTTTGGCGTTCAGAACATTGTGAGCAACTTTCGCCTGCGTCAGCAGATGAGAAATATATTCTGATGATTCAATAGATGCAGTACCCACCAGAACCGGACGGCCCTGTGCGGTTACTTCACGGATTTCTTCGATAACGGCATCAAATTTTTCTTTCTGAGTGGCGTAAATAACGTCGTTATAGTCGATCCGGCGAACGGCTTTATTGGTTGGAATAACCACCACATCCAGACCGTAAATCTGGTGAAATTCGAAGGCTTCCGTATCTGCAGTACCGGTCATACCGGCCAGTTTTTCGTACAGGCGGAAGTAGTTCTGGAAAGTGGTCGAAGCCAGGGTCTGACTTTCGTTCTGAATATTCACACCTTCTTTCGCTTCAACCGCCTGATGCAGACCTTCGCTCCAGCGACGGCCTGGCATGGTACGGCCGGTGTGCTCATCAACGATGACCACCTGACCGCCCTGCACGATATAGTCGACATTTTTCTGATAAACCGCATGAGCCTTCAGCGCAGAATGCACATGGTGCAGGAGATTGAGATTGCCGGCGGCGTAAAGGCTTTCACCTTCTTTCAGAATGCCTTCGTTGGTTAACAGCTCTTCAACAAACTCATGACCTTCTTCAGTCATCTCAATAGAGCGCTGTTTTTCATCCACGAAGTAATGACCGGAAGCCGCCTCATTACCTTCATCGGCAGCCTGACCACGTTCGAGTTTAGGAATCAGCTTATTGATTTTACGGTACAGCTCAGAGCTGTCTTCCGCCGGACCAGAAATGATCAGCGGCGTACGGGCCTCATCGATCAGGATCGAATCCACCTCATCGACAATGGCAAAATACAGTTCGCGCTGCGCTTTATCAGCCAGAGAGAAAGCCATGTTGTCGCGCAGATAATCGAAACCAAACTCGTTGTTAGTACCGTAAACGATATCAGCCTTGTACTGTTCGCGCTTTTCCAGCGGGTTCTGCCCGGGAACAACAATACCTACACTCATACCCAGAAATTCGTACAGCGGACGCATCCACTCAGCGTCGCGACGGGCCAAATAGTCGTTCACGGTTACAACATGAACGCTTTTGCCGGTCAGGGCATTCAGGTAAGTCGGCAGGGTTGCCACCAGGGTTTTACCTTCACCGGTACGCATCTCAGCAATCCGGCCTTCATGCAGGGTGATACCACCGATCAGCTGAACGTCGAAATGGCGCATTCCCATAACCCGGCTGCCGGCTTCACGACACACGGCAAAAGCTTCGGGTAGCAGGGAATCCAGTGACGCACCATCGCTCAAGCGCTGGCGGAATTCCGCTGTTTTTGCTTTAAGCTGCTCATCAGAGAGGGGTTTTACAGATTCTTCAAAGGCATTGATCTGGGATACCAGTTTGCCCATGCGCTTGAGTTCGCGGCTGTTTTTACTGCCAAAGACTTTACGAAAAAGGTTACCAATCATGGAATTATCATTATCCGGGAAACAAAATAAGGCGCTGGGCCAAAGTGCTAAAGGCTACTTATAACCCAGAATGATGACAAGCGTGTTGAAACAGAAAGATTACTGAGGAGTGCGGTGAATGTACGCCGCCGGGTCGACTGTGCGACCGTTTTTATACACTTCGAAGTGAACGTGAGGGCCGGTTGAACGTCCGGTACTTCCCATTAATGCAACGACATCACCTTTGCGGACAATATCGCCAAGAGCAACTTTCAGCTCTTTGCAGTGTGCATAACGGGTTTTATAGCCATTGCCGTGGTTAACTTCGACCAGATTGCCATAGCCGTAACGCGGACCGGACCAGGTAACAACACCTGAGGCAACGGCAACGATGTCAGCGCCCATTTTGCCGGCAAAATCGACTCCGCCATGCCAGGCAAGACGCCCCGTAAACGGATCCGTGCGTTTACCATAGCGAGATGACATCCAGCCTTTGGTAATCGGACGCCCGGCTACAAAGGTATCGGCACTGAGCTTATTGGCCGACATCAGATCATCCAGCACTTCGAGCTGCTGCTCACGGCTGTCGATACGTTCAGCGAGCTCATTCAGCACTTCGTTGATTTCAGGAACCTGATAGGCTTCACCAAGCGTGCCCGGGCCGCCAACGGCCGGTTGCATACTGAAATCAAATTCTTCGGAATTAAGATCGGAAACATCCACAAGACGCTCACCAAGAGCATCCAGACGAAGCAACTTGGCCTGCAGCTCAGCCAGACGCAGAGTCAGCGCTTCCAGCTCCTGATCGGTCTGTTTGCGGATTTGCTGCAGCTCCTGACGCTGCATATTGAGGTCACGCTCCCAGGCTTTGGCAGCGTTAAGATCAAGAATACCTTCATCAGCCAGACGTTCAGCCAGCCAGTAGCCCGCGACTCCCATCGCAAAAGGCAAAGCGAACAGGAACCCAAACATCACTGTGCGTGCAGAAGCACTCAGTGTGTAGGTTCTAGATTCACCATGGCGACGGCCAACAATAATGATATTCATAGTTAAGCTATTTACTTCCTAATCGGCTGTGCAATCTCTCTGGCACTGACTTCCTGCCTGCCTGACCCGTATAAACGAATCACCAGCCACCCACAAAACAAAGGCCATAAATCAATTATGGCCTTTGTATGAGGATACTCAAACGTATTACTGTTTCAATAAGTTAACCAGCAGCGGCCGGACGCATATAGGAGATTGGCGAGCTTTCTTCAGCAAATTCGACAAATTCCCAGGCATCTTCCTGCAACAACAGCTCACGCAGCAGCTTATTATTAAGGCCATGACCCGACTTATAGCCGATGAATTCACCAATCAGGCTGTGACCGAGCAGGTATAAGTCACCTACCGCATCCAGTATTTTGTGCTTCACGAATTCATCATCGTAGCGCAGACCGTCTTCATTCAGCACACGGTACTCATCAACCACGATGGCGTTCTTAACGCTGCCACCCAGTGCCAGATTTTTGGAGCGCATGTATTCCAGATCTTTGGTAAAGCCAAAGGTACGGGCACGGCTGACTTCTTTTACATAAGAAGTGGATGAAAAATCCAGGCTTGCCTTCTGTACGCTCTGTTTGAATACCGGATGATCAAAATCGATCTCAAAGCTGACCTTAAAACCATCGTAAGGAACAAAAGAGGCAACTTTATCGCCTTCACGCACTTCAACACGACGTTTGATACGAATAAAGCGCTTAGCAACATTCTGCTCAGCAATACCTGCGGACTGTACCAGGAACACAAACGGACCAGAACTGCCGTCCATGATAGGTACTTCCTGCGCGCTGAGTTCAACAATCGCATTATCGATACCCAAGCCCGCCATCGCTGACAACAGGTGTTCAACGGTGTCTACGCGTGCATGATCTTTGACCAGCGTTGTGGACAACGTTGTCTCGCCAACATTCAGCGCGTGAGCAGGTATATCCACAACCGGGTCAAGATCGATACGTCGGAACACGATACCGGTATCAACAGGTGCCGGTTTCAGCGTGAGATACACCTTCTCACCTGAATGAAGGCCAACCCCAGTCGCCCGGATAGCGTTTTTTAACGTTCGTTGTGGAATCATCTGAACAATCCTGCCATTACTGAGCAAATTTCATACAAAAAGACTAGTCCGGCATTATAGCAATAAATAAAGAATGCGCTAGTGCGCATTCTTTAATCAGCCTGACGGCGCAAAAAGGCCGGAATGTCGAGATAGTCCATATCCGGACGAGTTGCGACATCCAACTGCTTCGCGGCGTTACCTGCCTGACGTTTTACGGTCGGCTGATCCAGCTGGCTGTAATCTGTCGTGCCATCAGCCTTACGTGCGTTGACCGTGTTATCGACCACCTTGGTCGGCTTTGGTTCCCCAACCGCGTCGCGGCGTCCCAAACCGGTAGCAACAACAGTTACACGCAGCTCATCCGACAGATCCGGATCAATTACAGTACCAACAACAACGGTTGCATGCTCAGAGGCAAACTCTTCGATCACGCTGCCGACTTCGCTGAACTCACCCAGAGACAGATCAAAACCTGCAGTTACGTTAACCAGAATGCCACGGGCCCCCTGCAGATCAACATCTTCCAGCAGCGGACTGCCAATTGCACGTTCTGCAGCTTCACGGGCACGGTTTTCACCACTGGCAACACCCGTTCCCATCATCGCCTGACCCATTTCGGACATCACTGTACGCACGTCAGCAAAGTCGACGTTGATCATACCCGGGCGGGTAATCAGATCGGCAATCCCCTGAACAGCTCCCTGCAGAACATTGTTTGCTTCTTTAAAAGCATCCAGCAGGGAAGTATTTTTCCCCAAGACAGAGAGCAGCTTCTCATTTGGAATAGTAATCAGGGAGTCGACATGCTCGGCCAGTTGCTTAAGACCCTGGTCAGCAATCAACATCCGTTTTTTACCTTCAAACGGGAACGGCTTGGTAACCACAGCAACAGTAAGAATACCTAATTCTTTCGCCACCTCAGCAACAACCGGAGCACCACCGGTACCTGTACCACCACCCATACCGGCAGTGATAAATACCATATCAGCACCTTTCAGTGCTTCGGCGATACGTTCACGATCTTCCAGAGCAGCCTGACGGCCCACTTCCGGATTCGCGCCTGCACCCAATCCTTTGGTCAGACCGTTACCCAGTTGAATAATGGAGCGGGAACTCACATTACGCAGTGCCTGTGAATCGGTGTTAGCACAAATAAAATCAACACCTTCAATGTTGCCAGCCACCATGTGCTGAACAGCATTGCCACCACCACCACCAACGCCGACGACTTTAATGACCGCCGATTGTTGTAAATCATCTGCCAGTTCGAACATATCCCCTTCTCTTTGCTGAGACATAGCGTTATCTCCTTAGCGCGCTGAATAATATTTAATCTTAAAAGTTGACTTTAATCCAATCTTTTATTTTGGAATAAAAGCCATCCGGACGATCTTCATTGCGGGTATTATTTGTTTTATTCCTGTGCTGTTTTGCCGCGTATAACAACAAGCCCACAGACGTCGAATAAATCGGGTTATTAATCACATCGGTCAACCCTGACACACCATATGGTTTTGCCAGCCGAACCGGCATGTGGAAAATTTCCTCAGCCAGATCCACTACGCCTTCCATCTTTGCGGTACCACCGGTCAGAACAATGCCTGCAGCAACCATATCTTCAAAACCACTGCGACGAAGCTCTGCCTGAATCAGGGTAAAAAGTTCGTCGTAACGGGGTTCAACCACTTCTGCCAGTGCCTGACGGGAAAGGTCGCGTGGAGGGCGTTCGCCAACACTAGGAACCTTAATTGTCTCGTCGGCTTTAGCTAACTGAGTTAAAGCACAGGCATATTTAATTTTGATTTTTTCTGCGTGTTGAGTCGGAGTACGCAGCGCCATCGCAATATCATTGGTGACCTGATCACCGGCAATCGGAATCACCGCGGTATGACGGATTGCACCTTCAGTGAAAATTGCGATATCCGTTGTACCGCCACCAATATCCACCAGGCAGACACCCAATTCGCGTTCATCGTCTGTTAATACGGCATAACTGGAAGCCAGCTGCTCAAGAATAATGGCATCGGTCTGCAGACCGCAGCGCTGAACGCAACGTTCTATATTCTGTGCTGCATTAACTGCGCCAGTAACCAAATGCACTTTCGCCTCAAGACGGACACCAGACATTCCCACCGGTTCTTTAATACCTTCCTGATTGTCGACTACATATTCCTGCGGCAAAACATGCAGAATACGCTGATCCTGAGGAATGGCCACCGCCTGAGCCGCGTCAATAACGCGGTCGACATCCATAGGCGTTACTTCACGATCCCGAACAGCAACAATCCCATGAGAGTTCATTGAGTGAATATGACTGCCGGCAATACCGGCATAAACTGAATGGATCGTGCAGCCCGCCATTAATTCGGCTTCTTCCACAGCACGCCGGATGGACTGCACCGTGGATTCAATATTGACCACCACGCCTTTTTTTAGCCCACGACTCGGATGAGAACCCAGACCAACCACCTCGATAGTGCCGTCCGCCCCCAACTCGCCAACAATGGCCACAATTTTAGAGGTGCCAATATCCAGGCCAACCAGCATATTTTTTTGTTGTACCTGACTCATCATCCCATCTCCTGCACTGTGCGCCAGCCAATGGCGGCACCTTTTCCGTAGCGTAAATCAACACTCACAACCGCAGCTTCCGGCAGTTGCGCGATCAATAATTCCAGACGCTGAACGCGTTCTTCAAAATACTGGCGACCAAAACGAACCTGCCAGCCATTACTTAATTCCACATCAACCGCACCAACAGAAGAAACCGTCAACCGGCTGATTCCAATATTCAAATGCCCCAGCGATTGCTGGATACGGCGAAAATGTCGTACTGCCGCTTCAGCGTAATAACGGTCACCATCAATTCGCGCCAGATTCCCGGCGTTCAGGTGTGCCGGAATTTCGCTTAAACGTCCATTTCCGCTCAGCAGCTGATCCCCATTCCAGATTGCCATCGGTACATCTTCATAAAGATTTACCTCTAACGTGTTCGGCCAGCGTTTACGCACAGTCACCTGCATAATTAATGGCAACCCGGTAAGCTGCTGATAAACGCGCTGCAGATCCAGCGAGAAAAAACTCTCGTCTTTTACCCAGACAATTTTTCCTGCGATATCCTCTGCATTCCAGACCGACAAGCGCCCTTTAACATCAACACTGGTAATAGGCCAGCTGTGATACGCCCAGCGGACTCCAGCTGCCAAAGCAACCACGATTAATGGCAACAACAGCCACTGCCAGGCAATATCCGGCATCGTTATCCGCCACTGTATGGGCTCTTTAACCACCAAAGGGGTTGCGCCGCGTGGAGCTGCTTTTTTAGCCACGAATTCTTTCCCTGGCTTCCGTTAATAAATGAACAACCAATTCAGGAAAGCGCATGCCGACAGCCGCAGCAGCCATTGGCACCAGACTGTGATCGGTCATTCCCGGACTGGTATTTGCTTCCAGCAACCAGAACTGTTCGTTCTGATCCTGCATCACATCGATACGCCCCCAACCCTGACCGCCAATAACATCAAACGCTTTCAGAGCCAGTTGCTGTAATTCCTGCTCCTTTTCCGCTGACAGACCACAAGGCAACAAATACTGAGTGTCATTTGCCTGGTATTTGGCATCGTAATCATAAAAAGCATGACTGGTTTTTAACTGAATAGCCGGCAACGCCTTGCCATCCACAATAGCAACCGTGAACTCTGCGCCTTTCACCCAGGACTCAGCCAAAACCAGTCCATCGTATTCACGGGCAAAGTCAAAGCTGTTTTGCAGTTCTTCTGCAGTGTGAACTTTACGCATACCGATACTGGAACCTTCACGTGCTGGTTTCACAATGGCATCGGCGTTCAGTTCTGCAATCAGCTGACTCCAGTCACTGTTCTCATTCAGCAAAAACGCTTTTGGCGTCGGCAAACCTGCTGCCTGCCAGATGAGTTTGGTACGCCATTTATCCATTGCCAGGGCAGATGCCATTACACCACTGCCGGTATAAGGTTTATTCAGCCACTCCAGCACACCCTGAATAGTACCGTCTTCACCACCACGGCCATGCAGTGCAATAAACGCCACATCAAAATCAACATTGGTTAATTGCTCAATCGCATGCGCCTGAACATCAATAGCAATAACGTCAGCACCACTTTGCTGCAGGGCCGTATAAACAGCCTGGCCACTTTTCAGTGACACCGCACGCTCCGCCGATGTTCCGCCCATTAAAACCGCGATTTTTCCTAATGCGGCAACGTTCATACTTTTACCTCTGCCAACCATACCGGTAATTGCTGGGTTAATGTCACGGCCAGATTGCCGATATCACCGGCTCCCTGAGTCAGTAACAGGTCACCTGGTTTCAATACGCTTTTAAGCGGTGCTTCCAGAGACTCATCACGCTCAATAAAAATAGGATCTACCATGCCACGCTGGCGAATGCTGCCGCACAGCGAACGTCCATCAGCACCGGCAATGGGTTTCTCTCCCGCCGGATATACATCCATTAACAGCAGGACATCGGCACCGGATAGTACCCGGGTAAAGTCTTCATACAGATCGCGGGTCCGGCTGTAACGATGTGGCTGAAATACCATTACCAGCCGGCGTTCAGGAAATCCTTTGCGAATGGCATCAAGCGTAACTTCAAGTTCACGTGGGTGATGACCATAATCATCAACCAGCATCACATCACCATCACCCAATGGAAATTCACCGCAGACTGTAAAGCGACGGCCCACACCGGCAAATTTTTCCAGTGATGTAACAATTGCGTTATCTGCCACACCTTCGTCATCCGCTACCGCAATAGCCGCCATAGCATTCAGCACATTATGTTTACCAGGCATACGCAGACTGATATTCAGCGGCGCACGGCCTGCCGGGCGCTGTACGGTAAAGTGCGTGAACAATCCATCCTGACGCAATTCGGTGGCACGATAATCAGCATCTTCCGAAAAACCATAAGTGACAGTTTGACGACTGATCCGCGGCAATAATTCACGCACCACATCGTCATCAATACAGACCACCGCCAGCCCATAAAAAGGCAGATTATGCAGAAATTCGATAAAGGTATTTTTCAGCTGTTCAAAATCACCGCCATAAGTCGCCATATGGTCAGCATCAATATTGGTAACAATAGAAACCATCGGCTGCAGGTGCAGGAAAGAAGCATCGCTCTCATCAGCCTCAGCGACCAAATAACGACTGGCTCCCAAGCGGGCATTAGTACCGGCGCTGTTTAATTTGCCACCGATAACAAAGGTCGGGTCCAGACCGGCTTCAGCCAGTACCGATGTCACCATACTGGTGGTTGTGGTTTTACCATGGGTTCCGGCCACCGCAATTCCATGACGAAAGCGCATCAGCTCCGCCAGCATTTCCGCACGACGGACAACAGGAATACGCGCCTCAACCGCAGCACGGATTTCCGGATTTTCATGATCAATCGCTGTCGACACCACCAGTACATCAGCGTGTGTTACATTGCTTTCCTGATGGCCAATATAAATAGTGGCCCCCAGAGCCTGCAGCCGCTCAGTAACCGCCGACTGACGTAAATCTGAACCGGAAATCTGATAGCCCTGATTCAGTAATACTTCAGCAATACCACACATACCGGCACCGCCAATACCAACAAAATGCATGCAGCGGATGCGGCGCATTTCCGGTATCAGATGATTCAGCGGTGTATTGGATTTATCTGTCACGGGCAAACCTCTTAATCTGTTCAGCAACCTGTGCGGTTGCATTGGTGATGGCCTGACTACGCGCCTTCTCAGCCATTTCCAGTAATAATATTCTGTGCTCAGAAAAGTACTGCCACTGAGCTGCAAGCCATTCCGCGGTTAATTCATTCTGCTGACAGATCAGACCCGCACCGGCTTTCGTCAGGTACTCTGCGTTTGCAGTCTGATGGTCATCCACCGCAAAAGGGAAAGGTACAAAAATCGCTGCACAGCCTGCGACTGCAACTTCAGATACGGTCAGTGCACCGGCACGGCAAATCAGTAAATCGGCATTACCATAAGCGGCCGCCATATCATCAATAAAAGCAATAACCTCAGCCTGCACTCCGGCTTGCTCATAAGCAGACTGCATTTCTGCCAGATTACTTTTACCCACCTGATGACGTAACAGCGGGCGCTGATTTTCAGACAGCAATTGCATCGCCGCAAGCACCGTACGATTCAGCGCAGCAGCACCAAGACTGCCACCAACGACCAGCACTTTAAGAGGCTCATCGGCTTTCATCCGCTGCGATGGCGCGGGCAGATTCAGAACACTTTCACGCACCGGATTTCCGGTGACCTGCGCACCTTCCAGAGCTCCCGGAAATGCCTGCATTACATGCTGACTGATGCGGCTTAATAAACGATTGGTCATACCAGCAAAAGCATTCTGCTCATGAATCAGCAGAGGCACAGCACTCAGGCGGGCAGCCACACCGCCCGGGCCTGTGGCATAACCACCAAAGCCTAAAGCCGCGACAGGTTTTATCTGTTTAATAATTTTCCGCGCCTGAAGAATTGCCTTAGCAATACGCAGCGGCGCAGTTAACAAACCCAGTTTGCCCTTACCACGCAGGCCACTGATATTAATGCAATGCAGCGGATAACCGTTGGCAGGCACCAGGTCTTTTTCAATACCGGATGCTGTGCCCAGCCAGTGAATGGTAAAACCTTCCTGTTTAAGTTGTTCAGCAACGGCCAGTGCCGGGAAAACATGCCCGCCAGTACCGCCTGCCATCAATAAAACATTACGCGAAGATGCCTGACTCATGCAGCACCTCCCGCAGCAGCGTTTTCACTCTGATTAACCTGATCATTTTCATGAGCAATACGCATCACAATACCAACCATAACGCAGCACACCAGCAAGCTGCTGCCACCATAACTGAAGAAAGGCAATGTCAGTCCTTTCGTTGGTAAAAGGCCAATATTCACACCCAGATTAATCACCACCTGCAGCCCTAACAACGAAGCAATACCAATGGCAACATAAGCACCATATAACTGCCCCTGCAGCTGGGCTTTCCATGACACCCGCCAGATCTGAGCAATAACAACAGCCAATAATGTCAAAGCAGCTACACCACCAATCAGACCGGTTTCTTCCGCCCAGATGGCAAAAACAAAGTCCGTGTGAGCTTCCGGCAGATAAAATAATTTCTGCACACTTTCACCCAGACCTACGCCAAACCAGTCTCCACGGCCAAAAGCAATCAGCGATTGGGTCAGCTGATAACCGGTGCCGTACACATGCTCTGGCGCCCAGGGGTCGAGATAAGCCATCAAACGTTCAACGCGGTAACTTTCGGAGGTCAGCACCACGACACTGATAATTAAGGTGGCGATTAACAGCAGGAAAAACTGCCCGGCTTTTACACCACCTAAAAATAGCTGAATCAGCACGGCCCCCATCAACACAACAACGGCGCCAAAATCCGGCTCCAGCAACAACAGGAAAACCATTCCGGCCAGAATACCCAGCGGTTTGAGGAAGCCAGACCACTGCTGCTGAACTTCATCCTGACGGCGAACCAGATAGCCAGACACATAAAAAACCGCCGCTAATTTCGCCAGTTCTGATGCCTGAATTTTAATAATCCCCAGGTTCAGCCAGCGCTGACTGCCGTTAACCTCGTGGCCGATTCCGGGCACAAACACCAGAATCAGACCCGCTACCGCCAACAGCAGAAAAATCATATCAACCCTGCTCCACCAGCTCAGCGGAATCTGGCTGATGGTATAAACCACAGCAACGCCTAACAGCAGGTAAACAGCATGACGCACAGCAAAATACGCAGCATTACCGGTATAAAACTCTGCGATTCCGGTTGAAGCCGATGCCACCATCAGCCAGCCCAGACACATCAGCGCCAGCCAGGGATAAAACATGCTCTGCCGGCTCTGCCAGAGGAAGCGTTCAGCATTCATGACGCCACCTCCGTGCTGATTTCCGTTTTTACCAGCTGCGCAAAATATTCTCCGCGGGCGACATAGTTCTTAAATTGATCAAAACTGGCGCAAGCCGGAGACAACAAAATGACATCACCTGCAGCTGCTACAGAACAGGCACGGGTAAAAGCTTCAGCTAAAGTAACCTGCTGCGATACCGGACAAACGTTAGCAACGGCCGCCGCAATGGTTCCTGCATCAGCACCAAAAGTAAGAACTTCCGCGGCGTATCGCTCACAGGCAGAAGCCAGTGGACTGAAATCCTGTCCTTTACCCTCACCACCGGCCAGCAGCCAGATTTTTCCGTCAATTTCCGGCCCCAGACCATAAAGCGCCGCCAGAGTAGAACCGACGTTGGTACCTTTAGAATCGTTGTAAAAATCAACACCGGCTTTATTGCCCAGCCACTGACAACGATGATCCAGACCGGCGAATTCACGCAGCGCCGGTAATACGGCAGTAATATCTACCGACAGCAGTTTGATCAGTGCCAGCGCCGCCATTACGTTTGCCAGATTATGCTGACCTTTAATTTTCAGCTCGCTGGCAGCGATAATTTTTTCAGTACCGAACATGATCCAGCTTTCGCCGTCGATTCGCTCAAGACCAAACTGACCGATGTCCGCTTTATTTACACCAAAACTCAGACGCGGCATTTTATCGGAAACCAGCGGCTGACTGAGCGCATCGTCACGATTCACCACAACGCCACGACACTGCTGAAAAATGCGGTGCTTGGCCTGATGATAATCCGCCATGCCCTGATAACGGTCCATATGGTCTTCGCTCATATTGAGCACCACCGCAGCCGAGGCGGCCAGGTTTTCGGTGGTTTCCAGCTGAAAGCTCGACAGCTCCAAGACATAGATATCGGTTTCAGCATCGTTACGCAGCAGATCCAGCGCAGGAATACCAATATTACCGCCAACCGCAACACGCTTGCCGGCTGCTGCCAGTAATTCTCCTACCAGAGTAGTGACCGTGCTTTTACCATTGGAGCCGGTAATGGCAATTAATGGCTTGCTGCAGACATCGGCAAATAACTGAATATCACCGGCAATCCGAGCACCGGCCTGACGGGCTGCAGCAATGGCCGGATGAGAAACCGCAATACCGGGGCTGACGATTAATTCGTCGTACTGGCTGAGGACAGCGGCCTGCAATTCACCGCTATAAATAGCCGACTGTGGAAACTCGCTGCGTACCGCATCCAGTCCCGGTGGCATATCGCGGCTGTCGCACAAATCAAACGCGTAGCCGCGGCTCTGGCAATAACGGGCAGCAGAGAGCCCGGTCATGCCAAGACCGACGATCAGTCGTTTGTAATCTGTGGAAATCAACTGCGACATAAATTCAGATTCCTCAGCGAATCTTCAGTGTGGCTAAACCGATCAGCACCAGAATAATGGTGATGATCCAGAAACGGACAATAACGCGCGGCTCCGGCCAGCCTTTTAATTCATAGTGATGATGCAACGGTGCCATGCGGAAAATACGCTTGCCGGTCATTTTGAATGAGGCAACCTGCAGGATCACCGATACGTTTTCCGCCACAAAAATACCGCCCATAATAAACAACACAATTTCCTGACGAACGATCACCGCGACCACACCCAATGCTGCGCCCAGTGCCAGAGAGCCCACGTCGCCCATAAAAACCTGAGCCGGATAGGTGTTAAACCACAGGAACCCGATACCGGCGCCGACAATAGCGGCACAGAAAATCACCAGTTCACCGGCACCAGCGATATAAGGAATGTGCAGATAATTAGCAAAATTCACGTTACCGGCCAGATAAGCACAGATACCCAGAGCACCACCCACCATCACGGTTGGCATAATGGCCAGACCATCCAAGCCATCGGTCAGATTTACGGCATTACTGGAGCCGACAATTACAAAGTAGGTCAACAGAATAAACAGCAGGCCTAACTGCGGCATCACATCTTTCAGGAAAGGAACAACCAATTGGGTTTCCTGCGGACTTTGCGCACTATAGAAAAGATAAGCGGCAGCAATTAAGGCGAACACCGACTGCCAGAAATATTTCCAGCGCCCCGGTAAACCACGGGAGTTTTTCTCAACCACTTTACGGTAATCATCCACCCAGCCGATCGCACCAAAGACCAGGGTTACCAGCAGTACAACCCAAACGAAACGATTTTCCAGATTGCCCCACAGCAAAGTACTGACGGCAATCGACAGCAGAATCAGCACGCCGCCCATGGTTGGAGTACCGGCTTTGCTTAAATGCGATTTAGGACCTAATTCACGGATCGCCTGACCAATCTGGTATTCACGCAATTTGCGGATAACCACAGGCCCAAGGAGTAATGACACCATCAGGGCAGTAATCACCGCCAGAATAGCGCGCAGCGTTAAATAGTTAACGACCCCGAATCCGGAGTGGTACTGCGCTAACCAGTCTCCCAGCCATAGCAACATGATCAGTTTTCCTCTGTATTTTTCTGCAGCGCCTGAACCACCTGATCCATACCAGCGCTACGTGACCCTTTAACAAGAATGACATCCTGTTTAGTGGTCTGTTGTTGTAAATACCGCACCAATTCTTCTTTGGTTGCGAACCAGTGCGCTCCGGCGCCAAATGCTTCAACCGTTTTCCGGCTGCGCTCGCCCGTCGCCAATAAATGCTGAATTCCCTGCGTTTTGGCGTACAGACCAATATCCGCATGGGCAGCCAATTCGTCTTCACCAAGTTCGGCCATATCGCCCAGTACCAGCCAGCTCTGTGCCGCGTGTTTTAACACGTCGATAGCTGCTTTGACTGACGCCGGATTGGCGTTGTAGGCGTCATTTAAAATCCGCTGACCGGCTTGTCCATCCAGCCAGTGCAACCGACCGGAAACCGTGGTTGCCTGTTGCAGACCCTGAATAATTTCCGCAGCACTCAGCCCAAGCGCATAAGCCGCGGCACTCACAGCCAGCGCATTACGCACATTGTGTTCACCCAGCAATGGCAGGCGAACTGCATACTCTTCACCGTCCAGATGCAGCACAAAATGACTGCCCTGAAGATCACAGCGCAAAGCACTGGCACGTACGTCTGCTGAGGCAGAAAAACCAAAACTGAGCAATTTAACCGCCGCTGCGCGCTCTGCCCATTCGGCATAAAACGCATCATCGGCATTTAATATGGCGCAGCCGCTTGGCTGAATAAAATCGAGCAACTCACCTTTGGTCTGCACAATTCCCTGCAGACTGCCAAAACCTTCAAGATGAGCTTCTGCTGCATTGGTAATAATGCCAACCTGAGGTTTAACCCACTGTGCGGTGTAAGCAATTTCACCAGCACCACTGGCACCCAGTTCGATGACGGCCGCCTCATGCTCAGGTTGTAATGCCAGCAGCGTCAGCGGCGCACCAATATGGTTATTCAGATTGCCCTGTGTCATCCAGGTACGGTAGCGCTGTGCCAGCACACTACTCATTAATTGTTTCACACTGGTTTTACCGGCACTGCCGGTCACGGCAACCAACGGCCCGTGAAACTGACTGCGATTCCAGCCAGCAATCTGCCCCAGCGCGATCAGGCAATCCGTTACCCGGATTAATGGCAGGCGCTGTGCCAGGTCAGCATCCACATCCTGATCAATCAGCGCAGCAACCGCGCCCTGCTCTGCGGCCTGAGCAATAAAATGATGACCATTAAAACGTTCACCGCTTAATGGTACGTACAGATCACCGGCTTTAATGTTACGGCTGTCGGTGCTCACACCATGAATCATGTCAGCATCAAGCGCAGCTGCCGTATTATCCTGCAGCTGCCCATGCACAATTTTAACTAACTGCGACAGCGACAAATTACTCAGCATAATGATCTCCGCTCAGTAACCGTCCGGCCTTGCGATAACCCGCCTGAGTTAATACTGAGGCATCGCTGTAGGGTAATTTCACGCCCTGAACTTCCTGATAATTTTCATGGCCTTTGCCGGCAATAAGTACAATACCGGCAGCAGTTGTCATATCCAGCGCCTGCGTAATGGCACGGCTGCGATCATGTTCACAATAAAAATCGCCGGTATTCTCTGCGCTGAGTGCATCGGCAAAAATCTGCTGCGGATCTTCGCTGCGCGGATTGTCGTCTGTCAGCCAGACCACGTCCGCATGCGCGGCAGCTACCTGAGCCATCAGCGCGCGCTTGCTGCGGTCACGATCACCACCACAGCCAAATACCGCAGTAATTTTTTTATTCCAGGGCTTAAGTGCCTGCAATACATTTAACAAAGCATCCGGCGTATGGGCAAAATCGATAACCGCCAGTGGCGCATCATCTTTTACATACAACTCCATACGTCCGGCCACCGGCTCCAGTTTTTGTGCAGCCGCGAGCAGCTGCTTAAAATCAAATCCTTGCAAGGCCAGTGCAGCAATCGCAGCCGTTGCATTGGCCAGATTAAATTCACCGATTAATGGCAGAACCAATAAACCATTGCCCCAGGGAGTATCCAGCCAGGCCTGCATTCCACGGGCCTGCATCTGCACAGCGGAATACCGCACTGCAGCCTGCTCGCTTTGGCCATAGGTAATGACATTGGTATTTACTGCCGAATCAGCGGCCAGTCGGCGACCATAATCGTCATCAATATTAATTAATGCCGCTTCAATATCATGACCAACGAATAACTGACGCTTGGCCGCAAAGTAATCGGCCATACTGCCGTGATAATCCAGGTGATCCTGGGTGAGATTGGTCAGCACGGCTACCCGAAAGTTCAATCCGGCCACACGCTGCTGCGTCAGACCATGGGATGAGACTTCCAGTGCGGCAAAATCAACACCGTTTTCCTGCATACTGTTCAGGTGACGTAAGATTACGGATAAATCGGCGGTTGTATTACGACTGGTCTGAAGGTCTGGCCATACACCATTACCTAAAGTCCCCAATACGCCGCAAGGTACTGAACAAAAACCAGCCAGCTGTGCCATATATTGCGTCACAGAACTTTTGCCGTTAGTACCGGTTACCGCTGTCAGTTTCATATCCGCAACGGATGCATAACGACGATGAAGCCAGGTGGTTAACGAGGCTGGAATTTCATTATTAAAGAAGACAGGGACGGCAGGAAAATGTGGGCTCTGTTCACAACGGAAGTCCAACTCACCTTCTGCCAGTACCGCAACCGCACCCTGCTCAATAGCGGCAGCAATATGTTCTTCGCCATGACTCTTCAAACCGCGACGGGCAATAAATACATCGCCAGGCTGTACATCGCGGCTATCGACAGCAACCTGTGCGAATTCACGATCCCACTCCGGCGGAATAAATAATTCAGGAGTAACCATCTGACTTAATTTCATGCCGGACCTCCTGCCATCTGTAACGCCGGTACACTGCCATCATCCGGAGCAACCTGACGCAGACGCAACGCCTGTTGCATAATGCGTGAGAATACCGGCGCTGCTACTTCACCACCGTAATATTCTTTGCCCTGAGGTGAGTCGATCACAACAACCAGCACCAGATCCGGGGAGGAAATCGGCGCTATTCCGGAAAATACCGCGGTGTATTCTGAATCTTCGTAACCTTGCTGACCCACTTTATGCGCAGTACCGGTTTTACCGCCAACGCGGTAACCGGCAACCCGGGCACGACTGCCGGTTCCCTGTTTTGAGGTAACAGTTTCCAGCATATCCAGAACCTGACGGGCAACTTTCGCTGGCATTACCCGCTGACATTCCGTCTGTGGTTGATTATTCATTAATAAACGCACCGGATTACGGCAACCACCCTGAGTAAAACTGGTATAGGCATGCGCCAGCTGCAAAGGCGAAACCGATAAACCATAACCATAAGAAACCGTCGCCAGGCGCAGAGCATCCATTTGCTCCGGATAAGGCAGGCTGCCTACCGCTTCTCCGGGAAAACCCAGCACTGTTGCCTGGCCAATACCGGCTTTGCTGAAAAAATTCCAGATATTCTCTGCCCCCAGCTGATGAGCCAGATAGGTAACTCCAACGTTGCTGGATTTGGTAATAACACCGGTAATATCCAGCACACCGTAATTACGGTGATCGCGAATGGTTTTATTTTTAACCCGCACATAACCCGGCGCTGTATTAATTTCGGAACCTGGGAAATAACGTCCGGAACTTAAAGCCGCAGCCACCGTAAAAGGTTTAATCGTAGAGCCCGGCTCAATAAGATCGGCGATAGCCCGGTTACGCATGTTTTCCGCACGCAGGCTGGCGCGGTTATTCGGGTTATAAGACGGCTGATTAACCAGAGCCAGTACATCCCCGCTGCGCGCATCCACCAACACTGCACTGCCGGACTTAGCATTATGCTGGGAAACGGCTGCTTTTAATTCGCGGTATGCCAGATACTGCAGGCGCAGATCCAGCGTTAACGCCAAGTCACCGCCTGGCTTTGGCACCGCATTGACTTTTAATTGTTTAATCACATTGCCATACAGGTCTTTAACCACCTGGCGCGAACCTTCGCTGCCTTGCAGAAATTCATCAAAAGCCAGCTCCAGACCTTCCTGTCCATTACCGTCCACATCAACGATACCCACCGTGTGTGCGGTCACTTCTGCTGCCGGATAGAAACGGCGGAAATCATCATCACCATAAATACCGGCGATACGGCGTTTTAATACCTGCTGTGCCAGCTCCGGCTGAACCTGACGCTTAATGTATAAAAAAGAGCGACCCTGAGAGGCCGCCCGTTCAACTTTGCGCACCAGTTCTCTGGTGCTCAGACCAAGATCCGTGGCGACAGCCGGTAATTGCTGAACATTAACCTGCTGCGGATTCAGCCACAGCGTTACCACCGGTGTACTGACTGCAAGTGGTTTGCCATAACGGTCGGTTATCATGCCGCGCATTGCCGGCTGAACTTCTTCACGCACCGTACGCTTTTCACCCTGCTCAAACAGGAAAGGCTGATCCACGGTATGCAGCATAACCAGACGCACCAGAACCGCAGCCAGCAGACAGCCAAACACCACCAGCACCAGCGTAAAACGCCAGCGGGTGACGCCGCTTAATGTTGTCTCTTGGTTCGGTTGCGCATTCATTGTGAAAGCACCTGCACCTTGCCTGGTTCTGTCATGTTTAATTGTTTACGCGCCCGCTGGTCGATCCGGCCATGCGCAGTTAATGTGCTTTTTTCCAGCAGCAAACGGGTATGTTCCTGCAGCAGCTGCGCCCGTAATGCATCTTCCTGTTGCCACACCTGCAGCAGTACGCGGTGCCAGTGCACCACCCCGACCTGAGCCAGAGCAGACATAAGCACCACAGCCCACAACACAGCGACTCCTGCTTTCACGCCAACCGCTCAGCAATGCGTAATACCGCACTGCGGGCGCGGGCATTAATCCGTATTTCATCGTTACCGGGCATAATCGCCTTACCCATTTTTTTCATGGTGCGGCCGAGCATGTCATCCGGCACCGGAATACCCGGAGGTAAATCACGGCCCTTTTCCTGTGCTCGGATAAAGCGCTTCACCATACGGTCTTCCAGCGAATGGAAACTGATGACTGCCAGGCGGCCATGTGGCAGCAACAGATCAACGCTGTCAGCCAGAATTTTTTCCAGATCACCCAGCTCATTATTCACTGCAATACGGATTGCCTGAAAAGCACGGGTCGCCGGATGCTTATGTTTTTCCCAGGCCGGATTGGCTTCTTTAATTAACTCAGCCAGCTCGCGGGTACGGGTAATAGGCGCTTCAGCGCGGGCCTTGATAATCGCGCGCGCCATACGCTTGGCGAAACGCTCTTCTCCGTATTCTTTTAATACGCGGGCGATTTCTTCTTCGGAAGTCTGGGCACACCACTCAGCAGCGCTCAGGCCGGCATCCGGATTCATACGCATATCCAGCGGGCCATCTTTCATAAAGCTGAAGCCGCGTTCAGCATCATCCAGCTGTGGCGAAGACACCCCCAGATCCAGCAGAATGCCGTTGATCTGGCCGATCCCCAGAGCATTAAGCTCGGCTTTCATATCGGCAAAACTGGCCTGCACAATCTGAAAGCGACTGTCTTCCTGCTCCAGCTCTTTACCGGTCTGGATGGCCAGCGGGTCTTTATCAAAACCAATCAGGCGACCTTCAGGTGCCAACTTACTCAGCAGCAGACGACTGTGACCGCCACGGCCAAAAGTTCCGTCCACATAAATACCCGCCGGATCATTCAGGCAGCCGTCGACCGTCTCCTGCAGCAGTACGGTGGTGTGAGCAAACTCACTCAGATTCATAACGACAGGCTCTGTAGTTCTTCGGGTAATTGTTCGGGCTGACTGACCATATCCAGATACTCATCGCGGCGGTCTTCCCACAGCGACTTACTCCACAACTCCAGCTTCTTTCCCTGCCCCATCAGCACGCTTTCCTTTTCCAGCGAGGCATATTCGCGCAGCGGTTGCGGCAAAAGGATACGACCGGCGCTGTCCAGCTCCAGATCAGTCGCATGACCAATCAATAAGCGCTGAATGCGGCGGGCAACCGGGTTAAAGCTGGGCAGAGCCTCGATTTTGGCCTGGATCAGTTCCCATTCGTTTACGGGGTAAATCAGGAGGCAGCGTTCTTCAGTATCAATGGTGGCCACCAAACGGGCGCCACAGAGCTCCGCCAGCGTTTCCCGATATTTAGTCGGGATCGCCAGACGCCCTTTGGCATCCAGATTGATCGTGTGCAGCCCCCGGAACATACGTCCTTCCTGTTGGTTTGGGTGTGAATCCTCTGTCGGTGTAAGTAGTTACCAACCTCGTCAAAGTCCCACTATTACCCACTATTTTCCACTTTACGACACTATAGGAAGGCAAATAGCCTTTTGCAAGCCACTTCGGGGTGTGGATATCTGCATTTTTGCTTTATCTCACAAGGACTTAGAAAGCCTTAACGGCAAGGTGGGAAAATGTGGAGAGCAAATCTTAAACAGGACTGTGAGCCTGCATCACGAAGTTAAAGTAACTTCTGAGGTTAGTACTCACTTACATGAGGGTTTATATAATTTAGCTATAAGAAGTAACCACTAACTAATCATTAAAGACAGGCTCTGTGCAGCCGGGCCAATGATGGCGAAATCTGCGACGGGAAACCAGTGCAGAATTCTGCAGCCGTTGTGCAAAAAAATCTTCAGCCGGAATAATCAAGGCGGTAACATCGGCTCCCTTTACATCATCCGCAAGCACTGCCACAAGGACCCCTTGCATGCCAAGAGCCAACGAACTGAAGAAAGGCGGCGTCGTCGAATTCAAGAATCAGACCTGCCTGATCAAAAACATCGAAGTGCAGAACCCGCATTCGCGCGGTGGTGCCACCCTGTACAAAATCCGCTTCCAGACCGTTCCCGGCCGGCAGAAACTGGAAGAAAGTTTTAAAGGTGACGATCAGCTACAGGCCATTGAACTGCTGCGTCGCCAGATCGTGTTCTCTTACCGTGAAGAAGACACCTACTACTTTATGGACGAAGAAAGCTTCGACCAGTATCCGATTGATGCCGAAACCCTGGACACCGATGCGCTCTATATCAGCGAATCCCTGAAAGGCACCATGGGTCTGCTGGTCGATGGTCAGCTGATTGCCATTGAGCTGCCATCATCGGTAGAAATGACCGTAATCGAAACCAGCCCAGGCATTAAAGGCGGCAGCGCCAGTGCCCGTACCAAACCGGCCCGTTTTGCCACCGGTCTGGTTATTCAGGTGCCGGAATATCTGGAACAGGGTGAAACCGTCAAGATCAACACCGCTGAGAACCGTTTTATCTCCCGCGCCTGATTGATCTGGCAAATCTGAGGCTGGCGCAATGTATAGTTGCGTCAGCCTGTCTTGGCGAAGTCCGGCGGCTGTGACAGACTTCGCGTCGTCCTATCACCAGCCGTCATCCGACTTCAATCCAGACCATGAATATTCAGCAATTACAGGCCGCTTCGCAGGCCGTTCGTGATAACAAAGCCTTCGAACTCTTTGTTGTAGCCATCATTATTTTTTCTGCCCTTCTGATCGGTGCCAAAACCTACAGCATTCCCGACCCTTTGATGGTGGTGCTGAACTGGCTGGATACCGGCATTACGGTTATTTTCCTGATCGAAATCGTTATCCGCTTTCTCGCGGCACCGGATAAGAAACGCTTCTTCCATAATGGCTGGAACCTGTTTGATACCCTGGTCGTGGTTGTCAGTCTGATTCCGGTCGATCACAGCGATATGGCTCTTATTGGTCGTCTGGTGCGTATTTTCCGCGTGCTGCGGATGGTATCTATCATCCCGGAATTGCGTATGCTGCTGAACTCGCTGCTGCGCGCGTTGCCACAGCTGGGCTATGTCCTGCTGCTGATGTTCATTATTTATTATATTTACGCGGCTATCGGCACCACCTTTTTTGAACCCATCAATGATGTGCTGTGGGGGGATATTTCCATCTCCATGCTAACCCTGTTCCGGGTGATGACCTTTGAAGACTGGACCGATGTTATGTACGAAACCATGGCGGTCTACCCGCTGTCGTGGATTTTTTATCTGAGCTTTATTTTCCTCACCACCTTTGCCTTTCTTAATATGGTCATCGGTATTGTGGTAAACGTACTTGAAGATGAACATGCACAGGAAAAAGCCGAGCAGGATGCCGCCGACGGCAAAGCTACCCTTGACGATCTGGCGGCAGAAATCCGCGAACTGAAAGCCCTGCTGCAACAGCAGCAACCACCAAAATCCTGACGGAGTTTTTATGAAACGCTATCTGCTGCAACCGCTGATCAAAGGCTCCATGGTGGTACTGCCGTTACTGATTACCATCTGGCTGTTATGGTCTGCGCTGATGTGGCTTAACGGTCTGGGCCTGAGCCTGCTCGCCAGCCTGCATATTCCCAGCATTTTTCCTGGTATGGGCCTGCTGCTGATGCTGCTGGCTTTGCTGTCGGTCGGATTATTATTTCAGTTCAACCCGGTCAGCTGGCTGTATCAGTATGTGGAAGATGCCCTGCTGCGTTTTCCGCTGGTAAAAACACTGTACGGCGCGGTTAAAGACTTTGCCGCCATGTTCGATCAAGAAAAACAGCACAATCAACAGGTCGTGCTGGTCGATATGCCCGGCGATGCACAATTGCTGGGCTTTATTACCGCCAGCAAAATTCCGCCGGCGGTGCAGAATGCCGGCGATAAGGAAGAACTGGTCGCGGTATACCTGCCCATGAGCTACATGGTTGGCGGCTATACCCTGTTTGTTCCCCGCGCCCGCCTGACGATGCTCGACTGGTCGTTTGAAGATGCCATGCGCTTTGCATTAACTGCCGGAGTATCACAAAGCCAGGCACGCAAAACCAAAGAGCCGTTATGGCCCCTTAATGGTGACGATAAAAACAAAGGCGTCTCTGAATAATCAATCGGCGGCAATGTCACACACCTGGCGCGTCAGCGCCAGAAAGGCTCCCAGCGCCAGCAATAAAAAGGCACAGGCAACAAGAATCGCCACCGGATAATACAGATTACCGGCCAGATCGAGCTGGCTGTATTTAATAATCATAATCAGCGCTTCCAGCACCAGTGCGATACACACGGTGCCGACAAAACGGGTGATGGTGCGGCGGATATTCTGGAAAATATTTTCCCCGGCTTCTTCCGCCGCGTATTCCTTACCAACCCCCAACCCCAGCTCATACATTGCCAGCGCGATAACAAGCGTATTAATCACCTTAATCACCAGCGTGACCATATCGCCATCACTGCTGAATAATCCGTTAAAAAACGTCGAAAACGATAATCCCACCAATAATAAAGCCAGCAGATGGAATACACCGGAAAATAATAAAGCGACGCCGGTTTTGTATTGATGAAGCAAAGGTTGGGCAGTGTTTCCCGATGGATTCAGTAACGAATTCAGCATAAGTCGGTCCCGTGACAGCGTTAAAAATACGTCTGTCTGAGACTGCCTCATCCCTGCACGGTTCCTTCTTTTTTTACAGCCAAAGCACAGCTGAAGTACAACTACAGGGCAGCTACAGGGCTGCAAGCGCTGCAAGCATTCCAGAAGTTAAGTGCGCAAGGTCGTTATCATCCATCACAAAAGGCGGCATCACGTACAGCAGATTACCAAAGGGCCGCACCCAGATACCGCGCTCCACACAGGCTGGCTGCAGTTGCGCCATATTCACCGGCTGCTGCATTTCAATCACGCCAATAGCCCCCAGCACACGGACATCAGCAACCCCTGGCAGCTGACGTGCCGGCATTAATCCCTGCCGCAGTCCATGCTGCAGACGCTCAACCTGAGCGGCCCAGTCATTTTCCAGCAGCAGATCAATACTTTCACAGGCCACCCGACAGGCCAGCGGGTTGCCCATAAACGTCGGGCCATGCATAAAACAACCGGCCTCACCGCGGCTGATGGTTTCCGCCACTGCAGAGGTCGTCAGCGTTGCTGCCAGCGTCATATAACCACCGGTTAGGGCTTTGCCAAGGCAGAGAATATCCGGTGTGATTCCGGCCCATTCGCAGGCAAACAAACGTCCAGTGCGACCAAAACCGGTGGCAATTTCATCGGCAATCAGCAGCACATCGTACTCATCACATAAGCGCCGCGCCTCACGCAGATACTGCGGATGATAGAAGCGCATTCCACCCGCGCCCTGTACAACCGGCTCCAGAATCAGGGCAGCAATTTCCGTATGCTGTTCACGCAACAGCTGTTCCAGCGCCAGGCTGTCGGTGGCATCCCAGTCATCACTGAACCCTGTCTGCGGCGGCGGAACAAAATATTGCTGTGGCAGAATGCCAGCAAACAACTGGTGCATCCCACGGGTTGGATCACATACCGACATCGCCCCCAGAGTATCACCGTGATAACCGCGCTGCAGGGCCAGAATCTTATGTTTACCGCTCAGCCCGCGGGCCTGCTGATACTGCAGCGCCATTTTCAGCGCCACCTCCACCGCAACCGAACCTGAATCCGCCAGAAATACCTTATCCAGCCCCGCTGGTGTCAACGCCACCAGACGCCGTGCCAGCTCAATGGCCGGACTGTGCGTCAGACCGCCAAACATCACATGACTCATCTGCTCAGCCTGCTCCAGCAGCGCAGCATTCAGACGCGGATGGTTATAGCCGTGTACCGCACACCACCAGGAAGCCATGCCATCGATCAGCTCGCGACCATCCGCCAGCTGCAGCCTGACGCCCTTCGCTGCAACCACCGGCCACGCCTGCGCCGGCTCCGTCATAGAACTGTATGGATGCCAGAGGTGTTCACGGTCAAAAGCCAGATCGGGCTTCTGTCGCAGCATGGAAGAAGCTGGGTGAGAAACAGATGAAAAATGCATAGCAACTCCTGACAGTGGAAGAGACCCAGGCCGAAGCAGGCCCGGCTCCGGACCGTTCCGTAGTAAACTTGTAAACCATTTTTAAATTGACTGGTTAACCATCAGCATTATGATCAGCCGCAACTCCCTTGTCGAGTTGGCAACTGGAGCAGGCGAGTCGGCAACAGCAACAAGCGAGCCGGCAACAGCGACAGGCTTTAACCCATTCAGAAAAGGCACCCTCAGGCAGCATGAGCTGGAACCAGCGTATTCAACAGGCCCTGCACGAACGCCAGCAACAGCAGCTGTGGCGCCAGCGCGCTCTGCTGGGCGATGTGCAGCAGACACACACCCTGCGCAACGGCCAGCCGGTGCTGAACTTCTGCGCCAATGATTATCTTGGTCTGGCCGCCTGTGGTGCTGATGATCTGACCCATGCCGCACAGCGCTGGGCAATGGGAAGTGGTGCTTCACATCTGGTGTGTGGTCACAGCAGCGCCCACCATGAGCTGGAGCAGGCACTGGCCGCGCACTGTGGCTATGAGCGGGCGCTGTTATTCTCAACCGGCTTTATGGCAAACCTCGGCACGATTGCCGCCCTCGCCGGACGTGGTGACGAAGTGCTGCAGGACAAGCTCAACCACGCTTCACTGCTGGATGGCGCCTTGCTCAGCCGCGCCAGACTCAGCCGTTACCGCCATGCCGATTACCACCATCTGCAACAGCTGCTGGACGTGCCGGCCAACGGCGAACGTCTGATCGTCAGCGACAGTATCTTCAGCATGGACGGCGATCTGGCCGACGTCCGCCGCCTGAGCGAACTGAGCAGCAAACACAACGCCCTGTTAATGATCGACGACGCCCACGGCTTTGGCGTACTGGGCAGCACACTCAGCACCCCCAACATCGAACCCGCTGCAGGCCAGGGAGTACGGGCCTATTTTGGCCTCAGTCCGCAACAGCTGCCGCTGTACGTCGGCACTCTGGGCAAAGCGCTGGGCGGTTTTGGTGCTTTTGTTGCCGGCAGTGCTGACCTTATCGATTACCTGATCCAGTTTGCCCGGCCTTACATCTACACCACCGCGCTGCCACCGGCGCTGGCCGAAGCAATGCTGGCCAACCTGATGCGTCTGCAGCAGGGCGACCGCCAGCAACAGTTGCAGGCCAATATCCGCTATTTCCGCCGTCAGGCCGCCAGTCTGGGTTTATCGCTTATGCCGTCAGAATCAGCCATTCAGCCGCTGCTGATCGGTGACAGCGGTAGCGCCCTGCGGCTATCTGAGCAGTTGCTGCAACGCGGGTTGTGGGTCAGTGCCATCCGTCCGCCCACCGTACCTGCCGGCAGCGCCCGCCTGCGCATAACCCTGAGTGCTGCACACCGTCAGAGCGATATCGACTTACTGTTAAACGCCCTCGCTGAATTGCTGCCGGTTCAGGAGGCCAGTGCATGAGCCAGCCTATCTCCCCATGGCGCCTGCTACGGACAGAAAGCCCCGGCCCCGACTGGTTCTGGCTGCCGGGCTGGAGTTTTGCCCCGGAAGTCTTTGCCCCGCTCTATAACCAGCTGCCGGGTCATCACTATGGCTTTGATTATTCCGCAACGGGGGTTGCAGACAACAGTGACTTCAACACCTGCGCCCGGGCTCTGGTCAATCAGGCTCCCGCCAGTCCGCAACGTCCGGCGATCTGGGTTGGCTGGTCGCTGGGGGGTGCCCTGGCCTGCGCAGCGCTGTCTGTTTCTGCGCCGGTATTAGCAACGCAAAAAACGGGCAATATTACCCTGATCACACTGGCCACCAGTGCCACGTTCTGCCGTTTACAGGCGGAGGACGAGTTTGGTCTGGATGCCGACCTGCTGCAGCAGTTCAGCCAGAATATGCAGCAACAGCCGGAGAAAACCCGGCGCCGCTTTCTCGCACTCTGCACTCAGGGCGCCGCTGACGCACGGCCACTCAGTCGCCTGCTTGCCAGCCACCAGCTGAGTGATCCGGCTACCCTGCTGCCGGGCCTCGACTGGCTGCGCAGCTATCGTCTTAACCCTGCAACCGGCAACCGCCTGCAGGTCAGGCAGGAACAACACTGGCTCGGCAGCCACGATGCGCTCAATGCCGGCGGACTCAACCCGGTGTATTACAGCCCCGGCCACAGTCATGCCTTTTTTCTCGAACCCGAGGGACAGGCCGCCCTGTTAACCCGGCTGCAGGCCTTATGCTGCCAGCTCAAACCGGCCAGCGGAGCACAGGGATGAACGCTGAATGTCTTTCTCTGCAAACGCCCGGCGACAGCACGATAACGCTGCAGCGTGATAAACGTCTGGTAGCACAGCAGTTCAGCCGCGCCGCCCACTCGTACGATCAGGCCGCAGGCATTCAGCTGCAGGTGCGCAATCAATTGCTCAGCCGTCTGCAGCGCGTAAACGGGCCGCTGTTTGGTCACTGGCTGGATATTGGCTGTGGTACCGGCCAGACCCTGCCACGTCTGCACCAGCTGGGCGCACAACAGGTTTGCGGTATTGATCTGGCCTGCGGCATGATCAGCAGTGCCCGGCGCTTTGCCAGCCCGGCCATCGCCCTGTTACAGGCCGATGCCGACCAGATTCCTCTGGCCGATGCCAGTTGCGATGGGCTGTTTTCCAGCCTGATGCTGCAATGGAGCGAGCAGCCGCACAGCACCCTGCGGGAATGGGCGCGGGTACTGAAACCCGGCGGCACACTGGCCCTGGCAACGCTGCTGCCCGGTACTCAGCGGGAGCTGTTACAGGCCTGGCGCAGCATCGACGACAAGCCTCATGTAAACAATTTCATCAGCGCCGCTGACCTGCAGCAGGCACTGTTGCAGGCCGGATTGCGCAGCGTCAGCCGGCAGCAGAGTCTGTTGCAGGAGCATTACGACTCACTCACCAGCCTGCTGCGCAACCTCAAAGCCATTGGCGCCACCAATGTGAACCCCGGCCGGAAAAGCGGTCTGGGCGGCCGCCGGGCATTGCAGCAGCTGGATAACGCTTATCCGCGTGACCGTAATGGCCTGCTGCCGCTGAGCTATCAGGTGCAGTGGCTGCTGCTGCGTAAAGAGTAAAATGGGAACAGAGCCAAATGACACAGCGCCTCTTTATTACCGGCACCGATACTGACGCCGGCAAAACCCTGATCAGCGCCGCCTATCTGCTGAAAGCACAACAGCAGGGTTTAACCTGCCTGGGTCTGAAACCCGTCGCCGCCGGTTGTGAACGTAAGCCTTCCTCTTATCTGATGCGCAACAGCGATGCCCTGCTGCACCAGCAATACAGCCAGCCGGCACAGGATTACAGCGTCCACAATCCCATCGCTCTGCAGGCGGCGATTGCACCCCATATTGCCGCGCAACAGGAGCAGCGCACACTTACCGTGGACAGTCTGATGCAGGCCTGCCAGCCCGCCCTGCATCAGCAGCCGGATCTGCTGTTATGCGAAGGCGCCGGTGGCTGGTTGGTACCATTAAATAACGCAGAAACCCTCGCCGATTTTGCCTGTGCACTGGGCGCCCCGGTGATTCTGGTGGTGGGAATGAAACTGGGCTGTATTAACCACGCACTGCTCAGTGCCCGCGCCATACAGCAATCCGGCTTAGCGCTGGCAGGCTGGGTAGCCAACCAGCTGCCACCAGGGATGACCGCGGCACAGGAAAATCTGCAATTCCTGCAACACTGGTTCAATCAGCAGAATGTTCCCTGCCTGGGGGTTATTCCGCCTATCGACGCTCTGAATTGCACAGATAAGCAACAATTACAGGCCGTTTCTGACTGTCTGCATTGGCCTCCGGGCCTGCAGTTGTGAATAACAGGCACAGCAAAAAACGGCAGGCTTCGTGATAGTGTGCAAAAATACATTCATCGTGTGTTATTTCATTCGTCATTGGTCAGGCCAGAAACACCATGGAAGATTCTATCAATCCATCTTCAGCAACCGCGCCGGATACGGCCCTTACGACAGAGCAGATTCAGCGCTTTATTCCTTTTGATGAGCTGTCTGCCCATGCTGTCAGCGAGCTGTTGCCGCATTTCCGTGCCTATTCGCTGGCCGATAAAAAGATTCTGTTCAAACGTGGTGAAGAAGACGACGAATGTCACTTTCTGCTTGAAGGAACGGTCGATCTGGCCGATGACCAGTTCCGTATTACCCAGATTAAAGGCGACGATGACGAAAACTTTCTCGCCCTGGATGCCAGCCATCCGATTCACCGCCATGCGGCCATTACCCAGTCGCCCTGCCAGTTGTTTGCTATCAAGCGTCAGTATCTGGAGCTGATCACCACCTGGTCGGAATTACGTCAGGCCTATGATCAGGAAGAAGACTCTGAACACGACTGGCTGGAAAGCCTGCTCACCTCCGATCTGTTCAACCGTGTACCACCGGCCAATATCCAGAAGCTGCTGGCCCGTTTTAACGAACGCGAAGTGTCACTCGGTGAAGAAATCATCCGCGAGGGTGAAGAAGGCCATGAGTGCTATGTGATCAAAAGCGGCAAGGCCATTGTCAGCCGTAAAGTAAATAACAAACAGGAAACCCTCGCCGCTCTTGGCAGCGGAGATCTGTTTGGTGAAGACGCACTGGTCAGTAATCTGCCGCGTAATGCCAGCATTACCATGAGCAGTAACGGCGTGTTGATGGTATTAACCAAAGAAGACTTCGACACCCTGCTGAAAACTCCGGTGGTTGAATACGTCAGCGAAAGCCAGCTCAGCGCCCTGATCGATGAAGGCGATACAGGTACCGTCGTGCTCGATGTACGCCTGCCACAGGAGGTCGCGGCCAGCCCGATTCACCGTGCGACAACCATACCACTGGCACAGCTGCGTACCCGTCTGAATGAATTATCCAAAGCCTTTGTGTATGTGGTTACCGGCGAAGGCCGGGCAGAGGCCGCGGCCTATATCCTCACCGAAGCCGGTTATCAGGCGCGGGTGCTGAAGCGCAGTGAATAGCGCAGCGCCTGCCAGACCGGTTCAGGGTCTGGTTACTGGTGCAATCATCTCTTCATAAGCTTTCATATAACGCGGCAGCGTATTGCGGTCGAGCCATACCGCCATACGCTGACGGTTGGTTTCGGTATTTTTCTGCTCAGCTACCCAGCGGTTTACCGCCGCCACCACGGTTTCTCCCCAGGGCGTTTTCGGGCAGGCCATGGCACCCTTGGCAAACTGCGGCAGCTCTTTGATCGACAGTGCCACCAGCTCATGCTCTTCCGGTGACTGAATCGTGTCGACCATATAACGGTTAATCCAGGGGTATTCGATAATGTAATCAATACGCCCCGACTGCAGCATACGGTACAGGCTCAACGGCCCATGCAGGCTGGAGAGCACCGTCGCACGCTGATACACATCGCCGGCACTCAGCAGATTATCGAGAAACACATAATAGGAACGGTCAGCCACCAGCCCCAGACGCATATTGGTACGCGCCAGCATATCTGCTGCTGCAATGGTCATCTGCGGTGCAAACAGCGCCTGGTAATCATCCAGCCGTACCATAAAGGCCAGTGATGGAAACAACGCCGGAGAATCACTGAACAGGGTGTACTTTGCCCGCTCCGGAGTATACAGCGCCGCCGGATGGCAGATATTTTCCCCGGCACGGATCAGCTGCCAGGCCCGGGCCGGGGTCATCTCTTCCCGTACATGGCGATACTGCGGCATCGCCGCGATGACCAGATCCAGATAAGTATCGGCGATGCCCTTGCCTGCCATTGGTCCCTCGCTGATATGCAGCGGCGGATATGGCATCACAATCCAGCGCAACAGCAGACGATCATCTGCTACAGGCGTTTCCTGCGCCAGGCAGGACAGTGCCACCACAAACATCCCCATAGCCAACAGCCAACGCATATCAGCCCCCATCCTCCGATAATAAGAACTTAAGCGTAGACCAGCCATATCGTCTGAGGACAGGAAGGTACTTCAGGGTATTTGTCATAGATGGCCCGAAGGGTGGCGGCCATGGATGGCGGGCATCAAAGCGCAGCAGGTGCATAGCTTAACGCGCTTCAGCGCGGCCCGAAGGGTGACCGCCACGGATGGCGGGCATAGCATCAACGCCGGGAGCGTTGATCAACATTGCGTAGCAATAGCCCGAAGGGTACCCGCGACGGATGGCGGGAATCAAAGCGCAGCAGGAGCATAGCTTAACGCGCTTCAGCGCGGCCCGAAGGGTGCCCGCCACGGATGGCGGGCATAGCATCAACGCCGGGAGCGTTGATCAATATTGCGTAGCAATGGCCCGCAGGGTGGCGGCCATGGATGGCCGCCATAAAAAAACCCGCACAAGGCGGGTTTTTTCAGAAGGGCAAAACTTACAGTTTGCCGGCTTCTTCTGCCAGGTACTTGGCAACACCTTCAGGAGATGCGTCCATACCTTTGTCGCCTTTGTTCCAGCCTGCCGGGCAAACTTCGCCGTGCGCTTCGTGGAATTGCAGAGCTTCAACCAGACGTACCAGCTCATCGATGTTACGGCCCAGTGGCAGGTCGTTGATGTTGGCAGCACGTACCACACCTTCTTTATCGATCAGGAAAGCACCACGCAGCGCAACGCCACCGGCAGTTTCTACGTCGTATGCTTTACAGATACCGTGGTCAACGTCAGCCGCCATGGTGTACTTAACTTCGCCGATACCACCTTTGGCAACCGGCGTGTTACGCCATGCGTTGTGGGTGAAGTGAGAGTCGATAGACACAGAAATCACTTCCACGCCCAGTTCTTCGAACTTGGCCATACGGTGATCCAGAGCGATCAGCTCAGATGGGCACACGAAGGTGAAATCCAGTGGATAGAAGAACACCAGAGCGTATTTGCCTTTGGTTGCTTCTGCGAAGTTGTATGAATCAACGATGGTACCGTTGCCCAGTACAGCCGGAACGGTAAAGTCAGGTGCTTTTTTACCTACCAGTACGCTCATGTTTCTTACTCCCTGTGAGTTCTGAAATTTATCGGTATTATCCGGACAACACCTGTGGCGCAGCCGGAGCATAAAGAGCTGGTATCATACAACGCGCTCCCGGCTAAGCATACCGCCGCCGCCAGAGAATCAGGGCGATGATTAATTTTGCCAATCATAGCCATAGCAATTGTCTATAACACGGGTAAGTGATTGTGGCAGAAGGTTTTTTCAGCAAACTCCCGGCACCGAAGCGGAGACACTACCAGCGCTTGCTGCTGGCTGTGGCTATCTCGTTGTTGCTGCATGCCCTGCTGCTGTCGGCGCCCTTCTCTGTACGGCTGACACCGGCCCAGACCCAACCCGTAATTAATGCCGAACTGCGCCAGCCAGAGGTAAGCGCCCGGACCTTACAGGATGAAGCGCCAGCTCAGGTGCCGACGGCTCTGGTTCAGGCAGCCCAGACCCAGGAAGTGGCTCAAAGCCAAAGCGAAACTGTTAAACAAAACGCAGCTGTTAAACAAAACGCAGCTGTAAAACACAACGCAGTTCCGGAGCAGATTCAGAAGCAGCCTCAGGCAAAAACAGAAGCCGCCAAACAACAGACCCAAAAGCCAATACCTGAGCCGCAAGCCGCACCACAACCAAGGCAGCAGTCGAGCGCACAGACAGCACAACAACCGAGCCAGAAACAAAGCGGACTGGTCACTGAGAAAGAAGATTTATCAGCCGATCCACTGGAGCGCAGCTATCAGCAGCAACTGCTCGCGCATCTGCGCGAACGGGTAATCGCACCGGCGCAATTTACCGGCAGTGTAAGGCTGGAGCTGACCTTAAGTTACCGTCAGGTGGCCACCAATGTGCGGGTTATCCGCTCCAGTGGTGACCCGCTGATGGATGACTGGGCGGTAAAAGCCGCACTGAGTGCCAACCCGTACCCCAGAGTGCCGGATGAATTACCGGCTTCGTATACCTTCCGCCCGACCATCCGCACCCTGCAATAACGCAGCGGTATGCCCTGAACACAGCCCATAAAAAAGGGCCGCATAGGCGGCCATTTTTCTGCGGATAATGCAGATAAAAAGAAACGACAGCTTATTTACTGTGTTCCAGAATATCTTCAACAATTTCCTGCTCTTCATGCAGGTCTTCAGCGTCGGCTTTTTCATGCGGCAACAGCAGGTTCAGCACAATCGCCACCACACCACACAGGCTGACGCCCTGCAGGTGGAACTCGGAAGAACCGATTGCCATACCACCAATACCGAATACCAGAGTGGTCGCCACAATCACCAGATTGCGCTGCGCACTCATATCGACTTTGGCTTTGATCAGGATGTTCATGCCAACACCGGCAATAGAGCCGAACAGCAGAATCATAATACCGCCCATCACCGGCGTCGGAATGGTCTGCAGCAGCACACCAAACTTGGCAACAAAGGCCAGCACGATGGCAAACACCGCCGCCCAGGTCATCACTACCGGGTTAAAGGCTTTGGTCAGCATTACCGCACCGGTCACTTCGGAGTAAGTGGTGTTTGGCGGGCCGCCAAACAGAGAAGCCGCAGAGGTCGCCAGACCATCACCCAGCAGAGTGCGGTGCAGACCTGGCTTCTGCACATAGTTTTTACCGGTCACGCTGCCAATCGCCAGAACATCACCAACGTGTTCAATCGCCGGCGCAATGGCCACCGGAATCATGAACAGAATGGCCGCCAGCTGAAATTCCGGCGTCACAAACTGCGGTAACTTAACCCATGGGCTGGCATCCACGGCTGTCAGATCGACCATGCCGGTAAACGCCGCAATGATATAACCCACCGCCACACCCGCCAGAATCGGCACCAGACGGAAAATACCTTTCGCCAGAGTGGCCACCAGCAAGGTGGTAATCAGGGCAGGCATCGATACCCACATGGCATCGGCATAGGGGAAGAGTTCGGCTGACGCATCACCGGCTTTGCCCATCGCCATATTCACCGCAATAGGAGCTAAGCCCAGACCAATCACCATAATGATCGGACCGGTAACCACCGGCGGCAGTAAGCGGTGCAGGAAACCCGGCCCACGCAACGCCACCAGCGCCGACAGCGCAACATAAACCATACCGGCGCAGAACAGCGCGCCCATGGTGGCCGCCATGCCCCAGGTTTTTACGCTGAACAGAATCGGCGCAATAAAAGCAAAAGATGAAGCCAGAAATACCGGCACTGAACGTTTGGTGGTGAACTGAAAAATCAGCGTACCGATACCGGCGGTAAACAGCGCCACACTCGGGTCGAGGCCGGTAATCAATGGCACCAGCACCAGTGCGCCGAAGGCCACGAACAACATCTGTAAACCGGCCAGCAGCATACGCCAGCCGCGATACAGATCTTCTGTATTGTCCCGCATAGAAACTCCCCTGATTTTTAATTATTTCGTGCCGAAGATCTTGTCACCGGCATCGCCCAGACCAGGGATAATGTACCCCTGCTCGTTCAGATGGCTGTCCACCGATGCGGTATAAATATCCACATCCGGGTGCGCATCCTGAACCTTTTTAATGCCTTCCGGTGCAGCTACCAGCACCAGTGCACGGATGCTGGTACAACCGGCTTGTTTTAACAGGTCGATGGTTGCCACCATCGAACCGCCGGTGGCCAGCATCGGGTCCACAATCAGTGCCATACGCTGGTCGATATCACCGGCCAGTTTGTCGAAGTAGCTGACCGGCTCCAGGGTTTCTTCATCGCGGTACAGGCCGACAACGCTGATTTTGGCACTTGGCACCAGCTCTAACACGCCGTCCAGCATGCCCAGACCGGCACGCAGAATCGGTACTACGGTAATTTTTTTGCCGCGAATCCGCTCCGCTTCAACCGGACCACACCAGCCATCGAGGGTGTAGCTTTCCAGTTCCATATCTTTGGTTGCTTCGTAGGTCAGCAGGTTGCCGACTTCAGCCGCCAGTTGGCGGAAGGTGCGGGTGCTCATTGATTTGGATCGCATCAAACCAATTTTATGCTGCACCAGGGGGTGGCGGATCTCATGTACGCTCATGCATGCCTCATTCTGTCTTTCGGGTACAATAACGGGCGCAATTTTCGCACAGCACCTGATCCTGCGCGACGCAAAATTTAACTGAATGGTCAGATTGGCCTGATAGACTGAATCCGAGGTAAGTATGCCCCGCGCCTGTGCCCGCCATATTCTGGTAAAAACCAAAGAAGAAGCCGAAAAACTGAAGCAGTTACTCGATAAAGGAGCCGACTTCAGCAAACTGGCCAAACAACACTCCATTTGCCCGAGCAAGAAAAACGGCGGCAGCCTGGGTGAGTTCAACAAAGGCGATATGGTCAAAGCCTTTGACGATGTGGTGTTCAAAGGACCGCTGTTAAAAGTACAGGGGCCGGTTAAAACCCGTTTTGGCTACCATCTGATCGAGACTATTTACCGTAACTGAGGCAGAGGCAATGCCCGCCCCTGCCTCTGCCCTGTCTGTAACTATCTTTTTCTGCCTATGATGACATTTGCCATCCGTCAGCGCAGACTAAGCGCTTTATTTTCAGCTTCCGGAAGCCGCTATGCGTATCGCCATTCTTTCCCGTAATCCCAATCTTTATTCGACCCGTCGTCTGAAAGAAGCGGGGGAGCAACGCGGGCATGAGGTCGATATTATCGACACCCTGCACTGCTATATGGATATTACCAGTAACAAGCCGACGGTGCGTTACAAAGGTGACGCCCTGCCGCAGTACGATGCGGTGATTCCGCGTATCGGCGCCTCCGTCACCTTCTACGGTACGGCGGTGGTGCGCCAGTTTGAAATGATGGGCACCTATTCCATTAACGAATCCGTCGCCATCAGCCGCTCGCGCGATAAACTACGTTCGCTGCAGCTGCTGTCACGTAAAGGTATTGGCCTGCCGCGTACCGGTTTTGCCCATCGTCCGGATAACGTTGAAGACCTGATCAAAAACGTCGGTGGTGCGCCGCTGGTGATCAAACTGCTGGAAGGCACCCAGGGCATTGGCGTGGTACTGGCCGATACCAAAAAAGCCGCCGAAAGCATCATCGAAGCCTTTATGGGTCTGAACGCCAACATTCTGGTGCAGGAATTTATTAAGGAAGCCGGCGGTGCCGATATCCGCTGTTTAGTGGTCGGCGGTAAAGTTGTTGCGGCGATGAAACGTCAGGCGGCCGAAGGTGAATTCCGCTCCAACCTGCACCGTGGCGGCAGTGCCGAAATCGTACGTTTATCAGCGGCTGAACGTAAAACCGCCATCGACGCCGCCAAGGCCATGGGCTTGAATATGTGCGGTGTGGATATTCTGCGCTCCAACAATGGTCCGGTGGTGATGGAAGTAAACTCCTCTCCCGGCCTCGAAGGCATTGAAACCGCCACCGGTAAAGACGTTGCCGGCATGGTGTTCCAGTTCCTGGAAAAATCAGCCCGCACCAGCACCAAAACCCGCGGTCAGGGTTAATGCGCGGACTGAATTAATACATAACGATCAGGGAAAGCATGCCAAAGCGTAGTATTGAAATTGCCGGGATCAGCATCGCTCCCGGCGAAAGCCAGAAAATCGAATTACCAGTCGGGCGTTTATACACCGACAATTCCGTCTCCATGCCGGTCTTTGTTAAACGTGGTAAACGCCCCGGCCCCACTTTATTTATCAGTGCCGCCATTCACGGCGACGAGCTGAATGGCATCGAGATCATTCAGCGTCTGATTAATTCACGCAAACTCAACAGCCTGCGCGGTACTTTAATTGCGGTGCCGATCGTCAATGTTTATGGCGTGATCAACCACAGCCGTTATCTGCCCGACCGCCGCGATTTAAACCGCTCTTTTCCCGGTAGCAAAAAAGGCTCGCTGGCGGCGCGTATGGCGAACATGTTTCTCGAAGAAATCGTCAGTAAATGCGATTACGGTATCGACTTTCATACCGGCGCTATCCACCGTTCGAACCTGCCGCAAATCCGCGCCAACCTCGACGATGAAGAAACCGCCGCCATGGCCAGTGCCTTTGGTGTTCCGGTACTGCTGAACTCCAACCTGCGCGATGGCTCGCTGCGTGAAGCCGCCGCCGACCATGGCGTGCGTATTCTGCTGTACGAAGCCGGCGAAGCCCTGCGCTACGACGAGCTGTGCATCCGTGCCGGTGAACGCGGCACCATTAACGTTATGCGTCACCTCGGTATGCTGCCGCGCAGCCGGGCGAAAAAATCCCATGTGCTGGAGCCGGTCACGGCGCGTACCAGTGCCTGGGAACGCGCTACCGACAGCGGCTTTGTGCAGCACCATAAAGAACTCGGTGACCGCGTACAGAAGCAGGAATTACTCGCTACTATCCGCGACCCGTACGGCACTGTGCTGGACGAAGTCCGCTCGCGTTACGAAGGCATTATTATCGGCAAAACCAATATCCCGCTGGTGCAGGAAGGCGAAGCCATGTACCACGTGGCCTACTTCCATCAGCCCGATGATGTGGTCGAAGGTATCGAACAGCTGCAGGATCTGCTGCCGGACGAAGCCCTGAGCTGATGCACGCTCAGACAAATCAAAAGCCGCACGGGCGCAACAATGCGTTGCGCCCGCTGCCTTTGACTCTTCCCGCCAAACTCCCTATATTGCCGCCGCGGTCTCAGCCTGCTGAGAGCGCATCGTTCTCGGGGCGGGGTGAAATTCCCCACCGGCGGTAACAGCGTTTATTGCGCTGAAGCCCGCGAGCGCTTGCCGGCGGTTTAACTGCCAGCAAGGTCAGCAGATCCGGTGTAACTCCGGAGCCGACGGTATAGTCCGGATAAGAGAGAGCGTGTCAGACAGCACAGAGGCCCGCCTCTGTCAGTGCTTTTGTCTGCCCGTTCGCCCTGATTCTAATCAGCATTTAAAGAAGAATCAGAGCCAATGAACAACACTTTTAATCCTCAGCAACAACGCATCGCCTTTATTCACGCTTCCTGGCACACCGACATCGTGCTCAAGTGTCTGGATGGTTTTAAAGACGAACTCGCCAGCCGTGGTTATGACATCAGCAATATTGATGTGATTGCCGCTCCCGGCGCCTACGAAATTCCCCTGCAGGCCAAACTGCTGGCCAAGAGCGGGCGCTACAGCGCCATTGCCGCCAGCGCTCTGGTGGTCGACGGTGGTATTTACCGCCACGACTTCGTTGCCGCCGCCGTCTGTAATGGCCTGATGCAGGTGCAACTGGAAACCGAAGTACCGGTGCTTACCGCCGTACTCACTCCGCACAACTTCCACGAGCACGACGAGCATAAAAACTACTATGCCCGCCATTTTGTGATTAAAGGGCAAGAACTGGCTAACGCCGCCGATCAGGCCATGCGTTTAACTGCCAGCGCCAAAGCCCTGGCGTAAGCCACTCCCGGCGGCCGTTCTGCACGGCAGCGGCCGCCAGCCAGAAAAACGATTCCGGTTGTGGATTTTTTCTGGCGCAAAAATCTGCTAACAATAGCGTTCTCATCCATAACAAGAACAAGAGAAGCGCCATGAGCCGTCAGATTTTTGTGAATCTCTCCGTCAGCGACATCCAGCGTTCGCGCCAGTTTTTTACCGCACTGGGCTTCAGCATTAACGAGCAGTACAGCAATGAAGTGGCCATCTGCGTCGTCATTGCCGACAACATTTTCGCCATGCTGCTGAAGCCGGAATTCTATTCGCAGTTCACTTCCAAGAGTCTGTGCGATGCCCATACCAGCAGCGAAGTGTTGCTGTGCCTGAGCTGCAGCAGCCGCACCGAAGTCGATACCATCGGCCAGGCGGCCGAAGACAATGGCGGACGCATTGCCCGGCCCGGCCAGGATCAGGGACCCATGTACGGCCTGGCCTTTGAAGATCCGGATGGCCACACCTGGGAGCTGATGTATATGGAAGCACAGAACAGCTGAGGACAAACCTTATGGACATCCGCAAAGCACAGATTACCGATGAATTCGTTGTGCTGGATGGCCAGCAGCGTGCCAGTCGGGTCGCGGTTAATGAGGGCATGTACGCCGCCCTCGACCGCGATTTTAATCAGTTCCGCCAGTGCTCACTGGTTGCTCAGTATGAGTTTTCCGGTCCCTGGAACAGCTGGGAGATTCATCCGGCCGGTGATGAAACCGTGATACTGCTGAGCGGCAGTGCCACCTTCACCCTGCTGACCGGCGACGGTCAGCAGCAGGTAGCGCTGGCAACCGCCGGGGACTATGTACTGATTCCGCAAGGCATCTGGCATACCGCAACCACTTCTGAAGCCACCCGCCTGCTGTTTATCACCCCTGGCGAAAACACCCGTCACCATCAGGGCGCAGAACCACCTGCGCTCTGAACGGGCGAGCTCGCCGGGTGTGAGGGGCCAGACAGGCTGATTTATCTCAGTGTCGGCCCTCAACAAATCCGCTATGATCTGCGCCTCACTGATCGGGGCCGGAGTCTCCGGACCTGCTGTCTTATCCGGCATCGTCCGTACGCCTGCCCTTTTACTAGGGCCTGTTATGCACCGTACCATGTTCGATACCCCCATTCTGAAAACCCTGCTGCGCTGGGGTTCCATTGCTTTTCTGAAGCTCGCCGGCTGGAAAAGCGTGGGCCATATCCCGCCGGATTTAAAAAAATGCGTGATGATCGCTGCGCCGCACACCAGCAACTGGGATCTGCCCTTTATGCTGATGATCGCTTTTGTCTTCCGCGTAAAAATTTACTGGATGGGTAAAGAGCAGATTTTCAAACCGCCATTCCGCGGCCTGATGATGTGGATGGGTGGCATTCCCGTTGACCGCTCCAAAGCCAACAACATGGTGCAGGCTTCGGTTGATGCTATTAACAGCAACGAGCAGCTGTTCCTGATCGTACCGCCGGAAGGTACGCGCGCCAAAGTAACCTACTGGAAAACCGGCTTTTATCATATTGCCCATAATGCCGGCGTGCCGGTGCTGATGGGATTTCTCGACTATCCGAACAAAACCGGCGGCATTGCCGGCGTGTTCCATACCACAGGCGACATCGACGCCGATATGCAGGCTATTCAGGCGGTCTACGCCCCCATGAGCGGGAAAAAGGCCGGACAGTAATTTACCGCCCAACGGCAAAGCGCAGCGCAACCGCCTGCGCTTTCTGGCATCCGTACTGCGGTTTTGACTACCGCCTGTCTTGCACCCTCTGTTTATTTTTCTTGCGTTGCTGTTTTCCCGGCTCATTTTTCTGAGCTCTTTTTCTAGGCTCTTCTGTCACATTCCGGATTGATGTCCGTCGTGTCCTGACAGGACAAAAACCAACACAGATCCTCACCCTGACCTGCTGAGCCCAGCATCCTGACAAAATTCGTCACACTTTCAGCTCAATGTGACAAAAATTGTCACATTGCATAATGTTTTGCCGTTAATTCCCGTTAATATCTCTCTGCGGCCGTTGTCTGTGCCGACCATTTTCACACGCATACCTATAAACGCAGGAAGAACGCCATGACTGCCACACTGAATTCAGAGCTGTCGCCCGCAGCGGCGGCGCAAAGCCAGAGCTACGCCCCGGCTTATCCACACGGTAAAATCGAACAACTCTTCTGGGATATTTTCTGGGTGCAGGGCAGCATCCGCGTTGGCCCGGGCATGAGCATGAACCGTAATATGGTGATCATCCGTAATCGCCACGAGCTGACCCTGATCAACCCGGTTCGGCTGAACGAGACGGAAGAACGCAAACTGGAAAAACTTGGCCGCGTAACCCATGTGTTCCGCCTCGGTGATTTTCATGGACTGGATGATCAGTACTACGTCGATAAATATCAGGCGCGCTTCTGGTGCCAGCCTGGCCAAAGCACCTACAAAACCCCACGCGCAAACGTGCATCTGAAAACCGGTCTGGCCATGCCTTTCCCGCACGCTGAGCTGTTTATCTTTGATAACGCCAAATACCCGGAAGCGGCTTTACTGCTGACCAAGCACAAATGCCTGCTGACCACCGATTCACTGCAATATCTGGATAACTGGAATTACACCAGCCTGTTCAGCCGTCTGGCCTTACGCGTTATGGGTTTTAAACCGGGGCTGAATATCGGCAAGCCGTGGCTGAAACGCGTAACACCGAAAGGCCAGACTCTGGAAGCGGATTTTAACCGTCTGATGAATCTGGATTTTGACCATCTGCTCGCCGCCCACGGCTCACCATTAATGAACAACGCCAAAGCCGCTATCGGCGAACAGCTGCGTCGTTTATTCAACTGACGGCACCTCCGTGCCTGTCTTTTCAGGTCTGCTGCAATGGCAACAGACCTGAAACACACTAAACCGTGAGCCCCTCGCCAAAAGGTTTTATCATGCGGTCTGATGACAGATCAGGTACAACCCCATGACCGGAAATTATTTCGACTCCCCCTTTGCCGGTAAACCCCTGAGCGAACAGATAACCAACCCCAATATTATTGTTGGCCGCCACAGTTATTATTCCGGTTATTACCATGGCCGCAGTTTTGATGACTGCGCCCGCTACCTGGCACCCGACCGCGACGATGTTGATAAACTCATTATCGGTAATTATTGCTCTATTGGTTCCGGCGCCGTTTTTATGATGGCGGGTAATCAGGGGCACCGCAGCGACTGGATCAGCACCTTCCCCTTTTTCTACCAGCAGCACCCAGCCTTTGCTGCCAGTAAAGATGGCTTCAGCCGCGCTGGCGACACCTGCATCGGCCATGATGTATGGATCGGCTCAGAAGCCATGATTATGCCGGGCATTACCGTCGGCAACGGCGCCATTATTGCCAGCCGGGCGGTGGTTACCCGCGACGTTCCGGCCTATGCCGTTGTCGGCTCGAACCCGGCGCGGGTTATCCGCTCCCGTTTCAGTGACGAACATATTGCCCTGTTGCAGGAAATGGCCTGGTGGCACTGGCCGGATGAACAACTCAGCACCTGTATGGAGCTGCTCTGTTCCGCAGACATTGCCGCGCTCTATCAACACTGGCAGCAACATATAAAACCCTGAATACGGACAAAAACGGGCCGCTGCAGAAATCAGCGCTTAAGCGCGTTATAATTCTGCGCCGCCCTGTCTGCTACCGCTGAGATCAGAAAGAACCATTATGAGTAAAAAGCGTCGTGATATTCCGGCCTACGGCCTGCCCATTATCGAAACCCACTTTCACCTCGATTATCTGAAAGAAGGCAGTGCCGACGATATTCTCAGTGCCGCCCGCGCCATTGGCGTGGAACGCTTTATGACCATCAGTGTTGAGCCGGACAATATGCCCAAGGCACTGGCGCTGGCCGAAGCTCACGCTGACCTGTACGCCACACTGGGTGTACACCCGCACGAAGCCGCGCTGTTTGATGACGCCGCCGAAGGCTATATCCGCACCCATGCCATCCACGAAAAAGTGGTCGCCGTCGGCGAAATTGGTCTCGATTATTATTACGACCACTGTGACCGTACTGTGCAACGTCAGGTATTTGCCCGCCAGCTGCAACTGGCGGTGGAATGCGGATTACCCGTTGTTATTCATACCCGCGAAGCCGACGAAGACACCATGGCCATTCTGCGTGAATACGCCCCGCAGATGAAACGCAAAGGCGTGGTGCACAGCTTTACCTCCGGCATGGAACTGGCACAGCTAGCCGTAGAACTGGGCTTTTGCCTCGGGATTAACGGCATTGTTACCTTTAATAAAGCCGACAATGTACGCGCAGTGGTTGCCGCCACACCACTGAGCAATTTATTGCTGGAAACCGACGCACCTTTCCTCACGCCGATTCCGTTCCGCGGAATGGAAAATGCTCCGAAATATCTGCCTTTTATTGCCGAAAAAATTGCCGGCGTAAAAGGCCTGAGTGTTGAAGAGGTGTTAGCGCAGACTTACCAGAATTCCCTGCGCGAATTCTTTTAATGTTCAGCTGCCTGCCCGATTGCCAGCTCAGTGAACTCGGCGCCAGCGACTGGCTCTGGTTGCTGGCCTTCGGGGTCTTTGTTTATGCCAGCTCACGACTGTGGGCGCGCTGGGCTTTTAGCTACAATAAATACCCTTTCACCAACCTGCGCTGGCATGCACCACGCTTTATTTATATTGCCTTTATTACCGCAATGCTGACCGTCGTGCCGGTATACACCTTTTTAGGTGAAGACGCAGGTTACTGGTATTCACGTATTCTGTATTTTCCGACCACCTTTATTGCCTACGTTGCCTGGCTACTGGTTGAACTGAATGATCCCCGTCAATGACAGGACTTGCTCTGATATTCACGGCGGTAACAAGCACAAAATGCAGAATAACCGTTACCCTGGCTGCAACAGGGGATTCATAACCGCAACCGTGCAGACGCTCTGCTTCTGCTTTACCATCATAAGAAATTGCAGCGGAGAGTGCCGTGATCAGCCTGACCAGCGCCAGCCAGTATTTTGAAGAACACTTCACTAAACTCGATATCACCGACAGCCAGATCGACAATACCGAGTTTGAAGAATGCGAATTCAGCGACTGCGACTTATCGCACAGCGTATTTAAAGGCTGTAAGTTTATTAACTGCCGCTTTACCCGCTGCAATCTGAGCCTGATTAAAATTCCGCAAAGCCGTTTTGCCGAAACAACCTTCCGCGAGTGCAAAATGGTTGGTATCGATTGGACCCGCGCCCAATGGTCCAGCTACCAGTTTCACCCTGAACTGAAGTTTTACCAGTGCATACTGAACGACTCCTCCTTCCTCGGACTGAACCTGCATGAAGTGGTTATGGAAGAGTGCAAAGCACACGATGTTGACCTGCGCGAAACCCAGCTGAACAACGCCCACCTCACCTACTGCGACTTTACCCACAGCCTGTTTGGCCGCACCAATTTAAGCGGTGCAGACCTGAGTGAATCGGTTAATTTTAATATCGATGTGCTGGATAATAATCTGAGCAATGCGACCTTCAGTCGCTATGAGGCGTTAAATCTGCTGGAGAGTCTGGGTATTAATCTGGTGGATTAATGTTTTGGCGGTTTGTGTGAAGGTCTGCGGTCATCAGCGACTCAGATATTGCCGCTGCAGATAGCTTGTGCCGCCCTCATCCTATCGGCCCTGAACTAGCCGAAGGAAGATCAAGAGAGCATTCTGAAGGGGGGCTGCCGGAAAGTGCTGAAAATCCTTCATCAAAAATAGCTGTATAAAACCAGTCAATTTGCAATTTACGCAGGCTTATACACGTTTATCTTATGATAAGAAAGAAAACAACGGCGATTTTTACAGCCCGAAAAATGGGTTATATTGAAAATCTAAACAAGGACTTAGGTGTGTAAGTAAACATGCCTATTAACAAACTGTCAGGAATTACATGGCCCTACATATTCAACTCGACGAACTAATCAACCGTGTCCTTCCCGTCGTTCAACATTTCCACGGCAAAGGAATGCTGGCACCTCATGCGGCTACAATTGACAAGACAGGAGAACTGTCCGGTCGTGCTCTGACAACCGACGGAACCGAAGAACTGTCCGTATCGCAGGCTATCGAGCACTTTGAGAGCACGTTTGCTCAGTTAGCTGCCGAGGGCAACATCCAGGCATCGGGTATCTTCTATCATTCATCGGGAATCGATCTATCCTCTGGCACTGTCGCTTTGCCGCCGGCCAACAACACTGACGAATGCAGAGCACTGGTTGCACTGCTCGAACACACTTCTGGCGAATCTGTGTATTTACTCGTCCCCTATACAGGTCAAGCGCCTTCAATCGAATACGCTATGGGAAAATTAATCGAGAAGCCATCAACAGTCTTTGCCGCGGTCTAGCGCGCAAAGCTTGGTTGAGGTGTAATGATGCAAACGGCGCCGGAAGCTGAGGCATAAAGGCTTAATTTAAATTATTAACATAGGTTATTTATGGAATTGGTATTAGCTTACAAACCCAGCATTTTAGTCCTTGGATTTACTGGATTTACATTTTTTATTCAGTTACTGATTGCCGATATTGTCAGCATCAGGCAAGGGCATACACCAGGAACAATCGTTGAACAAAGTCATGATAACTTTTTGTTCCGTGCAAGCAGAGTGTTTGCCAATAGCAATGAAACATTAGGAATTCTTGTTCTATTTATGTCATTTGCCATCTTATCTTCGGCAAATCCATTTTGGATCAATAGCTTTGCTGTAGTGTATTTGATCGGTCGCTGGGGGCATATGATTTGCTACTATGCCAACCTCAAACTGTTGCGTAGTATTTCATTTGTTATCAGCGCCATCGGCTTACTTGGGATCTTTATTGTTGGGACATTGGCTTGGTTTTAGAATTTTCATACATGTCATGCGCATAATAAAAAACGATTGAATTTGACCAAGGGCACCTCTGAATAATTCAATGCCCGCTTCGGCTTACTGAAACGTTCAGATCAAGGCGCCACGTTGAAGGCGCCACGTTGAAGGCGCCACGTTGAAGGCGCCACGTTGAAGGCATAACGGGTTACGCCTAAACGTTGCAACAGCGAGCTGGATTTTTTCAGCAAGCCCCGAAAGGCGTGGGCTGCAGAACGTTTTGACGGTGTTGTCGATTTTATAAAGGACTCGCCATTCACTGCAATCGACGCCTTGTCAAAAGCACTCTGCAGCACCCACGCGAAACTGTGCAGAATTATTCAGAGATGCCCAAGATCATCTTATATGAAATAAAAGATGTAACTATGAAGATCCGCTTTTTACCCAGTGATTGGCTTGGTCTTGCTGCCGGGACTGTTGCAGGCCTGATTCAGGGAATCACGATATTCAGCAGCAACATTATCCTTCACACAGAGCATATGCCAGTTCTTCCTGGGGTATTCTTCGGTCTGTTCGCTCCGGCGATACTGGCTCTTTTCAGTAAGATTATTCCGCTGCCAGCACCTGCGACCAACCAAAAAATCGGCAGGTATATCAATATGATTTTTTTCATGATTACATTCGGAATCTTTACCGGAATTTCCGGGTTCGGCTATTACCTGTTCGTAAACGGAGACAGCAGCGCCATTCCTATTCTGTCGTTTTTTGGCTCCGCCGGTATCGGATTTATTTTTGCCTATCTGATCAATCCGGAGTTAGGGCCTGTTAACACTAAGTGAATCGGGCCTGCTGAGAGCCAGTTTTTCTCAGAACAAGGAGAGAGGAGTGATATTAGCGGGCTAAATGAATGACGAACGACGATGTTTATGGGGAAAACTGGCCTCAGCCCGAAGGGTTATGGCTAAAAATTCCTCATCCAGCGTTGCTGTTCGTTCGCTTAACCCGTTAGGCCACACTCTCAGCGCCTTGTTTGAGAAATTTTTAGCCAATAACAGGCCTGTTTAATTAGTGTTAACAGGCCCTAGCATTCAGACCTGCAAGCAATTTGCAAACAGACAGCAATAGCACTGATCGCTAAGCAGGAATAGGTAATAAGGTTCTTACTTTATTATCAGCATAAAAAAACGGGCCTCAGATGAGGCCCGTTTTTGTTTTAGGCGGCGGCGTTAACAGCAGCCGCTATTGGCGCAGGTTTTATCCCTGTGCCGGGCGGCGTGGACGACGCGGTGCGCTGCCTGCCGGGCGGCTGTTACCGCCATTGTTATTACCGCTGCTGCCGGATGAACGGCGCTGTTCACCCTGCTTTTGCTCACCCTGTTTCTGAGCTGAGCCAGAACGACCTGAACCGGAACGGCCAGCATTACCGCCGTTACCATTTGAACGACCGCTACCGGCCGGACGCGGAGCGCGTGGCTCGCGGTCGAAGGTGTCTTTAAAGCCTTTAGGTTGCTTGGCTTTTTTCGGTTTACGCGGCGATTTAGGGCGCGACACCGGCAGCGGGGTATTAGGCTCAAAACCTTCCTGCACTCGGCGTTCAATACTTTTGCCGATTAAGCCTTCAATGCCTTCGAGGTCTTCCAGTTCTTCGGCACAGACCAGGGCAATGGCTTCACCACTGGCACCGGCACGTCCGGTACGGCCAATACGGTGTACGTAATCGGCGGCAACGTTAGGCAACTCGAAGTTGATTACGTGCGGTAATTGTTCAATATCCAGACCACGGGCGGCAATGTCGGTCGCCACTAATACTGCAATATCGCCGCTTTTAAATTCGGCCAGCGCACGGGTGCGGGCCCCCTGACTTTTATTACCGTGAATCGCAGCGGCGGTAATACCACGATCCTGCAGGTGCGTGGTTAAACGGTTAGCACCGTGTTTGGTGCGGGTAAATACCAGTACCTGTTTCCAGCCGTGTTGTTTCAGCAGGTGACTGAGCACTTCCGGTTTGCGTTTTTTATCGACCGGAATCAGCCACTGCTCAACGGTGTGGGCGGTGCTGTTACGCGGGCTGACGTCAATTTCTACCGGATCGTTTACCAGGCCTTTGGCAAGAGTGCGGATCTCGTTAGAGAAAGTGGCCGAGAACATCAGGTTCTGGCGGTTTTTCGGCAGCAGTGCGAGGATTTTTTTGATGTCGTGAATAAAGCCCATATCGAGCATACGGTCGGCTTCGTCCAGCACCAGAAATTCCACTTCGTCAAAACGAATGGCTTTCTGCTGGTACAGGTCGAGCAAACGACCCGGACAGGCCACCAGTACGTCCACCCCACGGCGCAGGGCAATCATTTGCGGATTAATGCTGACCCCACCGAATACAACGGCGGAGCGGATATTCAGGTATTTGCTGTAATCAGCAACGTTTTCACCTACCTGAGCAGCCAGCTCACGGGTGGGTGTTAATACCAGCGCGCGGCAGCGGTTGGCGCTGGCCCGTTCGCCCTGCTGCAGTTTGTGCAGCATTGGCAGGGTAAAACCGGCGGTTTTACCGGTGCCGGTCTGGGCGGCGGCCATTACATCGCGGCCAGCCAGTACGGCGGGAATGGCCTGGGCCTGTACCGGAGATGGCGTGGTGTAACCCTGATCAGCAACGGCTTTCAGGATGGCATCGGCTAAGCCGAGTTCGGAAAATTGGGTCATGAGTGCGTGATCTGCTCTGAGAGCTGACATTGCAAGGAGAAATGGCGCGGTGTCAGCAGCCGCGTCCATCCGGGCAGTCGCCCGGCAAGGCAGGTCAACAGGTGTTCACCCGGCCTTTGAGAGGGGGCGGACTGTACTGGAATTAACAGGGTGAGTCCAGAAAAGCCCGGTATGGAAATGTAGCGCTGCGTAATAACGGCTGCCGGTCTTACCCGTGGTTGTCAGAGCCAAAATGGCGTAACGGCCGCAGTACTAAAAGCAGCAGAACCGGTGGTATCAGCAGCAGCCAGACGGCGGCAATAATCAGCACCGACCACCATACTTCGCGGCTGCTGCCGGCAAACAAACGCTGTGCAGATATAACAAAGGCAAAATGCTCACGCGTGCTTTGTTTATGCTCAAAAGAGGAGGCGAAAATATAGTACTCAGCGCCGTTAATCGTGGTTTTTTCCAGACGATTCTGCAACGCATTATGGCGGGTCATACTGAGAAGCTGGGGATAAGGCACTACTGCGGGTACAGCGTTGCGGCTGGCGTCTTCTCCGGCCAGCCATTTATCCTGTAAAAATTGCCAGGTTTGTGGACGGATAGCAGCCAGCACCTGATCCAGTATCGCCGCTAACGGGTGCAGATCTTCCTGCAGCAGCAATTTAAGCCCCTGAGGCAATAGCTCCAATCCGGCAATCTGTTGGCTGAAACGCAGTCCGTTTATAAAATACTGGTCGGCGGTTTTACGCAGAATAAGTTCCATATCCAGCGCAGCATCTGCCCTGCCCTGTTTTACCGCTTCCAGTGCTTCCCGCGTATTGGCAATATCCAGCAAAGTGATCTGTGGGTAATTATTGCGGATAACATTAATAACGCTCCAGCCGGCAGGAATAGCCAGTGTTTTACCGTTCAGTTGCTGCAAATCATTAATTTCAGCATCTTCCGGCCGCTGCACTACGGCGTAGGGTAACTGCAGAAATGATTGGGTCATTACGCCGGGTAATTGCTGACGACTTAATACCGGTTGCAGAATTTCCAGTTCTTTACGACGGAATAATTCCATTAATTCCGGCCAGGCATAGCCATTTACAAATTCGATATTCAGGCCGGTCATTTGCGCAATTAAGCGTAATAAATCAATGCTGTAACCACGCGGCTCGGCTGATACGGCAAAATCAATCGGCGGCCAGTCGGTTTCATTGGAAATACGCAAAAGCCCCAGACTGTCGATATAGCGGGTCTGTGCTTCGCTGAGCGTAAAGGGGTCGGCGGGAGGCAGGCGGTCTTCATTCCAGCGTTCGGCATTACTGGCAATAATTTCGCCACTCTGCTGGTAGAGATATATTTCACCATCCAGACTCAATGGCTGGCTGCGCAAGTGGGAGGCAAGGGTAGAAAAGGCAATATCTACCGCCAGTACAGCCTGCCCGCCAGCAATGCGTGTGCTGTAACTCTGTCCCGGCGCCTGCAGATGCTGAAATAAATATGGCTGGGTTTTATTCACACTGCCGCTTTGGGCGCTGGTATACCAAAGACGCTGGCTGGCGTTGTAGTCACTGGCTTCATCGCGGGCAAACGTTTGCTGCATATGCAGGTCGTAAAATTCGAAGCGGCGACGACGCTGATCTCCTTTCCCTGTAACCGTAATGACCACCCAGCGGTCGCTGGGCGCGGCTTTCAGCTGACGGCGTACAGCATCGCTGCTGTTAAGGTTTACCAGTTCGTAGACATCACCATTTTCAAACCCGATATAAATGGCGTACAGCACCGGATTATTACGCATTACTTCGGCAAATAACTGCGGAGTTGCGCGGTTAACCCATTGTCCCTCTACTAATTGTGGATATTGCGCCAGCGCCCGGGTGGTTTGCAGCGCATTGTTATCGAGGTTTCTGAGGTAGTCGCGGGTCGCACTGACGGTTTGCTGATAACGCGCCATGGCAGAATCCAGCACCATGGCACGGCTGAAATAGTAATGCAGACTCAGTGCAACCGCGGCGGTGATCAGCGTAACAAGCACCACCGCGACAATCAGGCGGAACTGCAGAGCCGCTGCCGACAGCGGATAAGGGTTGTCCGTTTTATCCTGCCAGTGCATCTGCGTCTCCCTGCCCGTGCCCCGGGTGTCTGTTTATCTGTTATTCAGCATAAACCAATCGTATATTTCTGCCTTCAGATCAGCTCACTGTCCAGCTCACGGGTCAGTACTGCCCTGACTTTCTCTTTTAATGCTTCGGCGGCTTCACGTCCTTCAATGCCTTCGGCCAGTTTGATTTTTTTACCGCCGGCTTCAACCTGCAGAGAAAAATACTCGGTGCTGATACCGTTCTGATTGCTGGACGACATCCCCATATCCAGAGTCAGCGGGCTGGCGGCATTAATCTCAGCACTGCGCTGATATAAGGCGATACCGAATAAACGCCGCACCACACGCACTCTGCCCGGCTCAACATCGGCTTCCAGACCACGCCCCAACCAGAATACGCCCAGCCAGGTGACCAGCAGGCCGACCAGCAAAAATACCGGAGCCATCAGCCACAGCATCAGTTCACCCTGTGCCGCCATAAAGAACAGAAAGACGCCAACACAATCAAATATCAGGCCGAATACCAAAAGCCCAAGCGCCATACCGGTATGCCGTCCGGCAGCACTCTCAAGGTGCAGGCCACTGCCTGCGGCTGTCATAGCAATCTGCGCAGCGGCGCTGGTGTGCGCGTCTTCCCGCTGCTGTTGATTCCAGGCTTCCTGCTCTTCTGCCGGCATCTGAAATGATGATATCTGCTGACCTTTTTCTACCGGAATGCTCCAGCTGCGTTCGAACTCAACCTGCAGACGATTGCTGTCGCGCATCGCCCGGCTGTTATCCACCCGCGGATTACGTGCCGCTGCAACCGGCACACTGACAATACCGTCACAATGCAGATTCCACTGAATACGCCCCCGGTAACCAGACGGTGAGCCACTGCCCGGTAAATCAGCCGGCACATCAAACAGGGCATGCACATTACAGCCACTGTTATTCGGCTCACAGTGCGCACGGCCTTTGCTCTGCCATATAACATCGTGATGGGTCTTACTCTCTTTGCCGCTACCGGTGCTGTAGATATGCACACAGGTTAACCGCACCTGTGGTGACGTAACCCACTCACCGCTGGCCAGATGAAAATATCCACCAACCTGTCCGCCGGCATTTCCGGGTAAAGGATCAGGATAAAAAAGAGTCTGACCAATCTGCAGATAGCGCTTACGCATACGCAGTGCGGCATAAATTGCACCACTTCCCACCAGCGGGAAAATCAGCCCAAGCAAAACCTCCGGCTCACCATCCTGCAGGGCATCAACAATAATGAACAACAGTGGCGCAGATATCAGGACAAACAGACAGCCAATAAACAGCAGAATTTTATAACTGCCGCGCTGATCACTGGGAATTCCTTCACGCGCACGATCTGCCTGATCGCTGACATTGCTGCTGCGGCCGCCCATAAACATAACGGCGCCGCCCACTGCCATAAATACCGCACCGAATATGCCACCAAACACCATCAGCCCCATACGCAGGGTTCGGTCGAGATAGGCCTCCTGCGGGTCGGCAGGATTAACATAGGCATGCACCTGATTACGCTGCTGCTCCGATTTAAGCCGCGAATAAAGCACCTGCCAGAAATCGCCGATATTGTCAGAGCCACCGGTTAAGGCCACGCTGTCGCTGTAATAGGTGCGGCCATTAAACTGGTATTGATAGTGCGCTTCTACACTCCAGGTCACGCTGTCATCACCGTGATGTGTACGCAAATCCAGGCTGGTAATAGTGGCCGGTACGCGGGCCCAGTCTTCTGTTTCGTAATAACGCAGCAGATTACTGCCCACAGTAAAAGCGGCAACGGCAAAGCCTGCTGCAAAAAAGATAAAACCAAACAGCATCATACCGACGCTTTTTCCGGATTTACTTTTCTCGGTGGATTCTCCGCCTTTACTGCGGATGTTCGATGAAGCCGGCATAGGTATTCCCTGACTCTATAATTAAATGCCCGGTATGATGAGACAGTCAGCAACAAGCTGCAACGCAGAATCTGATTTTCTTATCATCAGTGCGAGCCAGATCACAGCCTGAAAGAAAAGCCCCCGGGAATCCTTCATGCAGCGCCGCACCGGGTAAAGCGTTACCGATAACAGAGCATAACCCCGCAGTTTTACAACGCGCAGAACTGTGGCAGGCTGGACAACAGATAACACACAAGGAACTGTACTATGAATGCCGTACGCCGCTGGCTGGCTCACCCGCTGATTGTTATTGCAATGGCGGTTATTTATATCGTATCCCAAAGTATGATTGCCCATACTCTGCAACAGGGTGGTGCCGAGGCCTTACTGTTCCGTTTTCAGTTCTGCTATCAGGCAGATGCATTTACCGCGCTGCTGCACAGCATCAGCGATGCTCAGTTAAATGCCCTGCAGCAACACTTCGCCTATGACCATATGCACCCGCTATGGTACGGATTGCTGGCATTATCCCTGACCAGCTGGCTGCTTGATCTGAATGCATTATCCGCACGCTGGAATCTGCTGCTGTGGCCTGCCGTGCTGATGTCGGTTCTGGATGTTGTTGAAAACAGCATTCATGAACCCTGGTTTAACCTGCTCAGTACCCCCAGCGATCCCTGGGTTATGATTGCCGGTTTCAGCGCCACCTTAAAATGGACACTCGCCGCACTGTATCTGAGCGGTGCGCTGGCATTGACTATCCGCTATGTCAGCCTGCGCAAAACCCGGCAGCCGCACGCCTGAACCGCACCCGCCCGCAGACTGTAAGTGGGTAACCGCAACTGATTATCTGACCATCGGAGTATTTTCATGAAACAACCTAAAACGGCCCTGACCCTTGCAGCCGTCTGTCTGGCTGGCCTGCTCAGTGCCTGCAGCAATGATGAAGTTGGCGATGTTTCACTGGGTTTATTTACCCTCAAAGACATCAAACTGAATGTTATGACCGACCCGCTGGTTCCCGGCGTTACCTGCCATGTTGCATCCATTGAAGCCGATTTAAGCTTCTCAGACCCCAGCGACAGTGCCATTTCCTGCCGTCAGACCGGCGAAATCACCGCCGCGATGATTGCACAGATCGATAAAAGTAAATCCGGCGATGTGGTGTTTAAAAAATCAAAAAGTATTTTCTTTAAAAATATGAAAGTACGCCGAATTTACGATGCCGAAAGTCAGACCCTGATGTACCTGTCTTATGCCACCAAAGAAACATCCGGCAGTTTTAAGCACAGTTTATCGACAGTGCCCCTGTGGGGAACTCAGGCGTACAACAATGCTCCGCAACCAGCCCAGAAATAAGGCATACACAATAAAAAAGGCCCGTCATTGACGGACCTTTTTCGTTCAAAACTCAGACGTTGGCTTATACCTTGTCCGCAGTTTTAAGCAAAAAGTCACTGGCATCATGCCGCTCATGCAATTGCTCGTGTGGCTCACCCCAGGTACGGTTAACCATACGGCCACGCTGCACAGCCGGACGCTCAGCAATGGTATTGGCCCAGCGCAGAACATGGGTGTAGGTGTGTGCTTCTATAAATTCTGCTGCGTCGTATAAGCCGCCACGCACCAGCACGCCATACCAGGGCCAGATGGCCATATCAGCGATACTGTATTCATCACCACAGATAAACTCTTTATCCGCCAGATGACGGTTTAATACGTCGAGCTGGCGCTTGATTTCCATGGTATAGCGGTCAATCGGATACTGATATTTTTCCGGCGCATAGGCATAAAAATGACCAAAGCCACCGCCTAAAATCGGCGCACTGCCCATCTGCCAGAATAACCAGTTAAAACATTCAGCACGGCCTGCGGCATCCGCCGGAATAAAGGCATTAAATTTTTCTGCCAGATACATCAGGATGGAACCCGATTCAAATAAACGCTGTGGCGGATTAACACTGTGATCCATCAGCGCCGGAATTTTAGAATTAGGGTTAACCGCAACAAAACCTGAGCCAAACTGATCGCCTTCCATAATATTAATCAGCCAGGCGTCATATTCAGCGGCGCTGATTCCGGCGGCCAGCAGCTCTTCCAGCAAAATAGTTACTTTCACACCGTTCGGCGTCGCCAGTGAATACAACTGCAACGGGTGCTTGCCGACCGGCAATTCTTTGTCGTGAGTCGGGCCGGCAACCGGACGGTTAATATTGGCGAATTTACCGCCATTACCCGCCTGCCATTGCCAGACTTTAGGCGGGATGTAAGTTGTTTCAGTCATGAGGCTCCCCTTGCGGATGAACAGATAGCCTCAAGTGTACCCTTTCCGCTGACCAAGACCACGGCCGCAAGCGGCCGTTTTATAACGGATTACGGCACACTGAGTTGCAGCCTTAAAGTGCAGCGTGCAATCCGCGCAGTAAGCTTTCGGTTTCATCCCAGCCGATACAGGCATCGGTAATCGACTGGCCGTACTGCAGCTCGCCTTCATCGTTCTGACGTCCGGCCTGAATGAAACTTTCCAGCATTAAACCCAAAATACCGCGGTTGCCTGCAGCCCGCTGAGCCACCACTTCCTGCGCAATCGCCACCTGACGCTCATGCTGCTTGCAGGCATTATCGTGACTGCAATCCACCAGCACTTTGGCGTGGCAGTTGCCTTTTTCCAGCTCCGCCAGAGCAGACGCAATTGAGCTGGCGTCGTAATTGGTAATGCCACGGCCGCCGCGCAGTACCAGATGCGTGTCCGGGTTTCCCGGTGTGTCGAGCATGGCCATCTGACCATCCACATCCACGCCCAGCGTATGGTGGCTGTGACGCGCAGAAATCATCGCATTCACGGCATTGGTGGCCGAACCATCGGTGCTGTTTTTAATGCCCACCGGCATTGGCAGATGGCTGACCATTTCACGATGGGTCTGCGATTCGGCGGTGCGTGCGCCGATGGCGGTCCAGCTCACCAGATCATCGAGGTAGCGCATCACCAGCGGATTCAGCGCTTCAGTGGCCAGCGGCAACCCCAGCTCTGCCAGTTGCAGCATAATGCCGCGCGAGCGTTCCAGCCCCAGCGCCATATCGCCTTTGCCGTTACGCTCCGGATCGTAGGCCAGCCCTTTCCAGCCGATGCTGGTAC
>FLOH01000734.1_pt1 | contig 60953 bp, 57 predicted proteins | sample 756751 | NCBI WGS metagenome assembly FLOH01 (sample SAMEA4026879, study PRJEB14308) | marine metagenome | biome: coastal water; material: water | depth 74 m
CCTCGGGTCGGGCGTTCAGCACCGCATCGATCTGGCCCTGGCTTACGATCACGTGCTGCTGGCGACCGACTCCTGCGTCGGAGAGCAACTCCTGGATGTCGAGCAAGCGGCACGGCACGCCGTTGATGGCGTACTCGCTGTCGCCGGTGCGGAACAGGATACGGGTCAGCGTGACCTCGTTGAACTCGACCCGCAGTAACCCCGACGAGTTGTCGAGTGTGAGGCTTACCTCTGCCCGACCGAGAGCCGCCCGTTTCTCGGTGCCGGCGAAAATAACGTCGTCCATCTTCTGAGAGCGCATGGATTTTGGGGCCTGAGCGCCGAGCACCCAGGCGATCGCGTCGACAACGTTCGACTTGCCCGATCCGTTCGGGCCGACAACCACCGTGACCCCCGGTTCGAGGTTCATGACGGTCGAGTCGGCGAACGACTTGAAGCCTTTGAGGGTGAGACTCTTGAGGAACACGGCGGGCCTGAATCTACTCGCAGTGAGCGCCAATAGGTCACGTTCCCTGGGGGTTGCCGCCTGCTCTTCGGATCACTGAGTTGTTCGAAATGATCACCGCCATGCGCGGCTCTCCCTTGTCAGTTCGGGCCTACCGCTGACAGTTTGGGCAGTAGTGCGTGGAACGTTGGGCAGACACCGTGCGGCGAATCCACCCAATGCCGCAACTCATGCATCTTTCGCCAGTTCTGCCGTAGACGGCGTGGGAGTGCTGGTATGTACCCCAATCGCCGAACAGGTCGACGTATTGGGCATCGCCGAGCGTCGAACCGCCCTGAGCGATCGCCTCGCGCAGGATGCGATGCATGGCCTCATGAAGCCGCCGTTCAGACGAGGTTGACAGTTCGTCGGATATCCGGTCGGGGCGCAGTCGCGCCTCGTGCAGAATCTCATCGGCGTAGATGTTGCCGATCCCAGCGATCACATGCTGATCGAGCAATAGCGGCTTCATCTGGCGGTGTCGACGGCGCAGGATCTTGCGGAACTGGGGCAGCGTGATGCCCTCAGCGATCGGGTCGGGGCCGAGCTTGGCCAGATCGGGGATCTCGACGTCGACATGGTCGGGGTCGAATACGACGACCTCGCCGAATGTGCGCGGGTCGACAAACCACATCTCGTTGCCGTCGTCGAGATGCAGTACGACATGGGTATGCGGCGGGCGATCGGCGCCGGCGTCGGCGACGAGCACCTGGCCGCTCATTCGGAGATGAATCATCACTTCATCGCCGCTGTCCAGCGGTAACAGCAGATACTTTCCGCGCCGGTTGGCGGCGAGCACAACGGTGTTGGTCATGCCGTCGATCACGGCTTGGCGCGATGTGCGACGCACCGTTCGTTGGCGGCCAACCTCGACGGCGTTGATACGCCGACCCACGACGAACCGTTCGAGTCCGCGACGCACGGTTTCGACCTCGGGGAGCTCTGGCATCTGATCAGTCGTCTGTCAGGGCAGAGAAGGCCGCTCCGGCGGCAGCTTGTTCAGCAGCCTTCTTCGAGCGGCCCTGACCCTCGCCGAGTAGTTGCTTTGCGACCAGCACCTTGGCGAAGAACGTCTTGTCGTGATCGGGCCCGGTGGAGCGCACGACATAGTCAGGGGTTGGTCTGGTGTGCTGCGCCAAAATCTCTTGCAGCGCAGACTTGTAGTCGAGCCGATCGAGCATGCCGATCGCATTCTCGAGGCGCTGCACGAACAACCGCTCGATCAGATTGAAAACTGCGGTCGGGCCACCATCGATGTAGACGGCGCCGAGCACCGCCTCCATCGCGTCGGACAGGATCGACACCTTCTCGCGGCCGTTGGCCGCATCCTCACCTCTGCCGAGTAGCAGGTGGTCTCCAATATGAATCTCCGCCGCGACCTCTGCAAGAGCATTGGCGTTTACGACGCTCTTGCGTAAGTCGGTGAGGGCCCCTTCCGCCAGATCTGCGTAGCGGTCGAACACAAGGTCTGCAATCACCCAGCCGAGCACGGCATCACCAAGGAATTCGAGCCGTTCGTTGCTGTAGCTATCGGTGGACTCGGCAACCCACGAACGATGGCACATGGCGCGCCTGAGTAGCTCCTGGTCACCAAACGTGTAACCCAGGCGCTTTTCGAGCGCGCCGAGACTCACGTGTCAGTTTCTCGTGCGCTCGTGCACGTAGTCGACGGCGTCGCGGACTGTCTTGAGGTCTTCGAGGTCTTCGTCGTCGATACGAAAACCGACCGTACGATCGCTGAGTTCCTCCTCGAGCGCCTCGACGAGCTCGATCAGGGCCAGTGAATCTGCTTCGAGGTCGTCGCTGAATGACTGCCCTTCGCTGATCGTGGATGGATCGATCTCCAAAATGTCGGCCAGACGATCGCGGACAATCTCGAAGATCTCGTCGCGCTCGATCGGGCCCTGGTTCACATGAGTCTCTGCAGGCACGCTCTTGATGCTAGCCGACCATGCTCTCGGGATGGCCCACGTCGTACGCTGGCAGTGGAGGAATGACGCTATGAAGCGACAAACACCGATCACCGAGATCATGACGACCGAAATCGTCTCAATCGAGCTGGGACAACCGCTCACCGAGGTGTACCACGCTCTCAATCGAGCAAAATTCGATCATGTGCCCGTGCTCGACAACGAGCAGCCTGTCGGCATCATCTCATCGACCGATGTGCTCAGACTTGTGTACGACATCGACGGGGCCGACGACCGAATGCTGACGACGATGCTCGACCACCAGTTCAACCTAGAGGACGTCATGAGCACCGAGCTGGTGACACTGCCCGAGTCGGCAAGCGTGCACGACGCGGCCGAACTGCTCGCCAGGGGTGGGCTTCACTCGGTACTCGTCATCGGTGCGGCGGGCGGGCTGGTCGGGATCGTCACGACCACCGACCTGGTTCGCTTTCTTCGCGACCTATAACTGAGTCAGGTGTTTTCGGGCAAGTGCATGGCCGCCGCGATTTCGCCGACCACGTTCGCCTCGACCATCTCGCGAGCCACGTTGATTGCGTTCACGATCGCTCGTTCGCTGGACGAGCCGTGCGAGATGACGCACACGCCGTCGACACCCAGCAGCATGGCCCCGCCGTACGTCTCGGGGTCGAGCATCTCGTAGATCGGCATCAGTGCCGGCATGAGGGCGTCGGCGTGCTGTTTGTACTCAGGTGACGAACCGAACGCCCCGAGCAGTGCCCCGATAACCGCTTTTAGTCCACCTTCGAGCGTCTTGAGCATGACATTGCCGGTGAAGCCATCGGCGACGATCACATCAGCAGCGTTGGTCATGACGTCGCGGCCTTCGACATTGCCGATGAAGTTCAGATCGCTCGACTCGGCGGCCTGCACCAGCAACGGATAGGTCTCCTTGCGGAGTTGGTCGCCCTTGCCCGGCTCTTCACCGATCGACAGCAGGCCAACCTTCGGCGACTCGACCCCAAAGCGGTGTCGCGAGAAGATCGAGCCCATCTGGGCGAACTGCACCATCCATTCGGCTTGCACCTCGGCGTTGGCACCGGCGTCGAGCAGCACGGTCGGCTCGCCGCCCGGCACCGGGACGATCGTGGCGATAGCGGGGCGGTTGACACCCTTGATGCGACCCATCCGCAACAGAGCCGATGCCATCGTGGCGCCAGTGTTGCCAGCAGAAACCATCGCCGACGCCTGACCATCTCGAACCGCCTCGGCAGCACGCACCAGCGTAGAATCCTTCTTACGGCGAACGGCCTTGCCACCGTCGTCATCCATCTCGATGACCTCGCTCGCCACAATCAGCGGAAGATCTCCGATATCGACTAGATCTGCAAGGTCGGCAGGACCGACCAGCACGATCGGTGTACCGGCGGCGGCGGCGACCCTGGCCCCGGCCACGATCGCGCCCGGAGCGTTGTCGCCGCCCATTGCGTCAACCGCAATGGGCAACATGTTCAGTCAGCTACCTCGGTCAGCCGACGTCGATGACGACGCGGTCCTTGTACCAGCCACACGAGGGACACACCACGTGGGGGGTCTTCGCATTGCCGCAACGGGGGCAGAGGCTGCGGCTCGGGGTACCAAGCTTCCAGGCCGCGGCACGCGTGCTGCGGCTCTTGGATTTCGACTTCTTCTTCTTAGGAACGGCCACAGTGGGTCTCCAGCGATCAGATAAACGGTTCCGTGCACTGCACAGAGAGGCTGCGCCAGGTTATCGGGCAGGTTGCCAAGAACGAACCTGACCCACCATCGCGACTGTGCGAGCGCAGATTGTCAGTCGTCGTCGAGCCGGAGTCGATCGAGCGTCGACCAACGATCGTCCCGCGCCGACGTGTCACATTCGCAGCTTGTCTGATTGCGATCGATCCCGCAGATCGGGCAGATCCCGGCACAGTCGTCCCGACATAGCGGTGCGTCGGGAAGTTCGAGCAGCACGTATTCGCGTACCGCCGGGGCCATGTCAATCTGATCGCCTTCGATCTGGAAGGCATCCGCGTCTCCGACGTCGTCGCGGTACACCTCGTCGACGGCAATCCGAGCCGTGCCAACGACCTCGGTCAAACAACGACGGCACGGCACTCGCCACGGCGTCGAAATCGAACCGGTAACGACGATCCCGTCGATGCTGGACACCGCTTCGAATTCAACGTCGATGACACCGGCGACCCGATCGTCTTGAACACCGAGGTCGGTGGCGTCCAGATCGGCATGGATCTGGCGGGTCATGCCAGGCTGGCGCAGCAGTTCACGGGCATTTACGCGCAGTATGTGGAGCGGATTCGAGGGCATGAGAGGACCTCGGCTCAACGGTCCTGGTCGAAGAACCCGTTCGCCAGGTCATCCTCGTCCTCGACGTGGGTGGTTGGAAGGTGCTCGCCGGCGTTACCGATCGACAGCTTTTGACGACCCGCTCCAACGGTCTTGAAAAGCTTGTCCAGCAGAATCTCGAAGCTGGCCAGCCGTTGATCGAGGAAATCTTCCGTTTCAAGCCTGAGACGCCGGGCATCGCTCTCGGCTGTCTCGACGACCTGGCGGGCACGCGACTCGGCGGCACGCACCACCTCGGTGCGCTGCACCATCCGCTCGGCCTGCACGCGAGCGGCCTCGAGCATTTCATTGGCCTCGCGCCGGGTCTTGTTGACGAACTCCTGACGTTCTTTGAGCATCCAGCGCGCCTGGCGTAGCTCGTCGGGCATGCTGGCAAGCGCACGGTCGAGCAGTTCGACCACCTCGTCACGGTCGATCCGAGGCGATGACGACAACGGCATCGTGGGCGCATTCGCAACGATGTCGATCGCCCGCCGCAGCCAGGTCTCGGCATCGCCGACGTAGCCGGTGCCCAGATTTGGGTCGGGGTATTCGTCGTCGATCTCCTTGTAGGCGTCGACCGCATCATCTGCGTCGCCGTAGTGGTCGTCGTATCGATCGTCGTGGGTCATGGGAGTCTGTGTCTCACTAGTGGGACGGACCAGCAAATCTATCCGCGAGAGCGGCCGCCACAGGTGCTGCGACCAGATGGTCGATCGCTTCGCCGTGGGCGGCGATCTCGCGGATGAACCGGCTGGAGATGAATCCGAGGTCGGACCGGCAGGGTAAAAACACCGTGCGGATGGCTGTGACCGAGTGGTTGATGTGGGCCATCTGCTGCTCGATATCGAAATCGTTGGGGGTCCGCAAGCCCTTGACGATGAAGTCGGCCCCCACCTCTGCGGCGGCCTGCACGGCGAGGCCGCCAAAGGCATGCACCGTGACCGATCGACGATCGCCCAGGCTGGCTCGGGCGAGTTGCACCCGCTCGGCGGGTTTGAACAGACCCGACGGCTTTTCAAAGTTGACGAGCACTCCGATCACGACATCGCCGAACAACTCGACCGCCTGATCGACAACGTCGATGTGGCCGAGGTGGAGCGGATCGAAACTGCCGGGGATCAACACCTTTGTCATGGGTAGCTCCACGGTAGTGCTGTCATTGTCGCTCAGTGATGATGCCATCGCCGTCGGCCGGACCACTGGCTGCTTCGCCGGGGTCGTCGGACCGTTCGAAAAACGTGACCCATGAACGACCGTAGCGCTTGGTTCGGGTCGGCGCCCATCCGCGAATCGACTCGGGGTCGAGCCGATCGAGTGGTCTGCCCGCCTCGGCGACAACGAATGATGCCTTCGTAGCGGCAAGCAGATCGGGCCACCTGTCGAAGTCGTACGGCGGATCGGCCAACACGATGTCGACATCCAAGGCGCCAACGAGCACCATTGCGTCGCCTGGCACTACCTTGCAGCGGTCTTCGACCCCGAGCTCGGCGAGATTGTCACGAAGTGTTCGCAACGCCTTACGATCGCGCTCGATGAAGGTGCAATGCGCTGCGCCGCGCGAAAGTGCTTCGATCCCAAGTGCGCCGCTGCCGGCGTAGAGATCGGCAACCCTGGCGTCGCGAACCAGGTCGAGGCTGTTCAGAGCGTTGAAAATGGCCTCGCGTACCATGTCGGTGGTCGGCCGGGTATCGAGACCAGGAGGAGCCTCGATCCGACGCCCTCGGAGTTCACCAGCAACAACGCGCATCCCTCAAGGCTAGGGGTTGTCGGAAGGGCTCGGGTGTTGGATCACGGGGCATAATGGGCTGCATGTTGGAGCCCGACCGCGAGATCACCTGCATCGATTGTGGTGGTCGTTGTTTCCTTCTGACACCACCCCGTGAAGACGGGATCTGGTTGTCAGGAGATGTTGTCGCCTATCGGTGCCAGGACTGTCTCGACCGCTGGGATCTCGTACTAGAAGACGACGAAAGCGCCGGCGACCAACCCGACGTCTGAGGCCGCGTCGGCACGAGCTAACGACTCGACTCGTCGCGGATCCGCTGCTTGGTGGCGGCCCAGCCGCAGATCGGACACGTTGACAGGTCATGACGCAGCGCCGGGCAGCACTCGCGCCCGAAGAAGATAATCTGGAGATGACGGGCGTTCCATGTGTTCTCGGCGAACACTGCCTTCAGGTCGCGCTCGGTGCGCACGACCGTGGTGCCATTCGACAGCCCCCAGCGAGCGGCTAAGCGGTGGATGTGGGTATCGACAGCGAAAGCGGGGATGCCGAACGCCTGTGACATCACCACGCTGGCCGTCTTGTGTCCGACCCCTGCCAACGATTCGAGGAACCGCCAGTCGGGGATCACGTCGCCCCCGGCATCGATTATCTGGTTGGCGGCGGTCCACAGGTTGCGCGCCTTGGTGGGCGCCAAGCCGATCTCCCGGATCATGCCGAGAATCCGGTCGGGGTCGAGCGCCGCCATCTTCTCCGGAGTGTCGGCGACGGCAAACAGGGCGGGCGTGACCTGGTTGACCTTCTTGTCTGTGGTCTGCGCCGAAAGCGCCACGGCGACCAGCAGCGTGTACGGATCGACATGATCGAGTGGTATCGGCGTTTCGGGATACATCTCGTCGAGGATCTCGCCGATCCGGTCGGCCTTGTCCTGTCGCTTCACGCCGCGGACATTACCCGGCAACGCCGAGGACAGGATCAACTCTTGGCGAGGAAGCCTTCGTCTTCTTCGGTGAAGAGTAGGTCGAGTTCGTCGCGCAACACGGGGTGATCCACTAGATCGGGGTCGGCATCGACGATCTCGAACGCCGCTTCACGGGCCAACACGACCAGTTCGCGATCGCGCCGTAGCGAGGCCAGCTTCAGGTCGCTCCTACCCTTCTGGCTGGTCGACATCAGTGTTCCCTCGCCGCGCAGGTCGAGATCGACCTCGGCCAACTCGAAGCCGTCCGTGGATGCCACCAACGCCTCGACCCGAGGATTGCCCTCGTCGTGTTCCTGGGTCACCAGCCAGCACGTCGAGGCGTGCTGGCCGCGTCCGACCCGCCCGCGCAGCTGATGCAACTGGGCGATGCCGAACCGGTCGGCGTCAAGTACCACCATCATCGTCGCATTCGCCACGTCGACGCCGACCTCGATCACCGTGGTCGCCACCAACACGTCGAGTTGACCTGAGCGGAACAGGTCCATCGTGATCTGCTTCTCGGCTGATGACAAGCGCCCGTGCAACAGGCCGATCCGCAGCCCCTTCAACTCGTCGTGCGCAAGCCGTTGAAAGGTCTCCTCAGCCGACGCCACCTCGAGCTTCTCGCTCTCTTCGATCAGCGGGCACACCACATACGCCTGGCGCCCCTCGGCAACCTCGTGGCGCACGTCGGCCCACACCTCGACCTCCAGCAGCGGGCCGTTTGCCCATTTGGTGAGGATCGGGGTCCGACCAGGCGGCATCTCATCGAGCACGCTGACATCGAGATCGCCGTACACCGTCATCGCTGCCGTACGCGGAATCGGCGTTGCGGTCATCACCAAGAGGTCGGGTACATGGCCAGACGATTTGTCACGCAACGCGGCCCGCTGCTCGACCCCGAACCGGTGCTGCTCGTCGACCACGACGGTGCCCAAGCTCGAGAACTCGACACCCTCTTGAATCAGGGCATGAGTACCGATCGCGATGTCGACCATGCCGTCGGCCAGACCAGCGAGCACGTCGCGGCGCTCGGAGCCGGTGACACGGTTGGTGAGCAACTCGACCCGCAACGGACGATCGCCGAACAGGTTCCCCGGATCGGGCACCTTCAAGTCGCCGAGCAATGCCCGAACACCGGTGAAATGCTGTTCAGCCAACACCTCCGTCGGTGCCATCAACGCGCCCTGGTGACCGCCCTGCACCGCCGCCAACAGCATCGACACAGCCACCACCGTCTTGCCGGAACCGACATCGCCTTGCAACAGCCGATGCATCGGGTTCGAGCTGGCGAGATCGTGGTCGATCTCACCGATCACCCTGGTTTGGGCGTCGGTCAGCGGATACGGCAACGCCTCGTGGAAGCGCCGGACCAGCTCGCCATCGACGGTGTGCGACAAACCCTGCGACGAGCGTTCGAGCTCACGCTTACGCAGCACGAGCACCATCTGCACTCGCAGCAGCTCGTCGAAGGCCAAGCGGCGGCGAGCCTGCTCCTTCTCACGAATCGAATCTGGCCCGTGGATCGACGACAGCGCCTCGGATCGACCGATCAGGCCGAGCCGGCTGACTACTTGTTTGGGAACCGGATCAGCGATACCACGGTCGCGACAGCGCCGCAACGCCTCCTCGATCCATCCCGCAAGCTCCCAGGTGTTGAGCTGTGCCTTCTCGCTCTGGGGGTAGATCGGAACGATCTTGCCGGTCCGATCGCCGATCAGATCGACGATCGGATTCGACATCTGAAGCCCGCCGCGGTACGTGTCGGCCTTGCCGAACAAGGCGATCTGCAGGCCCTCCTTGAGCTGGCGCTCGCGCCACGGCTGGTTGAAGAAAACGACTTCCATCCGGCCCGAGCCGTCGCCGACGCTGGCGGTCACCATCGAACGCCGGTTTCGCGTGGTGCGTTTGGCGACCGATCTGACAGCCACCAACACCAGGGCCTCCTGACCGGGGACGAGGTCGGCGATCCGGGCCTCGTTGGTGCGATCGACCCACCGGCGCGGATAGGTGGCGACCAGGTCGAGCACCGTGTCGATCCCGAACGCCGCCAACGAGGCACGCTTCTTCTCGCCGATCCCTTTGAGTTGCCCAACATCCAGGGCGGCAAGGTCGCGCAATGTGATCGGCGGGCGGGAGTTCACGGCCCGGTTCTACTCGACGCCGAAGAGATACGGATAGAGCGGCTGGCCGCCCTTGTGCCGCTCGATTTGCACATCGGCGTGCTCATCGGCCATCCAGCCCTCGATCTGAGCGGTGATGACAGGGTCGGCGTCGCGGCCGGTAATGATCGTGAGTAGCTCGGATTCGTCACCTAGCAGATTGTCGAGCAGATGCGTCGTGGCCCCTAGCACCGAGTCGGCAACCGACACGATGCCCTCACCCTTGACGATGCCCATCCAATCTCCTGCGGTGATTGGCCCGACCTCGCTATTGGAGGATCGAACTGCCTGAGTGACCTCGCCGGTAGCGACCGACTGGATCGCGTCGTTCATCTGGTCGGCGTTCTCGCCGGCATCGGCCTCAGGGTCGTACACGATCAAAGCGGCAAGCGCCTCAAGCATCGTTCGGGTCGGGATGACGACGACCGTCTTCGACGTGAGGCGATTTACCTGATCGGCGACCGGGATGATGTTCTTGTTGTTCGGGAGGATGATGACCTGGTCGGCGTTGACGTGCTCGACAGTATCGAGCAGTTCGGCCGTCGACGGGTTGAGTGTCTGACCGCCGCTGACGATGCCCTGCACCTTCAGATTGGAAAACAGCTCGGCCAGCCCATCGCCGCTGCACACCGCCACAACCGCCGTAGTGACGGGCGGAAGGCCGGCACCTGCCCGACTGGGCACGCCTCCCAATGCGGCCTCGCGGTGGGCGTGCTCGTCGGCGACTTCCTCGAACAGGTCGGTCACCCTGATCTGCTTGGGGCGACCAGCGAGGTCGAGGGCGACCTCGATCGTTGCGCCGATGTCGTTCGAATGGATGTGGCAGTTCCAGATGCCCTCGCCACCGACCACCACGATCGAATCGCCGACCTCGCCCCAGCCCTGCTTGAACTGCTCGATCAGGTGATCCTCGAGATCAAGGAAATACATGACCTCGTAACGCTGCTCGCTGACATCGAGCTGGCCGTCGACTCCCGAGCTGCGATGGGCGACCGCCTCGAACTGCTCTTCGGTGAGCCCGTGGGCGTAGTCATCGACCGAGTCGGGTTGCGGCAGCGGCACACCGTCGATCACGTGCAACGCCGAGTCGAGGAACAACAGGTAGCCCGCACCCCCTGCATCGACCACACCCGCATCTTTGAGGACCGGAAGCAGCTCGGGTGTGTTGTCGAGTGCCCGTTTGCCGGCCGCACGGGCGGCCCGCATGGTGTCGACCAGCGAGGCATCACCAGCAGACGCCGCCTTGGCGGCCTCTGCGCTCTCTCGTACGACCGTTAGGATCGTGCCCTCGATCGGCTTGAGCACGGCCTGATAGGCACCGACCGAGGCAGCAGTGAGCGCGTCGGCGACCTTCTGACCGGTGCCCTCGGCTTGGTGCTTGAGCGTGGACGCCAAGCCGCGCAGGATCTGGCTCAGGATCACGCCACTGTTGCCGCGGGCGCCCATCAGGGAACCATGGCTGATCGCATCACATGTGGCGCCGAGATCGCTTGCATCGACGCCCTCCATCTCGGCCACCACGGCGTCGAGGGTGCGCGCCATATTGGTACCCGTGTCGCCGTCGGGCACCGGGTACACATTGAGCAGGTTCAGACCGCGGGCGTGGTCGCGCACGGTGTCGCGAAATGTCGTGATGACATCACGCAGGGCATGGACGTCGAGCCGTTCGAGCGTGGGCACCGCAACAGCGTAACGCTGGCCCGGGGTGACCATGGCCTTCCACGAAGACGACACCACCCCGCCGTTAGACTCGGGCGTTCCCTTGATGAGAGCTGGGCCCGTATGGACACGACCGAACCAACACCGGACGACAACACAACAGACCAGCCGACCGAACAACAGCCGACCGAACAACAGCCGACGGCCGAACCGTCTGGCTTTGCCGCTCTCGACCTGCGACCCGAGCTGCTGGCTGCTCTGAACGATCTAGGGTATGAAGAGCCGACGCCGATCCAACAGGCGACGATCCCACCGATGATCGCCGGCAGGGATCTGCTCGGCCAAGCCGCAACGGGAACCGGCAAAACCGCCGCCTTCGCGCTCCCGATCCTGCAACAGATCGAGACCCACTCGGGCCGCAGCAAGTCACCGAGCGCAATCGTGTTGGTACCAACCCGCGAACTGGCGATGCAGGTCAGCGAGGCGATCTTCAACTACGGCCGGCACCTCGGAGTCAGGGTCGTGCCGATCTATGGAGGCCAGCCGATTTACCGTCAGCTGCAACAGCTCGATCGTGGTGTGCATGTCGTCGTGGCGACGCCAGGGCGTGCCGTCGACCACATCGGCCGCGGTTCTCTGCCGCTCGACGACGTTCGGATCGTCGTGCTCGATGAGGCCGACGAGATGCTCGACATGGGATTCGCCGACGATCTCGAGGCGATCCTCGGTGCTACTCCCGAAGACCGCCAGACGGTGCTGTTCTCGGCCACATTGCCGTCGCGGATCAACTCGATCGCCCGCAAATACCAGCGCGACCCGGTTCGAATTCAGATCGGCAAGGGCGACTCGAAGCCGGGCACGCAGCTCGTTCGACAAAGTGCCTATGTCGTGCAGCGGGCGCACAAGGCCGCCGCCCTTGGCCGCATCCTCGATGTCGAATCGCCAACTGCGACGATCGTGTTCTGCCGCACCCGCGGTGAGGTCGACCAACTGACCGTCACCATGAACGGCCGCGGCTACCGGGCCGAGGCCCTGCACGGCGGGATGGACCAGCAACAGCGCGATCGTGTGATGGCGCGACTGCGCGATGGCACCGCCGAGCTACTGATCGCCACCGACGTCGCAGCCCGCGGGCTCGACATCGACTCACTCACCCACGTGGTCAACTATGACGTCCCTTCAGCACCCGAAAGCTATGTACACCGCATCGGGCGCGTCGGGCGGGCTGGGCGCGAAGGTGTGGCGATCACGCTCGCCGAGCCACGCGAACAACGCCAACTCGGCAACATCGAACGGCTGACCAAGCAACAGATCAGCCTCAAGACCGTGCCAACGGTGGCCGACCTGAAGGCCCAACGCCTCAGCCAAACCGTCGAGTCGATCCGCGAGGCGCTCGAATCCGACGACCTCGATGACTACCAGCAGATCCTCGACGAGCTGGCGGCCGACCACGACCAAGGGCGAATCGCGTTGGCGGCGGCGAAGCTCGCCCACGACGCCGAGCGCGCGGCCGACGATGACACGCTCGACATCCCCGACGCCCGCCGCTACGACAAGGGCAACCAGGGTGGCGGAAACCCGAACAAGAAGGGCCAACGCGGCAAGCCACAGCGAGGCTCCCTCGACGATCGTGGCCGCGACAACAGCGAGCCGACGGCGTACCTGTACGTCTCGATGGGACGCCACGCAGGCATGCGCCCCGGCGACCTGGTCGGAGCGATAGCCAACGAGGTCGGGCTGGAGGGCCGTCAAATCGGTCCGATCCGGATCGCCGACAGCTATAGCGTTGTCGGCGTGCCCGAACGTTCGCTGGCACACGCCATAGCGGTGTTGAACGGCACCACGATCCGCGGCAAACCGACCAAGGTTCGCCAGTACAAGGACTGATCTCGTCCAGAGGTTGTTGGCAGTTGCGCCGCTAGCATGCTGGAGCCGTGTGGACAGGGTTGCTGTCCACGAGCAAAGTCGCAGGAGTGGTAGGCAAATGGCATCGGTTTGTGAAGTGTGTGGCAAGGGCCCCTCGTGGGGCATGTCGGTGTCGCACTCGCACCGTCGCACCAAGCGTCGCTGGAATCCGAACATCCAGCGCGTTCGTGCGTTGGTGAAGGGCGCCCCCAAGCGGCTCAACGTCTGCACCAGTTGCATCAAAGCCGGCAAAATCGTCAAAGCCGGCTGAGCGAGGCCAGCTTGCCTGTGAGCACGCGTTCGGGTAACTCTTTCTGATGTTGAGCCACCTCGTTGGGTCGAGCCGTACGGCTCCCCGCTAACCTCGACACTCATGCAGGGTGTCATCAAGGCTTACGATCCCGTTTCGGCGCTCGGCGTTGTCATGTGCGACACCGATCTGGCCGACTACGACCTCGCAGCCGACGCCCTCGTGGGCTCGATCTTCCGCATGGTCCGCCAGGGCCAGCGGGTCGTGTTCGATCTCGATCAAGCCGGCAGGGCCACCCACCTGCGACTCGGTTCCGAGATCGACATGGGCACGCCCGGCTCGCACTGAGTCGGCCTCAGCCGGGCGCTAATCAGGCGCTGCGAACGTCAACCGGACGTATTTGATCGGTTTTTCAGATGTTCCTACATCTGCACAATCGACAACGCGTCGGGCCATTCGACCCCATCGTTTGTGCTGGACATCGACCACACTGTGAGACAAGGTCGCTTACATCACGCCTACAGGAGGAAAACGATGGCTGGAACAACGTCGAACGCTCGGTTGATCGCATGGGTGGGTGAGTGGGCGGAGATCACGCAGCCCGACACGGTCTATTGGTGCGATGGCAGCGCCGATGAGTACCAGCGGCTGTGCGGCGAGCTCGTCACGGCGGGCATTTTTACCAAGCTCGACGAGGCCAAGCGGCCCAACAGTTACTGGGCGCATTCCGACCCGAAAGACGTCGCACGTGTCGAAGATCGCACATTCATCTGTTCAGCGACCGCCGAAGAGGCCGGCCCGAACAACAACTGGCGCGACCCCGACGAGATGCGTGCCGAGCTGAAGGCGCTGTACACAGGTTCGATGAAGGGCCGCACGATGTACGTCGTGCCGTTCTCGATGGGTCCGCTCGGTTCGCCGATCGCCCACATCGGTGTCGAGCTCACCGACTCGGCCTATGTCGCTACCAACATGCGGATCATGACACGGATGGGCCAGGGGGCCCTCGACGTGCTCGGCGACAATGGCGAATTCGTGCCGTGTATTCACTCGGTCGGCGCCCCGCTCGACGAGGGCGAGGCAGATGTTGCGTGGCCGTGCAACGCCGACAACAAGTACATCGTGCACTTCCCCCAAACCCGAGAGATCTGGTCATACGGCTCGGGCTACGGTGGCAACGCTCTGCTCGGCAAGAAGTGCTTCGCGCTGCGGATCGCTTCGGTGATGGCACGCGACGATGGCTGGCTGGCCGAGCACATGTTGATCCTTAAACTCACCAACCCCGAGGGCGAGTCCAAGTACATTGCCGGTGCCTTCCCATCTGCGTGCGGGAAGACCAATCTGGCGATGCTGGTGCCGACGATCCCGGGCTGGAAGGCAGAGACGATCGGCGACGACATCTGCTGGATGAAGTTCGGCGAAGACGGTCGTCTCTACGCGATCAACCCCGAGGCGGGGTTCTTTGGCGTTGCACCAGGCACAAGCCATGCCACCAACCACAACGCGATGGAGACGCTCTACGCCAACTCCATCTACACGAATACCGCGCTCACCGAAGATGGTGACGTCTGGTGGGAAGAGATGACCACCCAGCCGCCGGCAAAGGCAACTGACTGGCGCGGCAATCCGTGGACGCCAGAGATCGAAACGCCGGCGGCACACCCGAATGCACGCTTCACTGCGCCCGCGTCGCAGTGCCCGTCGATCGGCGACGAGTGGGAGGACCCGGCCGGCGTGCCGATTTCGGCGATCCTGTTCGGTGGCCGCCGCCGCACCACGGTGCCGTTGGTGACCGAGGCATTCGACTGGGAGCACGGCGTGTTCCTCGGTTCGATCATGGCGTCGGAGACCACCGCCGCTCAGCAAGGCGCAGCAGGCGTTCTGCGCTTCGACCCGATGGCCATGCTGCCGTTCTGCGGTTATGACTACGCCGACTACTTCGCCCACTGGCTCACGATCGGCAAGGCCACCGATCCGGCCAATCTCCCCAAGATCTTCTTCGTCAACTGGTTCCGGCGCGGCGACGATGGTCGATACATGTGGCCAGGATTCGGTGAGAACAGCCGAGTCCTGAAGTGGGTGTTCGAGCGGGTTAACGGCGACTCCGAGGCGATCGATACCCCGATCGGCCGCCTGCCCACAAAGGCGGCCCTCGACACCGACGGACTAGATATCGACCAGGCCGATCTCGACGCGATTCTCACGATCGAGTCCGATGGTTGGAAGGCTGCTATCCCCCAAATCCGCGAGCACTACGCCAAGTTCGGCGACAAGCTCCCGGCTCAACTGCGGATGGCCGTCGACACGCTCGAAGCCAACCTCGCCTAAGTTCGGTAGCAAGCTTGGGTGGACGGTTGAACAATCCTCCACCGGTTTGGCCATAAATCAAGGCCGGAGCGACCCATGCCCTGCGCCCTCACAACGAACTCCTCACGCGAGGCAGCTCACACCAGGTACAAATTTCGCAAGCCGAGACCCATGATGAATAGGCCACCGAATCCGTACAGCAAAAGCTCTTTGCCCTTCATAAAGGGGCTCGTGCGGTAGCTGTACAGAATCGCGACGGCAACGATCGCGGAGAAGCCGTACAGGGCGTGCATGTCATTGAGCACGACACCGTCGCGTTTGGACAACACCGCTCCTGCCACGGCCTGAACGAAGATCGTCAGTTGGGCAACGATCACTCCGACCCACATCGGTCGACCGCGCAGCGCCGAGAACCGATATGCCACCAGACACCAGACGCCCATCGCGGCGTTGAAGCTGATCAGCAGCCAGGCATTGACCTCATGAAGTTCGCGCACGTCGACGAGTCTTGTCTATTCGGCGCAACCGTAGCCACCAAAGATGACTGTGACGATGTCGTCACCGGAAGTGCCGGTCAGCAAGCCCCGGAAGTTGTCGCTTACATAGAAGTTGGGCGGGATGTTGAGATCGTTCTCGCCCTCGTTGACGCCGGCCTCGGGGAACTCGGCCAGAAGATCGACGACGCGGCTTCCGAGCGTCATGGCGCCTGGCGTGCGTAGGCCGATCGGCTGGTCGCCGATCTCGCCGACCAGGCCGTACTCCCAGCCGATGAAATGGAGTCGGCCGTTGGCATAGCTGGAAAGGTCGCTGAAGATCAGCGACAACACGCCCCAATCAATTTTCCGGGCAACCGTGGCGGGGCTGCAGTCACCAAACGTGTACGGATCAACCCATCCCGTATCGGCCGTGTTGCCACCCAAGATCGATGTGACATAGTCGATCACACCGTCGGGAGCAGCGCCGAATCGAGCCAACCCGATCCCGTCACCGCGCAACAACAACTCTTGAATCGCCGGTGCCTCGGTTGTGGTGGTGACCGCCGGCAAAGTGGTCGTTGTTGTGGTTTCATCCGGCAGGGTCGGGTTGACATCGACGGGCTGGGTCGTCGGCACAATCGGCGCCGAGGTCGGTGCGCTCGTTTGGGACGGAGCCACCGTGAAGACGGGGACCGTGACCACCGGCGTGCTGTCTTCGCCGCTGGCGCAAGCGGCCGCGATCAGAACCGCCACGATCCCGAGCGCCAGGATTCGACGGCGGCGACCGAAATGAGGGGACCCGAACATGGCTGTCATTGTGGTCGACGATGTCAGGTTTTGCTCGGATTTGGTGGTCACCCCGACGCTCGAGCTGCCGATCAGCGGATCAACGTGTCGGGCTCGCGGCCGCTCCCGCCCAGGCGCACAATGGGGCTCATTCGAACATCCACCCCATCTTCAAGCCGACAGGCTGTCCGTGCTCGATGAACCATTCGTGTCCGAACGCCTGAGCAAAGATTTCGGGCGGCATCTGAAGAAAGAAGCTGGAGTCGGAGATCTGGCTGCGGTGAGAGGCGATCGCCGCCCGCTTGGACTCGGCGTAGTCGGCGACGTCGACGCCCAACGTCAGCTCGGCTTCCGGCGTGCCCATCGGATTTCCGTCGTCCATCGGGCCGTCGGGATTGAACTCTTCGCCGTCGCCGCGCTCTGGTCCGGCGCCGTCGAAACCCATCTCCTTGGCCATCGAGATCATGCGTCGCATCGAGTCGCGATTCATCGTCGACTCGAGCACTCGAAGGTTCGGAAGGTCGGCTCGCACCAACTGCTCGGCCCGGCACCCGACCTTGTGGACCTGAATGTGATCGGGATGCCCGTAGCCGCCGTGCCAGTCATAGATCGTGAACACGTCGGCCTGCTCATCGCGGAGCAGGTCGGTCAGCCCGTGCGCCACCGCGTCGAGGTCTGCCTGGCAGAACGCCTCGTGATGATTGTTTTGTTCCCACCCGGTCATTCCAGAGTCGGTGTAGTCGAGGAACTCGACCCGATCGATCCCGAGCGCCGCAGCTGACGCCATCGTCTCGGCCCGACGGCGGTCCTGCAACGTTTCCCCCTCGACCAGGTCGTCGGGCACCTCACCGTGTGCTCCATCGGTTGCCACGACCAGGACGACGCGGTGCCCTTCTGCATGGGCGCGAGCCATCGAACCACCGGTGGCAATCGCCTCGTCATCAGGATGTGCGTGCAGACAAACGAGCGTTCCCATCAGGCTTGTCTAGCGGCGCCGCTGTGAATCAGCGCAGCAATGCGGTCGGCGGCGATGCCCCAGTCGCCCAGCACCTCTGCCGTGTGTTGGCCGTCATGCGCGGGGAGGCGATCAATCGTGGGTTCGGTACGGCTGAAACGAGGAGCCGGCGCTGGTTGCGTGAGCCCGGCAATCTCGACAAACGTGCCGCGCTCGACATTGTGAGGGTGAACCGCTGCCTCGTCCATTCGCAGCACGGGCGCAAAGCAAACGTCGGTGTGTTCCATAATTTGGCACCACTCGGCGCGCGACCTCGACCGGAACACCTGGGTCAGGCGGACCTTGAGATGCGGCCATTGGGCACGGTTCATCTGTTGTGCGAACTCGTCGTCGCTGTCGAGCCCCGTGAGCCGCATCAGTTCGGCGTAAAACTGTGGCTCGATCGACCCGATCGACACATACTCTCCATCCGAACACTCGTAGACGTCGTAGAAGTGGGCACCGGTGTCGAGCAAATTCTCACCGCGCTTATGGATGTCGTGAACTCCCATCTGGCTCATTGCCCAGAACATGGTCATCAAGGTCGCCGTGCCATCGACCATGGCGGTGTCGACCACCTGCCCCTGACCGCTGCGCTGTGCCTCGAGCAGGGCGCACACCACACCGAAGGCAAGGAACATTCCGCCGCCGCCGAAATCGCCGACCATGTTCATCGGCGGTGTTGGAGGCTGGCCGACTCGCCCATAGTGGGCCAGCGCCCCGGCCAGGGCGATGTAGTTGATGTCGTGGCCAGCCGCCGTTGAATACGGGCCTTCCTGGCCCCATCCCGTCATCCGCCCGAAAACAAGCTTCGGGTTGCGCCCGAGGCAGACCTCTGGTCCGATGCCGAGCCGCTCCATCACGCCCGGTCGAAAACCCTCGATCAAGGCGTCAGCTTGCCCAACCAGATCGAGCAACGTGGCGACACCGTCGGGGTGTTTGAGGTCGAGCGCGATGTTGCGACGTCCGCGCCGCAGAATGTCGGGATGTGGTGTGTCGGGTGCCGGGCCGCGCACTGTGCCGGCACGCTCTACACGGATCACCTCTGCTCCCATGTCGCTCAACAGCATCGCCGCGAACGGACCTGGTCCGATGCCGGCCAACTCGATCACCCGGTAGCCAGTTAGCGGCCCACTCACGAGGCCACCGCCGCATCGTTGGCGGCCGCGATCCGGTGGTGGGCCGGCAGCAGCGATGTGTGGTCAGCAGAACCGAGGGTGTCGTATTCGAACTCGATACCCGAGCTCGATGCAGCAGTCGTCATCCCTCGAGTGTGACACGCTGGAGGGGTGGGCCGACCAGTCGGCGACCGATCCGTCAGCCGCCAAACAATCTTGCCTTTTCGGCGTCGAACTCGTCACGACTGATCGTGCCGCGTTCGAGCAGGCCCTCGAGCTTTTCGAGCTGCGAAGCGACGTCGCTGCCCGCTGACTGACCGCCGAACCGACGCGACTCGTTGACCTCCATCTGGGAGTGGATCAGGTTCTGCACGCGCTCGGGACGACGGATGTCACTGAAGCGCTGTTGGCCATCCTCGCCGCCCGATTCGATCAACAGGTCGCCGGCACCGAGCATGCGCTCGAAGATCGACTGATTGAACAACACATTGTTGACGCGCTCGAGCGGGATCTCGATGCCACTTTTGGCCAACACACCACTACGAAATATCAACCGGTCGCTGGTGATTACGAAGTTGGTCGTCGCCCATTTCATGTAACGCACGATCAGCCACAGCGCACACAGGATGATCAGGATGATCGCCGCCCAGGTGAGTGCCCGCTCGACATCGTCCTCAAGGACGACACGAACAAGAACGCCGAGCACGATCGAACCGACCAATGCCAGCACCGGTTCGGCGAAGTACCACCAGTGCGGATGCAGGTCGAGCGCAACCGTCTCGTAGTCGTTGAGAAGTTTCTTCGGATACGGCATGACACGAACAGTACCGTTACGGCGATGGCAGACGAGTTGTTGACCCCCGATCTGCTGTTGGCCGATCTTGACGCCGATCAGCGGCGAGCGGTTACGACCGAATCACAACTGGTGGCGGTCGTCGCCGGTGCCGGCTCGGGCAAGACTCGCGTGCTAACCCGCCGCGTCGCTTACCGCATCGCCACCGGCACCGCCGATGGCGCACACACGGTTGTACTCACATTCACCCGCGAGGCCGCCGGCGAGCTGCGTCGGCGACTGCCTCGGCTCGGATTGACCGAACGGATCGCCGCCGGCACATTTCACTCGATCGCCCAACAGCTGTTGCGTCAGCGCTGGACCGACCTCGATCAGCAACCCAAGATGATCGTCAGCGACCGTCGACGGTTGGTCGCCGAACTGATGGGGCGCCAACATCTCGACGAACTCGTCAACGAGATGGACTGGGCGACCGCCAGGGGCATCACCGCCGACCAGTACGAAGGTGCTGCCCGCCTGGTGGCTCGCCGTTCTGCCGTCACGGGCGCACGTGTCGCCGAGGCGCTCGCCAACTACCGAGTGGAGAAGCACAAACGTGGCGTGGTCGATCTCGACGACCTGCTGAGCAGCACGATCGAGGCCATCGAGAGTGACCCCGAGTTCGCCGCCAGCGTGCGCTGGCGGTACCGGCACGTGTTGGTCGACGAAGCCCAGGACCTCAACCCACTCCAGCACCGGTTGGTCGATCTGTTCCGCGACGGCCGCAACGACCTGTTCTTGGTCGGCGACCCAGCGCAAGCGATCTACGGGTTCAACGGGTCGGATCCGACGCTGTTGCTGGAAGTCTCCGATCGGTTTCCCGGGATCGAAATCGTGCGGCTTCCAGTCAACCATCGCTGCACGCCCCAGATCGTCGAGGCGGCGGCCTATTCGCTTCATACCGACGGCCAACCGACCGACGTCGTATCGGCCCGCCCTGACGGTCGCAGCGTCGCCACGGTCTCACACGCCGATGAAAAGGCGGAGGCCACTTGGGTTGCGCAGCAGATCGCACGGCTCGATCCAACGCTGGTCCGTTCCGCCCAGGTTGCAGTGTTGGCACGCACACACGCAGTATTGGAAACGGCCAGAGCGGCGCTCGTCGAGGCCGGTGTTGCCGTACGGCGACTCGTCGACGGGCCCGGATCACCATTTACGCCGATCCTTGCCGAGGCCTACCGTATTCGCGAACCCAATCGGATGCGCCAATGGGCACGCGATCAGTTCGACCTGATCGATGGTGAGGGTGATCCGCGAGGAGAAGTCGCCGAAGCGACCCTCGAGTTCCTGCGTGAGCAGCCGACCGGCGACGGGACGGCATTTCGAACCTGGGTCACCACCAGCGATCCGTTCGGACGCGATCTGCCCGGCGTCGACGTGCTCACATTTCACGGGGCCAAGGGCCGCGAGTGGCACACCGTTCATCTGATCGGGTGCGAGACCAGCCTGGTGCCACACCGATCGGCAACCACCAATGCAGCGCGGGCCGAGGAGGCCCGGTTGTTGTACGTGGCGCTGACCCGGGCCACCGACTCCCTCACTGTCAATTGGGCAGGGCGGCGTGGCGGCTACCAGCGCAAGCTCACGCCATTGCTCAGCGGGTTCGTCAGCGAGACACCCAAGACAATGGGGCCGCCTACCGAGCTGGTAACGGTGAAGCGCGGCGGCAGGCAGGCCACGCTGGAACGACTACGCGAATGGCGATCCGGCGTGGCGCGAGCCGGCGGGATCCTTCCGAGTGCGGTCGTAACCGACCACGTCTTGGCGAAGATCGCCGAGCATCGGCCGTCGACGCCCGGCGAGCTGAATCGCGTCACCGGAGTCGGGGCGATCACGGCCGGACGGTTGTTCGAAGGCATCTCAGAAGCGCTCGCCGCGGGCTGACGGCCCTGTCGCTGATCGGTTGGTGTCGCCGATCAGTTGGTGAGGTCGACCATCACAGGTGTGTGATCGCTGGGCGACTTGCCCTTGCGGGCGTTGCGATCGATGGCGCTCCACTCACATCGTTGGGCAACGGAGGCCGAGCCGAGCACAAGATCGATGCGCATCCCGCGGCCCTGATGGAAGTCGCCACCGCGGTAGTCCCACCACGAATACACCGAGTCGGCGTCGGGATGGACCCGGCGAAACAAGTCGGTGAGGCCCCACTTTTCGAGAGCGGCCAGACGATCGCGTTCGGCCTGCGTAACATGCGTCGCGTTCTGGAATTTGCGCATGTCATGCACGTCGCGGTCTTCTGGAGCGATGTTGAAGTCTCCGGTGACGATCACGTCTGCGTCAGGAGAGGTATCGCGTCCAAGGTGTTCGACGAGCCGGTCGAGCCAGCTCAGCTTGTACGTGTAGTGGTCGTCATCGAGGCTGCGTCCGTTCGGCACGTAGCAACACGAGATCCGCACACCGCCGCAGGTGGCAGTAATAATGCGGGCGTCGGGATCGGGCTCGATCCCGACGGAGAAGTTGGTGACTACATCGTCAATGCCGACCCTTGACAGGATCGCCACACCATTCCACTGGCCCTGGCCGTAGTGAGCCGATTCGTAACCGAGCGCCTCGAATGTGAGCGCTGGAAAGGCATCGTTCGCCAGCTTCGTCTCTTGGATGCACAGCACCTCGGGTTGAACCTCTGTGATCCATTCCTCGACCCGCTCGAGGCGCGCCCGCAACGAGTTGACGTTCCAGGTGACGACACGCATCAAGCCCCTGCCCTCTTGGCGGGCGCCTTCTTCGTGGCAGATTTCTTGGCGGCCGTCTTGTTGGCAGCCGTCTTGTTGGCTGGCGCCTTGTGCGCCACGGTGTTCTTGGCAGGCGGCTTCTTCGTCGCCGTGCTCTTGGCAGGCGGCTTCTTCGTCGCCGCACGCTTGGCAGGCGGCTTCTTGGCAGGAACCCTCTCAGCCGCAACTTTCTTCGCACCAATCTTCTTGACCGGGGCCGCTTCGCGCGCCGGGTGCGGCGCCACCGCGGTCTCGGGTGCCACCACCTTTCTGGTGGGCGCCCGCTTGGCGACTGCCTTCTTGGTTGCTGCCGTCTTGGTTGCTGCCGTCTTGGTTGCTGCCTTCTTGGTTGCTGCCTTCTTGGTTGCTGCCGTTTTGGTTGCTGCCGTTTTGGTTGCTGCCGTTTTGGTTGCTGCCGCTTTGGTTGCTGCCGTTTTGGCCGACGCAGAGGACTTGCCCGTGACGCCATCTTCGGGCCTGGCTGCATCAGCGAGTGCAGCGTCGGCCATGTGAGGAAGGGCTGCGTCGATCGAACGTCGATCAGCCACGTAGCCGACGATCACGGCCGTCACCGCTTGGCCGGCTGCCAACACCGATCGTGCACTGCGCGGCGCTGGGCTGTCCATCAATCGCAGCGGGATATAGATCGAGACATCGCCGACTTTGGCGTACGCACCGTGCGAGGCGTAACTCTCGACGACCCCTGTGCAGCTGGTGCCGATCGGGTGCCGTTCGACGAACTCGAGAAACGGCAACAGTTCGTTGACGTGATCCTGAGGCGACGGTGCCGGACTAGCCGCCTCGGCCGCCTGTCCCTGTTCGGTTACCTGAACGGATGTTTGCTTGTCGCCGCGCGAACGTCCACCACGGCTACGGCCAGACCGACCACTACCCGACGCGGCGGGTTCGGGCGCTGGCGCGACCACACCAGAGTCGTCGCCCGACGGCGACGGTGCCTTGGCCCGAACGCGCCGGTTGGCGCGCTCTTTGGCTTCGGTCGCGACGGTGCCCGTGGCACCAGCGTTGGCCTCGCGTACCGACTGGCGACTCTTGGGGCCTCGCACTGGCGAGCGCGCCACAAACACCCATCCGACATGTGGCACTGGCTTTCCACCGATCAGGCGACCTTCGTCGAAGAGCCAGTCGTAGTCACCGTGGAACTCTTGGAACGAGTCATTCGACAACACGCCGGCGCCGGCCTTGTTGGCGATCGTGAGCACGAACGCGTCACCACGTCCGATCGCCCCGGCGGGAGGGGTGACCAGTTCGTTGTTGGCGACAGCCTCGTCGAATGCCTTCACTTCTTTGCTGGCGATGCGATGCCCGAAGGTCGCGTCGACCACCACAGTGATCACAGCACCCGGGTGATCCTCCATGAAGGCGAGCACTGCGTCGTTGAGTTGTTCAAGGCTCGGCTCGCTGCGGCCTTCGGTTGCGATATTGGACCCGTCGACCACGAAATGGCCCGGTCTACTTACTTTCGCCATGTGGACAAATTCTCGATTCGTGAACGCGTGCACCAGGTGGGCGCGACGCTGTCGTACATCGTAGAGTGCCCGCCGATGCAGACCACGAAGTTCAAGGCCGTCTTCTGGGACTTCGGGGGTGTGATCCTGTCCAGCCCGTTCGATGCGTTCAACGCCTACGAGAGGCAGCACGGGCTCCCGATCGACTTCATTCGCACTATCAACAGCCGCCACCCCGACACAAACGCCTGGGCGTTGATCGAGCGTCGAGAGGTCGATTCGATCCAGTTCGATGCCTTGTTCGCGAAGGAATCAGAGGCGGCCGGTCACCTGGTTCCCGGACTCGACGTGCTCGGCATGCTGAGTGGTTCGGTGCGGCCAGAGATGGTGACGGCACTCGATCGTGTGATCGAAGCGGGATACATCACCGCCTGCCTGACGAACAACGTCTCGACCGACCATTCGCGAGCGGAGGTCGACGCGGTGATGGAGCGCTTCCATCACGTGATCGAGTCGAGCAAGGTCGGATGCCGCAAGCCTGAACCAGAGTTCTACGAGATTGCATGCGCAACAGTCGGCGTCGAACCCCACGAGGTCGTGTTCCTCGACGATCTCGGCATCAACCTCAAGCCGGCAAAGGCGATGGGCATGACTACGATCAAGGTGTTAAACGTCGCGCAGGCAATCTTCGCCCTCGAAGCCGCTCTGTCGATCCGACTCGGCTGAAATCCACTCGGTCCTGCTGACAAGCCGCATCCAGCGACCGTTAAGGTCACCGTCGAGACGCGCCAAACATGCGACGCCGAGTTCGAGGGCATCACTCGACCGGTGTCGATCTATGAGGTAGTCAGCACCGACTGAGCCCGCCGCGTCAAAGCTCGGCGAAAGTGCCTTCCATCAGGTCGGCAAGTTCCTGGTCGTGCACGGTCTTCGAGCCCGTGGCGGGGCTGCCCGACTCGACCCGCGCCACGTGTCGGAGGTCGTAACCAAGTTCCTTCACCCGCCAAGTGTGGTGCTCGATGAAGTTCCAGGCGCCCATGTTTTCGGGTTCTTCCTGCAACCAACGAATCTCCTTGGCGTTGGGATACCGGTTGCGCACGATGTCGAGCATCTGCTCGCTCGGAAGCGGATACAACTGCTCGACGCGCACGATCGCTACGGGGGCGTTGCGCTCGTCACGGGCCGCCATCGCATCCCAGGCGACCTTGCCCGAGCAGAGCACGACCCGCTTCACGCCAGCCGGGTCGACAACGTTCGGGTCGTCGAGCACCTCTTGGAACGATCCGCTTGCTAGATCGGCGATGGGTGATCGGGTCTGCTTCATGCGCAGGCCCTGCTTGGGGGCGAATAGCACGAGCGGCGTGTGGCGGACACTGTGCACCTGGCGCCGGAGTAGATGGAAATATTGGGCGGCAGTCGTGGCATTGCAGATCTGCATATTGTCCTCGGCGGCGAGCGTGAGAAAGCGCTCGATCCGGGCCGATGAGTGCTCGGGACCTTGTCCTTCGAACCCGTGTGGCAACAACAGCACGACGCCGTTGCGCTGGCCCCACTTGTCCTCGGCGGCGACGAGGTATTGATCGATGATGATCTGGGCACCATTGATGAAGTCGCCGAATTGGGCCTCCCACATCACGAGCGCCTCGTCGTTGGCCTGGGCATAGCCGTACTCGTAGCCGAGGGCGGCGTACTCGGAGAGCAGCGAGTCGTATACCCAGAAGTTGGCGCGAGCGCCCTCGAGATCAGCGAGCGGCACCCACGGCATACCCGTCTCGAAGTCGATGATCGCGGCGTGACGCTGGCTGAAGGTGCCACGTCTCGAGTCCTGGCCGGCGAGCCGAACCGGGTGTCCTTCAAGGATTAGCGAACCGAAAGCCAATGCCTCGCCGGTTGCCCAATCGACATCGTGGTGGGTTTCGAACTGGTTCGAGCGGTTCTCGAACTGACGCACCAACTTGGGGTGCGGGGTGAAGCCTTTCGGGTAGGCGGTGAGCTGGGCGAAGATGCGCTCGAGTGTTGCTTGCTCGACGCCGGTCGCGATGTGTGGAAGCACCCCCAACGGCTTGGGCGGCCTTGGGACCTTTGGCGCCTCGCCACCGCGTGAGCGAGTTTCGTCGAGGGCGACTTGAAGCTTGCCGTGGAAGTCCCCGAGTGCCTGTTCAGCCTCATCGACGGTGATGTCGCCACGCTTCACAAGCGTCTCGACGTAGAGCTTGCGAACGCTGCGCCGCCCGGCGATCGCCTTGTACATCAGCGGCTGGGTGTAGCTCGGGTCGTCGCCCTCGTTGTGTCCGTAGCGGCGATAACAGACCATGTCGATGACGACGTCTTTCTGGAACGCCTGGCGGTACTGCCATGCCAGGCGGGCGACGCGCACGCACGCCTCAGGATCGTCGCCATTGACATGAAAGATCGGCGCCTGAATGGTCTTCGCAACGTCTGAGCAATACAGCGATGAGCGACTCCACTCGGGTGCCGTCGTGAAGCCGATCTGGTTGTTGATGATGAGATGTATGGTGCCGCCGACTCGGTAGCCGCCGATGTCGCTCATGGCGAGACACTCGGCCACCAAACCTTGGCCGGCGAAGGCGGCGTCGCCGTGGATCAGCAGCGGCAGAACCGAAAACGCGCCCGGCGGATCGATCTGATCCTGTCGGGCGCGGACCATACCCATCACAATCGGATCGGCGGTCTCGAGGTGACTCGGGTTGGCGGCCAACTCGACATTGATGTTGGCGCCCGACGGGCTCTCGTACTTGCCGGTGGCGCCCAAGTGGTACTTGACGTCTCCGGATCCCTGCACCGTGTTGTGGTCGACGTGGCCTTCGAACTCGGAGAAGATCATCTCGTAGCTCTTGCCCATGATGTTGGACAGCACGTTGAGGCGGCCGCGGTGGGCCATGCCGATCACCGCACCGTCGAGGCCCTCGTCGGCGGCGCCCGAAAGGATCTCATCGAGAATCGCGATCGCCGATTCGGCACCCTCGATGCCGAACCGCTTGGTGCCGACGTATTTCGTGGCGAGGAACTTCTCGAAAGCCTCGGCGGCGTTGAGCCGCTCGAGGATGCGGTCCTTGTGTTCTTTGGGCAGCGGCGGTGGCTTGATCTCGACGTGCTCTTGGATCCAGCGCTGCTCTTCGGTGTTCTGGATGTGCATGTACTCGACGCCGATACTGCGGCAGTAGGCGTCGCGCAACACTCCGAGCAGGTCGCCAAGTGTCAACTTGTGGGTGCCGGCGACACCATCGGTGAGGAATTCGCGATCGAGATCCCAAATGGTCAGGCCATACGTAGCAGGGTCAAGCTCGACTGGGGTGTGGGGCTCTTTCCAGTGCAGCGGATCCAGATCGGCGATCAGGTGCCCTCGAACGCGATGCACACGGATCAATTTGGCGACCGACATCTGTTTGGCGAGCATCGCCTCTTCGCGGTCGATCGGGTTGACGTCGGGGCGCCACTTGACGGCTTCGTACGGCATGTCGAGATCGTGGAAGATGTCGTCGTAGAAGCCGTGCTCGCCTAGCAGCAGCTCATGGACGCGCTTTAGGAACATCCCCGACTCGGCGCCCTGAATGATGCGATGGTCGTAGGTGCTGGTGATCGTGACGACCTTCGAGATACCGAGCGACGACAGGTTGCGGCGATCGGCGCCCTCGAACTCGGCCGGGTAGTCGATGTTGCCGACACCCACGATCACGCCCTGGCCTGGCATCAACCGAGGCACCGATTGCACCGTGCCGATCGTGCCTGGATTGGTGAGCGTGATGTTCGCTCCGGCGTAGTCGTCGATCGTAAGCTTGTTGGTGCGGATCTTGCGAATCAACTCTTCGTAGGCAGCGAGGAACCCGTTGAAGTCGAGCGTGTCTGCGTTCTTCAGCACGGGAACGACCAGCGTGCGGGTGCCATCACCTTTGTCGACATCTGCAGCCAGACCCATGTTGACGTGCTCGTGGCGGACCATCCGCGGCTTACCGTCGCTGCCAACGGCAAAATTGCTTTTCATGTTGGGCACTGCTTCGGCGATCGCCCGCACCAATGCGTATCCGATCAGGTGGGTGAAACTGACCTTACCGAGCCCCGACCTGGCGCGATAGCCGTTGATGACCTTGCGGTTGATCTCGAGCAACTTGGCTGGCATGTTGCGGAAGCTCGTAGCGGTCGGCACCTCGAGACTGGCGGACATGTTTCTTACGATCACTGCCCCGACGCCCTTGATCAGCTCGCCCGGTTCGTCGGGTGCTGCCTGAGCTGCCGGAGAGCGAGTTGGGGCGTTATCAGGAGCGATCACAGAAGCGGCGGCGGATGCCGGGCCGGCAGCGGCTACGGCAGCAGGCGCTCGATCCGAAGAGCTAGCGGTTTGTGGGTGGGCAGCGGCCAAAACCGACCGATAGTCCTCGAAGAACTCTCGCCATGATTCGCTGACCGATTCGGAGTCTGCCCTGTACTGCTCGAACATCTCCTCGACGAGCCAGGAGTTGGCGCCAAACGCTGAACCGGTCGGATCTGAGGCAGCCATGGCGCCAGATGGTACTCGCCGGTTGCCCCCTCACATCCAGATCGCAGCCTGACCAGGTTGTCAACGTTTCGAAAGTCGAATATTCGAGTCCGACATGCAAGGTCGCTATAGACCACGGTGGATCTGGCACGATAGGGAGATGCAAGGCGGCGAAGTAGACCAGACCCCGGGGGAGGGACGCCCCGCGCCGTCCGCTTCATCCTCACCGTCCTCGCTATCGACGGGGTCCTTCTCGTCGACCCCGACCCCGCCGCCACCACCCCAGCCCGCCAAGTCGTTCTCCAACTCCCCACCGGTGTTGCCGTCCAGATCAGACGAGCAACCGACTGCGATCACGACGACAGGTGTTCAGCCCGAGGACGGCGCCTCGACGTGGTATCGCTCTGATCAAGCGCGTTACAAAAGTGTGCATCGGCGCGCCAATCCCTGGTACCGCCGCCTCGGGCGCGGGATCGTCGCCCTCACCTTCATCTCGGCGCTCGGCGCCGGCCTGTACTTCGGGGCGCGCCTGATTCAGGATTATCTCGAGCGTGACAAGCTTCCGAGCCCCGGCGCCGAAGTGCCAGAGATCCGACGCACCAGCTTCCAGGTCAGGTCCAGCACTCCCGCCCCTGATGTCGACGGAACGCTCACGATCGACGCAACCTCCCGGGCGTTCGAGTTCGTCGGCCGCAACGGCGGTCCGCAGACCGGAATCCACGTCGTCAGTCCTGACGGATCGACCTCCTGTGTTCGCGGCTCACAAGGCGGCTGGGCGTTGATGACCGAGGCCGGCACCGCCGGCATCGACCCACAGGATCTCCTGCTGGTCGTGCGCTATATCTCGAACGACAAGAACTCAGACGCGATTCTCACCAACCGGCTGCGACGCGGGTATGTCGACCTCACCGAACAGGCGATCGAGGGCACCGGCCTCAATCAACGCACCCGTTACGAACTCGAGTTGGACACGCTCGAGTTCAGTGTCGACTATCCGTTGCAGTGGCAAGATTTCCAGAGCGGCGCGATCCCAGGGGTGCAAAAGACCAGTGCCCTCCCTGTGATCATCTGGCTCGACGCTGATCAGGTGCTCGTGCGGGTCCGCGATGAGCAGACAAACTGGTCGTGGGAGCGTCTCACCTATTCGGGTGAGTCGTTCACCCCGATCGATCCCGCATCGACATTGCTTGAGGACACCACTGGCGCGGCGGTCGCAGCAAGCGACACAACGGCCGAACAGCCTTAGATCCGCTCGAGCGCCTCACCATCGAACAGCGGGGTAATTCCGAGACGGTCGATGTCGCCGTTCATCTCGCTATCGCTGGGCGGTTCGAGCGATCCGGTCGCCGCTTTGAGGATCAGTGGGAGCAGGCGTGCATCGCTGGTGGTGTTCAGAAACAGATCACCGTTGCCGAGGACATACCTCACCGCCCGATCGATCGCGTCCGGCTCGGTGATTGGCTCGTACCAGCTGAAACGAGGCAGGCTCTGGTCGGCCCAACGACCGCGGGCGACGGACTTGATCGTTTGCTGCGCGACCGACCGCTCGGCACACAACTGACGCAGCGCGTCGACGTCGGAGTGGTAGGCCGTGCTGCACAGCAGCGAATGGTTGTACGGAAACAGCACACTGTCGAAATCGAACGCCTCGAGGCTGCGAACATGCATCTCGGCGATCCGCATCCCGTGCCCGGTGACACCAATGAATCGTGTCAGCCCCTCGTCTCGGGCCTGGGCCATCGCCGCCACCACGCCGTCGCCGGCGAATGCCGCCTCCCATTCGTCGGGCTCGACAAGATTGTGGAGTTGAACCAGGTCGACATGGTCGACGCCCATCCGCTCGAGCGACCGTTCGAGCTCGGCGCGAGCGGCCGCCCCAGATCGTTCGCCGGTCTTGGTTGCCAGGAAGAACCGCTGGCGATGATCGGCGAGAAACGGCCTGAGCCGGTTCTCGGACTCGCCGTACGAGGCTGCGGTATCGATGTGATTGATCCCGGCACTGTCGATCAGGTCGAGCGTGGCGTCAGCCCGTTCTTGGCTCATGTCGCCCAGCGCCGCAGCACCGAAGATCACGCGCGTCGAGTTGTGGCCGGTTCGCCCGAAGGCTGCGTGAGGAAGCATGTCACGACGGTATCAGGCAGTCCCGACGCGGTGGGTCAGCCGAGCCGCCTCGGGCAGGTGCTGTCCGGCCTCGGCAGCAAAGTTGTCGATGGCTACCGAGTCGCCCGAGCGAACCGAGACATCACGCCCTAGTGAGCAGGACGCGTGATCGTGTTGACCAGGTATGCGCCTAGCACGGCCACCACACTCCCCACCAACGCGATCAACTCGACGCTTTCGCCTCTGAACGAGATCCCGAGCACGATCGACACCCCGGGAATCAGATACGTCGTCGACGACGCCCGCGTGCTGCCGAATCGGCCGGCGTTGGACCCCATCACGACATAGGCCACGCCGGTACCGAAAGCGCCCAACACGGAGACTGCGGCGGCGCTCCCCCACTCAAATGTCGAGTCGGAGATCGCCGCGATGCCAAACGGAGCTGTCAGCACGAGGGCGATCCCTAGCGCGCGTCCGATCACCGGCAGCGAACCGAGCTGTCTCTGAATTGGTCCGGCCAGGTTCAGCGCGATTCCGTAACACACCAGAGCTGCCAGGATCATGACGACACCGCCGGCGCTGGATGACCCGTCCGACCAGGAAGGCACGGCGATCAGCACGACCCCCACGAGTCCGACACCCAACCCGAGCAGTTGCCGACCCGGAGGCAGAGCGCGTGCAATCGTGGCAGCAACGATCGCCGTGAAGATCGGGTTGGCGCCGTTGAGCATCCCGGTGACGCTCGACGAGACACGTTGCTCGGCGAGCGGAAACAACGACAGCGGCACAGCCATCCAGACGACCGCCAACACACCGATTCGCAACCACGAAGACGACGGAATCGAGCGTCGGGTGGCGGGTACCGAAGCGATCACGCAGAAACCGAAGCTGATCCGCAACCAGGTGATCAGATAGGGCGAGAACGAATCGAGACCCACGGCAATCAGGTAGAAACTCGACCCCCAGATCACGCCGGGGACGGCCAGCATCAACCAGTCTCGTGGAGCGAGTTGCACCTGCTCGGGAGCCGACGAAGGAGCGACCTCTTTGGGTTGGGCGGCGAACGACATACGGACAGCACGCTACGTCGTGCGAGCGGATCGGCCATGATGGCCTGATGACCAATGGTGACCCTCCCGGGTTCCGCACCCGCGCCGTGCACGCGGGTGGCCGCCCCGACCCGGCCACCGGTGCCCGCGCCGTACCGATCTACCAGACATCGTCGTACGTGTTCGGCGACACCGACGAGGCGGCCAACCTGTTTGCCCTGCAAACCTTCGGCCACATCTACAGCCGGATCTCGAACCCGACCGTTGCCGCCTTCGAAGAACGAGTGGCCTCGTTGGAGGGCGGCCTCGGCGCGATCGGTACGTCGAGCGGACAATCGGCCGAGTTCCTCACACTGGCGGCGCTCGCCGGACAGGGCGACCACATCGTCGCCAGCGCCCAGCTATACGGCGGCACACGAACCCTGATGGAGGTCACGCTGGCCCGGTTCGGGGTCGAGACCACCTTCTTGCCTGAGCCAGAGGCCGAGGCCGTGGCGGCGGCGATCACACCGGCAACCAAGGCGATCTACGTCGAAACGATCGCCAACCCTTCGGGGATGATTCCCGACTTCGCCGGTCTCGCCGACGTCGCCCGCGCCAACGGACTCCCGCTGATCGTCGACTCGACGATGGCGACGCCCTACCTGTGTAGGCCGATCGAGCACGGCGCCGACATCGTGTTGCACTCGGTGACCAAGTTCATTGGCGGGCACGGCACCTCGCTCGGCGGGGCGATCATCGAGTCTGGCCAGTTCCCGTGGGACAACGGTCGATTCCCGTTGATGACCGAGTCGATGCCGGCCTACGGCGGGCTGAGCTGGTGGGGCAACTTCGCCGAGTACGGCTTTCTCACCCGCGTCCGATCGGAACAACTCCGAGATATCGGAGCGACGATGACCCCGTTCAACGCGTTCTTGTTCCTGATGGGGCTCGAGACATTGGCACTGCGGATGCGCCAGCACGTGGAGAACGCGTTGGAGGTTGCCCGTTTCCTAGCCGATCACCCTCTCGTCGAGTGGGTGCGCTACAGCGGCCTCCCCGACTCGCCATGGTATGAACGGGCTCAGCGCTACCTGCCTGAGGGGCCGGGCGCCGTGTTTGCGTTCGGCGTGAAGGGCGGACGGGTGGCCGGCTCACGTTTCATCGAAAGTGTTCGCATCGCATCACATCTCGCCAACATCGGCGACACCCGTACGTTGGTGATCCATCCCGCCTCGACCACCCACCAACAGCTCTCCGATCAAGCTCTCGTCGCCGGCGGGATCGATCCCGACCTGATTCGGATCTCGGTCGGGATCGAAGACGCCGAAGACATCTGCGCCGATCTCGACCAGGCCCTCTCCGCGTCGCAAGCAGGTTTGTGATGGCGATCCTCGAACGAGCTTCCGATCGACTAGCGCTGATGCAGCGCACGCGCTCGGTCGCAATCATTGGCATGTCGTCCAAGCCCAGCCGCGCCAGTAATTTCGTCGCCACCTATCTTGCCGGCAAGACCGATTGGCGCGTGTACTACGTCAACCCACATGAGACCGAGGCGCTCGGGCAACCGGTTTACCCGTCGCTCGCAGATCTGCCAGAGCCACCCGACATCGTCAACGTGTTCCGCCGCCACGAGGATCTCCCATCGGTTGTTCAGCAGTCTGTCGATGGCGGCGCCGGGGCGGTGTGGTTCCAGCTCGGGTTGAGCCATGACCAGGCCGCCGCGAAGGCTTCAGCGGCCGGCCTCGATGTCGTGCAGAACCGTTGTTTGAAGATCGAACATGCTCGGTTCGCCGGCGGGTTGCATTGCGCCGGGTTCGTGACCGGGATCATCGACAACCGCCGCACGGTCTTGATCTGAGCAGTTATGACCAACCAACTCCACCACAACTACGAGGTGCTCAAGTCGTTCGAGCGGTTCTCACAGGTCGACGACGTATTCTCGCGATCGCGTTGGGACCCAGAGGTGCAGTCGGACGCCTCCGACCGCTTCTACTCGACCTATCGGCGACCGCTGACCGACTGGCGAGCCGCTGCTGGCTTCACGCAGCACGACTACGCCTTACGCAACGCGGCCTGGCACGTGACCGACATCTTCGCCGAGATGTACGAGCACGACGACCGCCGAGACGGATTTCTCGATCCGCTCTCGATGTTGCGCGACGGTGCCGGCGAACGGATCGATTTCGACTCGCCCGACGCTGCCTCACAAGACGTCAAACATGTCGCCAAAGTGGTCGGAGCTGATCTCGTCGGAATCGCACCATTCGACCAGCGCTGGACCTACACCGAGCGGTTCTCGGTTCGAACCGGTGGCGCCAAACCCAACGATCTTCCCGCTGAGTTGACCAACGTGATCGTGATCGGACAGTCGATGGACCACGATCTGACGCGGACGGCGCCGTCCGCCTTGGCGGGCACGGCGACTGGTCTCGGTTACTCGCTCGATTCGGTGGTGTTGCTCACGATCGCCCAATACATTCGCAACCTCGGCTATTTGGCGATCCCGTCGATGAACGACACGGCGCTGGCGATCCCCTACGCGCTCGAGGCCGGGCTGGGCGAGTATGGCCGCCACGGGCTGTTGATCACGCCCGAGTTCGGGCCGCGGCTTCGGCTCGGGAAGATATTCACCGATATGCCGCTGACTCGCGATCGGCCCAAGTCGTTCGGCGTCGAACGGTTCTGCGATGGCTGTCGCCGTTGCACCGATGCCTGCCCAGCAAAGGCGATCCCAGGGGGCAAACCCTCGACCGAGCGCCACAACCGTTCGAACATCATCGGCGTGAAGAAGTGGTCGGTCGATGGGGTGAAGTGCTTCAACTACTGGTCGAAAGTGAACACCGACTGTTCGGTGTGTATCCGTGTGTGCCCCTACAACCGTGACTATTCGAAGCAGTCGAGCCGGTGGTGGGTGAAGTTGGCCGCTCGCTCCCCCAGGCTTGCGTTGAAGCTGGCCGACCGCCAAGAACACGGCAAGCGGTTGCTTCCCAAGCACTGGTGGCCAGGATCGACCGCGCCCGCCGAGTCCGACCATGTGTGAGATTCTTAAGACATGAACGTCACCTCTGGCACTGAGATCGAGGCGTTTCAGCGCGATGGTGTTGCGGTCCTGCGCAAGGTGCTCGACGCGTCTTGGATCGAACGCCTCACCCTGGGCGTCGAGTACAACCGCAACCATCCCAGCGAGTGGTCACATTGGTACACCAACCCCGATCAGTCGGTTGGGTTCTGGAGCGACTACGTCACCTGGAACAACGTTCCCGAGTATCGCCAGGTGGTGTTCGAGAGTGGTCTCGCCCGGGTTGCTGCTGAGCTGATGCAGTCGACGACAGCAAGGTTCTTTCACGAGCACGTGCTCGTAAAAGAACCGGGTGCGGCCGAGCGCACTCCGTGGCACCACGACCAGCCGTACTACTCGGTCGACGGAGACCAGAACGTCAGCATGTGGATCGCCCTCGATGCCGTACCGACCAATGCGGCCCTGCGATTTGTTGCCGGGTCACACCTGTGGAATCGCTGGTTCATTCCTCGCAAGTTCATCGACCACACGCCGTACTCGAATGAGATCGACCGCTACGAGTTGCTTCCCGACATCGACACCATGATCGCCGAACATCCCGATCAGCACCGTGTTTTGTCGTTCGAGGTCGAGCCCGGTGACGTGATCGTTTTCCACTACCGCACGCTCCACGACGCGCCGGGTAACCCATCGCTGTCGAAGTCTCGCCGCGCCGTCAGTTTGAGGTGGGTAGGTGACGACGCCGTGTGGGCCGAGCGCCCGTGGCAAGTGTCCCCGCCCTACGAGCCAGAGGGCCTGAAGGTCGGCGACCCGCTCGACGAGACACGTTTCCCACTCGTCACCTGGTAAGGAGTTAGCGATACGCAGCCGTCACGAGATCGCCCAAAGCCGTGGCTCCCGAACGAACGGGATCATCCCGAGCACTAAGACCCTGCTCCCGACCGCCCCAACTTGCCTCGCTGGCGAGCTGACGCGGCAGAACCGATACGGTTCGCCAGATGGGTAAGCCGATACTGCCGGACGGATTCGTGGTGGTCGTCAAGCGCGATTGCGAGACCTGTCAAACCGTCGTGCCAGTGTTGCAGCAGCTCGCCACGGTCACCGATCTCACCGTCTACACGCAGGACGACCCGAACTTCCCAGGCGATCCAGCGGCGATCTACGACGCCGACCTCGGTGTCAGTTGGCACCACGAGATCGAGACGGTGCCCACGTTGATCAGGGTCATCGACGGAGTCGAGGTCGACCGCACGTTTGGTTGGCTGCGCACCGCCTGGGAGGAGTTCACGGGCATCTCTGGGCTCGGCGACGGGCTCCCCCTCATGCGACCCGGCTGCGGCTCGAAAAGCGTCGACCCCGATCTCGTCGACGAGCTGAACGTGCGCCACGGAGGCGGCGTGCTGAGGTCGAGGCGGATCGAGGTGGCCGACGCCGAAGACGAGATCGAAATGATGTTCACCCGTGGCTGGACCGACGGACTGCCTGTCGTGCCACCCACAGAGCAGCGGGTGCTCAAGATGCTCACCGGCACCTCGCGGGCGCCAGACGAGATCGTGGCCACAGTGCCACCCGACCTCGTCGACGTCACGGTCGAGAAGGTGGCGATATCTGCAGTCATGGCCGGCTGCCTGCCGGAATACATGCCGTGGGTGCTGACCGCCGTCGAGGCCGTCTGCAACAACGAGTTCAACATGCACGGCCTGTTGGCCACAACGATGCCGGTCGGCCCGGTGCTGGTGTGCAGCGGGCCTGGCACACGAGCGATCGGTATGAACTCGGAAATCAACGCGCTCGGCCAGGGCAATCGAGCCAACTCCACGATCGGGCGGGCACTGCAGCTGATCGTGCGCAATGTCGGCGGCGGGCGCCCTGGCGAGATCGACCGGGCGGCTCACGGCAATCCTGCCAAGCTCAGCTTCTGTTTCGCCGAGAACGATGCCGGATCGCCGATCGGAACCCTGGCGGGTCAACATGGCGTCGAGCCAGGGGTCGACGCCATCACGGTGTTCGCCGGCGAAGGCCCGCGTGGCCTGATCGACCAGCTGTCACGAATGCCAGAGAGCTTGGCGAGCACGCTCGCTGCTCAACTCCAGGTCCTGCACCACCACAAGCTCGTGCTCGGCTTCGACGCGATCTTGGTGCTGGGCCCTGAACACGCCCGCGTTTTCGCCGAGGCAGGGTGGGATCGCGACCGGATCCTGTTCGAGTTGCACATGCGGCTCACCACACCCGCCGCCAAGCTCGAGCGCGGAGCCGGCGGCATCGCCGAGGGCATCCCAGCCGGAATGAGCACCGCCGACCTTCCAAAGTTCCGACCCGACGGGCTGATGCTCGCCTACACCGGCGGTGGGGCCGGGTTGTTGTCGTCGGTCATTCCCGGCTGGGTCAACGGCGAGATGGGTTCAAAACCTGTCACCCGTGAAGTGCGATACTGATCATCGACCTGGGAGAAGCCGACATGAGCACACGAACGATTCTCGATCCGACCGGAGAGCGCACGCTCGCCGAACGTGCCCGTCTCGCGCGACCGGCTTCGCTGGATGGGCTGACCGTCGGGCTGCTCGACATCTCGAAGCCGCGCGGCGACATCTTCCTCAACCGCATCGAGCAACGGCTCCACGAGGTCGGCGCCAATGTCAAGCGTTACAAGAAGCCGACGTTTGCCAAGCCGGCACCGGTCGACCTGCGCCACGAGATTGCGATGGAATGCCAGGTGGTGATCGAAGCACTTGCCGATTGAGGCAGTTGCACGTCGTGCAGTGTGCACGACATCAGCGATCTGGAAATTCGTGGCATTCCCGGCGTGTTCGTGGCCTCGAGCGAGTTCGTCACCGCCGCCGAGTCACAGTCGAAGTCGCTCGGCTACTCGGCGATGGCGAGGGTGTTCACACCGCACCCGATCCAGGACCGAACCGACGAAGAGATGATCGCCTACGCCGACGCCGCGTTCGACGAGATCGTCAGCCAGATCACCGCCGGCTGACCGAGTTGGGAGTTGTGCCAGGAGCGTGAGCCGATAGGCGAACTGCGACCAATCGTGACGGTGGATTCGTGCAAAATGAAAAGGAGCGAAGCGACCTATCCGCTGAATCCCCAGTCACTACTCCCAACTTATTGCCGCCGAGCCGATCAACGGCGGCGGTTGCGACGCCACTGCTGGAATCGCTCTTGCTGGCGCTGGATTCCAGTAGCGGGTGACCGAATCTCGAGGGTCTCGTCCCGGTGTGGCCGGCGAATCAGCTCACCGGTGTCGTCGCGTGTGGGGAAGCGCAATTGGAAGTCGATATTCGATTCGCCGCGGCGTGTTTCTTCCTCGGCCAGATCGCGCAGGCGGATCAGGCGCTCGTGCCGTGCGATCGACCACGGGCCGACACGCAACGACAGGTACAGGATCCCGCCAAGCAGGATCGGGAAGAAGAACTGGGCGAACCGGTACGACGCCACGCCGAGCGCTGCCTTTCGAGGGCCGGCCCCAAAGCCGGCCAGCATGCCGATGTAGCTGGTGTCGACGTACCCCAGTCCGCCTGGGGTGATCGGGATTGCCGCCAACACGTTGGCGATGCCGAACGAAATGATCAGCGCGTCAACATCCATCGTGATCCCGAACGCCCGCAGAAAAATCCACAACGCGGCAGCATCGAACAGCCAGTTGAGCGCTGCCCAAAAGGCGACCCGGCCGAGCAGCTGTTTGTCACTGATCAGCTGTTCAAGGCGCTCTGCGACGCGATGCAGCACGGTCGCCGCCTTGTCTTCATCCATTCGAAACTGCTTGGCGATCCACCGAATCACCCGTTCCGACCGGCCTTGCCCCTCCATCAGACCGAATACCAGTGCCGCCGCCAAACCCATCACGATCACTCCGGCGAGGGCAGCCGAGCCGTAGATCGGGTTCACGCCTCGCACGGGAATCGAAACGATCAGCCCGCACCACAAGATCATGTTCAAGATCACGGCAGAGCCGAGGCCGACGGTTGCCAAGGCGAAGCCGGCGTCGGGACCCGCAACGCCAGACAAGGTCATCAACCGATATCCCAAAGCCGAGCTGGCGGCACTGCCACCGGGCACGATGCTCGACAAAGCACGGGTGCTCATCTGGATCCGAAACAGCCGCCCCAGCGACAACGGAAGCCCAGCCTCGCCGAGCGCAGCCTTCATCAGCGGGGCGTAACAAGACAGGGCGACCACCTCGAGCCCGAGGCCGAGGACCAGCAGCAGGGGCTCGACGCGTTGCAGTTCGGTCCAGGCGTTCTTGAAGTCGGGGATCAGCGGAACGACGAAGTAGTACAGGACCGCCGCAAACGCCAACAGCTTGAGTGAGAGCCGAAAGTGACGACGAGGCGGTGAATCCGATGCGCTATCGATCACGGGCAACTCACCCGTGCGCAAGACCGACTCGTAGGGCTCGGCGGCGGCGGGGGCGGTGGGATCGGTCATCGTCGAACGCTCACGCCGGTCGAAGGCGCGTGCGGCCCTAGCCTACGCGCTGATCGGGACGGCGCTGATCGGGACGGCGCTGATCAGGTCGTTCAGATACGAAACGAGGTGAGCCCGCACAGCGACGGTGGTCTTGCCGAGGTGGACCACCGTGAGCTCACGATCCGGAATCACGATGATGTACTGCCCCTCGTAGCCGTGGGCGGCTATCGAGCCCTGAAACTCGGGCCACATCCACCAATGCCGCCCGTAGTCGAACCCGGAGGGAGCGTGATCGGTCGGGTCGTGCGCCACGAAAGTGCGGCCGTGATCGGCCCAACCCACAGGCAGGATTCTCTCCCCAGACCTGGTGATGCCGTCGTGGCGATACAACTCGCCGAATCTAGCGAAGTCGCCCGCCGTCGCGTCGACAAACGACGAACCGACCCACGTACCCGCCTGATCGAACTTGGGGCTCGCCGAGTTCATCCCGACGGGCCCGAACAGGCGCTCTCGGAGAAACGCCTCCATCCCTGGCCGGCCGCCGCCGACCACGGCGCCGAGGATGCGGGCGATGATGTTCGTGGTGCCCGATGAGTAGTTCCACACCGTGCCCGGTGCATGAAAAAGCGGGAGCGCCGCGGCGTAGCCGGCGTGGTCGGCCATGCCCTCGCCGAACAGCATGCCGATGCAGTGCGACGTCTCTCCGTCGACATAGTCCTCGACGAACTCGAGACCGGCACGCATCTCCAACAGATTCAGCAGGGTGATGCGTTGCCTGTCGGTACCACGCCACTCTGCAACCTCAGCAGGCGCCTCAAGGTCGAGCTTGCCGTCGGCCACCAACAGACCGACGGCTGCATGTGTGATCGACTTGGCGGTGCTCCACGAGGTCAGCGGCGTGTCGGCCGTCACCAATTCGCTTGGCCCGAAAATGGTCTCAGGCTGAGTGCCATACCTTTCGGCGACTATTTCGCCGCGGTGCATCACCACCATCGCCAACGAGATCCCGTGTTCGCTCGGGCGATCGAAGATTGCGTCGACTCGACTCTGCAAGGTCACGACTCGAACCGTAACCGTCGCCACCCAATCGGATCGACCTGCGAAGCTAGCGCCGGGCGCCGACAGCAACCGCTCGACGCGAGTACGACCGGATTTGACGGGCGAACTCAGCGGACAGTCGGGTCGGTCCACTTGCTTGGGCTGGATGGTGCCGGACTCGTGGCGATTGCGATTGCTTCGTCAACCGTTGAAGCGTGTTGTGCCATCGATCGATGCTCGGCTTTGATCAAACCGCCGACCACCGCATCATCGAAGAACCGGAACAGATTGGTGAAGTAGCCGCCCGCATCGAGGAACGCGACGGGTTTGGAGATGCTGCCGATTTGGTTCCAGGTCAGGATCTCCATCACCTCGTCGAGCGTGCCGAATCCGCCCGGGAGGGCGACGAACCCGTCAGCGCGATCGGCCATGGCTGCCTTGCGGGTGTGCATCGAGTCGGTCACGATCAACTCGGTCACGCCACGGTGCCCGACCTCACGATCCAAGAGGGCCTGGGGGATGAATCCGGCGACCCGCCCGCCGGCCTCGAGGGCTGCATCGGCGAGGACACCCATCAGGCCGACCCGCCCGCCCCCGTACACAACCTCGTGGCCCGCCTCGGCGATCATCCGGCCCAACTTCCCAGCGATGATGGCGAACTCCGGATCGTCGCCGAGATTGGCACCACAGAACACACAGATCCGCTTCAGCTCGATGGACATGACTCATAGAATGACACGCCGCCGCGACAAGGTCGACCACGGTTACCGCGAAGTACGTTGGAAACATGATGACTCCCGACTTGCTCGCCGCGGCGGCCGCGATCGATCTCGCCGACAGCGCCATCGCAACGGCGATCGCACGCCTGACCGAGCTCGGCGGCCCCGACCAACAGCAAGTGCTCGCTTACGAACTTGCCCACGCCGGCGCCGGCATCGCCACTGCCAAGGCGATGCTCGACTATGGCACCAAAGGCGACATCGAGGCCCGTCTGACCTGCGGGTTCGCGGCCGATGCGATCCATGATCTGATGACCAAGCTGATCGGGCGCGACCAACTGTGGGGCGTCGATGCCTCCTCGCTGGCCGGCGCTTATGACTTTGTCGGCACATACCGCGACCCGGATTTCCTGGCCTCGCTGGCCGACTCGCCAGGTCCTCGGCACCTCAACAGCGACATGGAAATGGTGCAGGACGCCTTCCGAGCGTTTGCAACGAACGTGATCGGCCCCCACGCCGAGCACGTGCACCGCACCAATGGCGACGTGCCCGAGGAGATCGTGTCGGGTCTCGCCGAGATCGGTGCCTTCGGCCTCAGCGTGCCGGCAGAGTACGGCGGGTACAGCGAGGGCGGCGACGACGAGTATCTCGGAATGGTCGTCGCCACCGAAGAACTCAGCCGCGCCAGCCTCGGAATCGGTGGGTCTCTCATCACCCGCCCGGAAATCCTCACCCGGGCGCTCGTCAAGGGCGGGACCGAAGAGCAGAAGCTCGAATGGCTGCCCAAGCTGGCGACCGCCGAGGTGATGCCGGCCGTCGCTGTGACCGAACCCGATTTCGGCAGCGATGTGGCAGGTATCAAGGTCACCGCCACCCCCGCCGACGGGCCCGACGGTGCTCCCGGCTACGTGATCAACGGTGTCAAGACCTGGTGCACCTTCGGCGCCCGTGCCGACGCCCTTGCATTACTGGCCCGCACCGACCCAGACCGTGCCAAGGGCCACCGCGGCCTCAGCCTGTTCATCGTGCCCAAGCCGCGCGGCGAAGGCCACGGCTTCCAGTTCACACAAGACCCAGTCGCGACCGGCGACGGTAACCGACTCGGCAAGATGGAGGGCCGCCCGATCGACACGATCGGCTACCGCGGCATGCACTCCTACGAGGTCGCCCTCGAGGACTGGTGGGTACCGGCCGGCAACCTGGTCGGTGGCGACGACGGTCTCGGCAAAGGCTTCTACCTGCAGATGGCTGGGTTCGAGAACGGCCGCCTGCAAACAGCCGCACGCGCGCTCGGCGTGATGCAAGCTGCGTACGAGGCGGCAGTCGAATATTCCAAGAACCGCAAGGTGTTCGGCGAGAACATCTTCGAGTACCAGCTCACGCAGGCCAAGCTCGGCCGGATGGCGATGATCATTCAGGCCAGTCGTCAGTTCTCATACCGTGTGGCTACCTTGATGGCCCAAGGCCAGGGGGCGATGGAGGCATCGATGGTCAAGGCCTATGTGTGCAAGGCAGCCGAGTGGGTGACCCGCGAAGCGATGCAGATCCACGGTGGCTTCGGATACGCAGAGGAATACCCGGTCAGCAGGCTGTTCGTCGATGCTCGTGTGCTGTCGATCTTCGAGGGTGCCGACGAGACGCTGTGCCTGAAGGTGATCGCCCGCCGCCTGACCGCCGGCTGAGTTGGGAGATGTACCTGGGATCTCAGCGGATACGTCGCTCCGCTCCTTTTCATTCCGCACCGATCCCCCGTAACGATTGGTCGCAGTTCGCCTATCGGCTCACGCTCCTCGCACAACTTGCACAACTTGCACAATTCGCAACTAGAACCAGTCGAGAATTTCTTCGACCGAGGTGATCCGTTCGAAATCGGCGTCGGCGTGGTCGTTGTGCGGGTCGATCAACACGGGGTGCAGGCCGGCCCCGCGGGCGCTGGCGATGTCCATCGTGACCGAATCGCCGACATAGAGGATCCGGGCTCGATCGAACTCGCTGAAGTGCGGTAGGGCAAAGTCGAAGATTCTTGGATCGGGCTTGGCGACGCCGACCACGTAACTGTCGATCACCACCCGCATGACGGCGCCCGGACCTTCCCCGGCCTGGCAGATCCGGGCCCGCAGCAGCATCTCTTCGATCTGGCCGCTCGCATTCGACACGACACCCATCGGAACCGCCGCATCAGCCAGGGCAGTCAACGCGATTAGAGTCTCGGGGATCGGCCACCGCCAAAGATGTGCCGAGCGAGTGTTGTCGAGCACCTCGGCGGCGTGGTCGATCAGATCTTCGGCGACCCCGACCGACGACACATAGGCCTTGTTGTATGAGCTCCAGTCGCGCTCGTCGGAGCCCTGACGGGACTTGTGCGCCATACCGGCATAGTGCGCCCGACGATGCGCATAGATGTCGTCGACACCGCCATAGGTCGCCAGCAAAGGGCGTAGCACGGTGGGGTCGGGCAAAACCAACACACCGCCGGCATCGAACAGAACCGCGTCGAATCGACTCATCGAGGTGGACTCAGCCGCCAAGCTCGGCGAGCCGGGCGAGGTCGATCGCACACAGGTCGAACACAGCGACGATGGCGTTCGTGTCGTCGCCGACGGCGGGGTCGGTGAAGTCGAGGTTGTCGAAGATGCACGAGGCCTCTTGCTCGGTGAAGCCGCTGTTGACGAACTCGGCGACGGCCTGGTCGCGGATCGTGCCTGCGCCTGGATCGAAACCCCCGTTGTCGGCTCCCAAGACCGTCTCGCCGCTGTCGACGCCGGCCGGGGTGCCACATACCTGCTCGTTGTACAACTCGATGTTGTCATTGGCGTTCTGAACGATGCCGCCGAGATCGTCGAGCGCCGACAGGTCGGCGTTGACGAAGTTGTAGTCGACGGCGACAAGCACCGCCTGCAAGGTGAGAAGCTCCGAAATTGAGATGCTGACGTAGTCCTTCAGCTCGGGCGGCGCCAACGGCACGGCGCCCTCGTACATCCCAATCAAATCGGTAAACGCAGCCTCCATGGCCACAGGGTCGGTGAAGTCCAGGCTGTCCAACCGGTCGCTCTCAATATCGAGCTGGCGGGATGCGACACACCAATCCGAGTTGCTATCGCCAACGTAGGTGACCACGATGCCGGTCGCCTGGTCGTCATCAACCGATGGGTCCTCGACGATCTCGTCGGCGACCTCTTCACCGGCCACCGGTGGTTGATCCGAGCTGGGCGAGTCGTCCGAGCTGGGCGCGATGCCGCACTCGCGCAGATTGTAGGTCTCGAGTTGATCGGTCGCCGCCTCCATTTCGTCGCCCAGCGCGTCGAACTCGGCGAACGACTGCTCGTCGAGCGCGAATACGTCGAAGTCGACCTCGGCGAGCAGCTGCCGAAATGATTCGGTGCCGTTGGCAGCTGTGTTGACCGCGTCGCTGATCTCGTCGGGCGCCGACCGCTTGGCATCGCTCAACAGTGCCGAAAACTCGCTGAAAGCCTGGTCCAACGCTTCGTTGCCGGCCTCGAACGAACCATCCAGCGTGTCGCTGCTGTCCTCGATGCGTTGTGCCAGCGCACACCACGACTCGTCGGACCCGCCACCAAACGAGTCGTCGTCACCTCCGCCACAGGCCGCCAGGACCAAACCAGAGACCACCAATACCGCGACGCGTTTACCCACGGGCCCCACGCTAGCGGCAGGATTTTGGGTGCGCTGGGCATTCGTCGACGCGCCAAATAGGGTTGACCCGATGGGACTCTGGAACTGGCTCTTCGGAAAACACCCGCCGCGCCCACCCGACCCCGAGCGCACCGTCGAAGCGGCCTGGGTCCCGATGTGGCAGGCCCAGCTGGTGCTGCACGAACTGTTGGAACGCGAGGTACCAGCCGTCGTCAGCGAGGACCACACCTCTCACCTGCGGTTCGGCGCCCGCGAGCCGATGGCCAGGATCTTCGTCACGGAGCCGCGGCTCGCCCAAGCTGAAGCGATCATCGAGGAGGTTATAGGCCACCCTCCGGCTCATCAGGGAATGTGAGTGTCAGAACGCGCTGGTGCGCAGCAACTCGGGGGCAAATGGGCAGTCGGAAACCAGCGAGCCCACCACGTCGTCGCTGACACCGTCGATCGAGCCGATATGGGTGATCAGACCAACCGGAACATCGTCGAGCCCGAGTTCCCACACGGCAGAGTCGATCATGACCCGGTCGGCGACAGCGTCCACGTACTGCGCCGGGAGACGTCGGCCGACACCGGTCGCCAACCAAACCGGCGTTCCGACTGTGCTGGCCACCGCAGCCAAGACGTGCGAGCCGACAGGCGCCAGAACACGCTGCGGCGAGGCGGCGACCGCTTCGATCAGCACAAGGTCGGCCGCCGCCGCCGCACGGGCCAGCGATTCGGCCGGAATCGGAACACATTCGATCTCGTAGCGCTCGAGCCGCTGCATGAACGCAGACGCCTCGTGGCGACTGTCAGCGCACAGCACCGACACATCTCTGCGCCGCATCAGAGCGGCCCCGCCGATCTCCGGCCAGCCGATCGTAACGACCACCGCCCGGTCGGGCAGCGCCAGTGAGATCTGCCGGTCGGTGAGGTCGGCATCGATCTCGTCGGCCAACTCCCAGGCCAACTCCGACGGGTCGCCGGACATGAGCAGGCGAGAACACAACCACCACACCGGGCCCAACTCGGGGTGGCGTTCAACGATCCGTCGACAGGCGATCACCAGGTTTGAAGGATCGACCTTGAGCGACGCCAGAGCCATCGCCGCCTCACGCACGAGGGCCGACGCGTCGGTACCTCTGGAGCGCGCCACATAGCGAAGATGCTCGATCGGATGCACCCTCGCACCGTACGCCAGAATCAGCGGCTTCGCCGCTGGTTGGGGCGGCGATCGTTCTGGTCGTTAGGATCCCACGCCGTGGCGACGAAACTGCCTCCCGACCTCGTACTGACGCCGCTCGACGGCGATTCGCGCGACCTGTCCCAGTGGTTGACCACCTTTCACCTCGCCAGCGTGGTGCTCGATCCGTACACGAACGAGAGTTCGTGGATCCTCAAGACGGCGGTCCGGATCCTCGAGGAGTTGCGTGGCTCGGACGTTCGGGTAAACCTGATCGTCACCGCCGATGCCGACGACACACACGCCTTTCTCGGGCCACTCACCGAACGATTTCTGGTGTTCTGCGACCCCGAGCGGTCAGTTGTGAAAGCGATGGGACTGCAGACACTGCCGGCGTTCGTGTTCATCCGCGTCGACCGCGAGACACACGCAATCGCCGAAGGCTGGAACTCCGCTGAGTGGCGGGCGGTCGCAGAGTCGATCGCCGACACCACCGGCTGGAACGTCCCGACGATTCCGACGCCGGGTGATCCGGGGTCGTTCGTCGGTTCGTCAGCCGCTGGCTGAGCGTGCCCTCCTCGGCGCGCCCACCGCTCCCCGACCTTCCGGTCGCCGAAACTTTCGAAGCGCTTCGCGACGCCCTCAGTAAGCACCGACGTTCGGTACTGGTCGCCCCGCCGGGTGCCGGCAAGACAACCGTGGTGCCGCTTGCATTGCTCGACGAACAATGGCTGGCGGGCCAGCGAATGGTGATGCTCGAACCTCGACGCCTCGCCACCCGCGCGGCCGCCCGGCGGATGGCCTATCTGCTCGGCGAACAGGTCGGATCCACCGTCGGCTACCAGACGCGCGACGAACGACACATCGGCAGCGCCACCAGGATCGAGGTCGTCACCGAGGGGATCTTGACGCGGCGGCTGCAGGGTGACCCAGAGCTGCCTGGCGTCGGTTTGGTCATCTTCGACGAAGTGCACGAGCGCAACCTGCCGACCGACATCGGATTGGCGCTCGCTCTCGATGTATCCGCCAATCTCCGACCCGATTTGCGGATCCTTGCCATGTCGGCCACACCCGACACCCGGGCACTCATCTCAGTTCTGGGCGATATCCCTGTCATCGAGAGTGCCGGTCGCATGTACCCGGTCGAGATCACGTGGATGCCCCGCCAGCGACGAAGCCGGATCGAGGACGACACCGTCGCCGCCGTCCAACGGGCGCTTGGCGAGCAGACTGGTGACCTGCTCGTATTTTTGCCGGGCATCGGAGAGATCATGCGCACCCAAACGGCGTTGCGAGACGTGGTCGGCCACAACGTTGATGTCTACCCATTGGCGGGCGCGCTGTCTCTCAGCGATCAGGATCTGGCTCTCGCACCATCGCCCCCCGGACGCCGTCGGGTCGTGTTGTCGACGGATATCGCCGAAACCTCCTTGACCGTCGATGGCGTACGTGTCGTCGTCGACTCGGGCCTTGCGCGGGCGCCGCGGTTCGACGTTCGCACCGGCATGAGCCGACTGACGACGGTGACGACAAGCCGGTCGTCAGCCGAACAACGCGCCGGCAGGGCAGGGCGCGTCGAGCCCGGCGCCTGCTACCGGTTGTGGAGCAAAATCGAGCACGGCAGCCGGGCCGCTCATCGGTCACCAGAGATCGAAGAGGTCGACCTCGCCGGGTTGATGCTCGAGCTCGCCGCCTGGGGCACCCCGGCAGAGCACCTGGCATTTCCGACTCCCCCACCCCGCAAGGCCATCAAGGCGGCATCCGAGTTGTTGCGCAACCTCGAGGCGATCGATGCCAACGAACACATAACCGAGGTCGGGCGGCGCATGTTGGGCCTGCCGGTGCACCCGCGCCTGGCTCGTATGTTGGTGGCCGAACCGACGCCGCTCGGGTGTGCGCTGGCGGTTCTGATCGACGAGCGCGACCTGCTCCGTGGTCGACCCGACGAGCTGCCCTCGGATCTGTCGCTCCGGCTGCGACTGCTGGCGGGCCGGGATGCACACGACCAGGCCGACGACCGTGCTGTCCGACGCCTGCGCGACCGCGCCAGTGACCTGGCCCGCCGGATGCGAATCGAGTTCGATCTCGATCTGATCGACGCCGACCGCGCCGGGGGCGCGTTGTTGCACGCGTTCCCTGACCGTCTTGCGGCGCGTCGCCGCCCCGGCCAGTTCCAGCTGCGCACCGGATCCGGTGCCTGGCTGCCAGACACCGATCCGCTCGCTCACGAGCCGTTCATCGTTGCCGCCGACCTCGACGGAAAGCGCGACCGTTCTCGCATCCGCCTCGCCGCAGCCCTCGACGCCGACGATGTCGCCAATACCTTCGGCGACCAGATCGACGAAAGCGTCCGGCTCGAATGGGACGAGCGCCGCGATGATCTGGTGGAACGCGTCGAACGTCGGCTCGGATCGATGCAACTCGGGGCCACGTCACGCCGGCCGCGTCCGTCCCAGGCGACGACCGCGGCGCTGATGGCCCGTACCCGATCGACGGGGTTGGCTGTGCTGGGCTGGTCGGCGTCATCGATCTCGCTGCGCCAACGTGTCGACTTCTTGCACCGCAGCATCGGCGATCCATGGCCCGACTGGAGCATCGCTGCGCTCACGGTGACGCTCGACGATTGGCTGGCGCCCTACTTGCCGGGCGCGATCGGGCGGCGCGACCTTGAAAATGTCGACTTGGCGACGGTGCTGCGGTCACAACTGCCGTGGCCACAGGGCGCCGATGTCGACGAGCTGGCGCCACGACGACTGGAGTTGGCGACGGGGCGCTCGGTGCCGATCGACTACTCGGCAGACCAACCGACCGCCAAGGTCCGCGTTCAAGACGTGTTCGGCACGACGGTGCATCCGCTCGCCGGTGGACATCCGATCGTCTTGCACCTGCTCTCACCAGCCGACCGGCCGGTCCAGATCACGGCCGATCTACCAGGGTTCTGGGCTGGCACCTGGGCCGATGTGCGCAAGGACCTTGCCGGCCGGTATCCCAAGCACCGGTGGCCCGACGACCCGGCCGGCGCTCAGCCAAAACGCCTCAAGGAGCGCTGAGTGATCGCCGCCGACGTGATCGGGCTCAACCCATGGGTGGCCATGCTGTGCATCGCGATCGTGTTCATCGGTTCGACACTGCAAGCTTCGATTGGGGTTGGCCTGGGCTTGCTGGCAGCCCCGACGTTGTCGCTGATCGATCCCGCCTTCATCCCAGGGGCGCTGACCGTGTGTGTCGTGCCGCTCACGGTCGGCATGACCATCCGCGAACGCAGCCACATCGATCGAAATGGCATCTCACCGGCTGTCGTAGGGCGTTTCGTCGGTGTCGTGATCGGTGCTTGGCTGATTTCCAGGATGGGCCAAGCCGGGATCTCCATCGTCGTGGGCCTAAGCGTGCTGCTGGCCGTCGTCGGATCGCTGACCGGCATACATTTCGCGCCGACGCCTCGTAACCTGCTCGTCGCCGGAACGGCCTCTGGGTTCTCTGGCACCGTTGCTGGCGTTGGCGGACCGCCGATGGCGCTCACCTACCAGCACTCCGATCCACGCACGCTGCGCGCAACCTTGGCGACGTTCAACATGATCGGATCGGCGTTCACAATCCCGAGCCTGGCGATCGCAGGCGTGATCGGCCACCGCGAGTTGCAGCTCGCCCTGATGCTCGTGCCGGGCGTCTTGCTGGGTTTGTGGACTGGACGGTTCACGATCACCCGCGTGCCACCCGACCGCGTACGTCCGTTCGTGCTGATCGCCTGCGCCGCGTCGGCCATCGTGCTCTTGGCGCGACAGCTGCTCTGAACTACTCGAGCTTCCGTCGCATAGGGTTTCTTTCATGGCTGACGCTCACGATCGCGACGATTTCGGCTTCACCGAGCTGCTCCCGCTCGGTCCCGACGACACCCCTTATCGCCTGGTCACCACCGATGGTGTGTCCACCTTCGACACCGACCAGGGGACCTTCCTGAAGGTCGACCCCGCGGCGATTCGACGCCTCACAGCGGAGGCGATGCGCGACATCTCACACTTCCTACGACCAGCCCACCTTCAGCAGCTGCGAAACATCCTCGACGATCCGGAGGCGAGCCCGAACGACCGTTTCGTGGCGACCGACCTCTTGAAGAACGCTGCGGTGTCGGCCGGCGGCGTGCTGCCGATGTGTCAAGACACGGGCACGGCAATCGTGAAAGGCAAGAAGGGTCAGTTCGTCTTCACTGGCGGCGGCGACGAACGGGCGATCGCCCACGGCATCCAGGACACCTACCTCACAAGCAATCTGCGTTACAGCCAGATGGCGCCGCTCACGATGTACGAGGAGAAAAACACCGGCAACAACCTGCCAGCCGAGATCAAGATCTCGGCGATCGACGGCGACGCCTACAAGTTCCTATTTATGGCCAAGGGCGGCGGCAGCGCCAACAAGAGCTATCTGTTCCAAGAGACCAAGGCGCTGCTCAATGAGGCGAACCTGTTGCCATGGGTGTTCGACAAGATGCAGATGCTCGGCACCGCTGCTTGTCCGCCATACCACCTCGCCGTCGTGATCGGCGGCACGTCGGCCGAGTTCGCCGTTGAAACCGCGAAACTCGCCTCGACCAAGTACCTCGACTCGCTGCCGACGGCGGGATCTGAACTCGGTCACGGATTCCGCGATCTCGACCTCGAGGCAACACTGCTCAAGCTGGCCCAGACGACCGGTATCGGCGCCCAGTTCGGCGGCAAGTACTTCTGCCACGACGTGCGTGTCATCCGACTCCCCCGCCACGGCGCCAGCTGCCCCGTGGCCATCGCGGTGTCGTGCTCGGCCGACCGCCAGGCGCTCGGAAAGATCACGCGCGACGGTGTGTTTTTGGAAGACCTCGAACGCGATCCGGCCCGCTTCCTTCCCGATCCGGCTGAGACCGATCTCGATCACGCCGATGTCGTGAGAATCGACCTCAATCGCCCGATGGCCGACATCCTCGCCGAGCTGTCGAAGTATCCGGTTCGTACCCGCGTGATGTTGACGGGCCCAATCGTGGTCGGTCGCGACATCGCCCACGCAAAGATCAAAGAGCGGCTCGATGCCGGCCAGCCGATGCCCCAGTATCTGCGCGATCACTGCATCTATTACGCAGGCCCGGCCAAAACGCCAAAGGGCTACGCGTCCGGTTCGTTCGGTCCCACCACGGCGGGACGGATGGATTCGTACGTCGACCAGTTCCAGGCCGCCGGCGGGTCGATGATCATGCTTGCCAAAGGCAACCGGTCACAGGCCGTCACCGATGCCTGCAAGACGCACGGTGGTTTTTACCTTGGTTCGATCGGTGGACCGGCCGCCCGACTGGCGCTCGACAACATCCGCAAGGTCGAGGTGCTCGAATACCCCGAACTCGGGATGGAAGCCATCTTCAAGATCGAGGTCGAGGACTTTCCAGCCTTCATCGTCGTCGACGACAAGGGCAACGACTTCTTCCAACAGGTGCGTGCCGAAGCGGCGACACGAGCTACCCAGGTCGTCGTTCGCTGACTCGGCCCATCAGTCCCAGCGATAGCGCCGGCGCACCTATCGGAAACACCTCTGAGCAGGGGTATTGCAAGGTGACACGAACACGTGTGCGATCATTTCATGACCTTGATCGACGAGCAGATTGCCGGCTACGAGGCCGAGCTCGCCGAAGCGGCGGGGGCCCTGAATCTCGCAAATGCGCAGCTGGTCGAGATCACCGAACGGGTGTCGCACGACGAATCCTGGGTCGGCACCGGCGTGCATTCGCTGAGCCAATGGTTGACATATCGGGCAGGTGTCTCACCCGAACGCGCCAAGGCGATCGTGGCGGTGGCCGAACGTCGAGCGGCGTTCCCACAGGTGATGTCGGCGCTCGAATCGGGCGAACTCTCGCTCGAACAGGTGGTCGAGTTGGTAAAGGCGCCCGCCTGGGCGGACGGCCTGGTGCTCGACTGGGGCCGGGTCGCCACCGTCGCTCGGTTGCGCAGAACGATCCGGCGCGAATGGTTCACCGGTGCGCCTGGCGAACCCGATGTCGATCATGCTGCTGGGCCTGATCGCGACCGTGTGTCGACCAGCGTGACCGACGATCACCGGTGGCGCGTCAACGGCGAGCTCGACCTCGGTCGCGGGGCAGTCGTCGACGCGGCGTTGATCGAGGCACGCGAGTCGCTGTTCGATCGCGGACACCAGTCGATCAGCACCGCCGACTGCCTCGTCGAGGTCTGCCGGCGCTACCTCGACGGCATAGAGTCGCCTACCCGCCGTGAGCGGTCCAAGACCTGGGTCCACATCGATGTGACCGAAGGGGCCGCATCAACAACGGACGGCTGGCGGCTACCCGATTCGGTGCGTGACCGCATCTGTTGCGACGGTCTCGTCCAGCCGGTGTGGGAGCGCGAGGGTGTTCCGTTCTCGGTCGGCCGTACGCAACGGATCGTTCCCGAGCGCACTCGGCGAATCGTCGAGCGACGCGATCACGGCTGCCGGGTGCCGGGGTGTTCCAGCGACAGTTTCCTCGAGGTCCACCACATCATCCATTGGCTGAACGGCGGGGTGACCGATACATGGAATCTGATCTGCTTGTGCGCCCATCATCACCGCCTCCATCACAGTGGCGTTCTGGGTATCACCGGCAACGCCGACGACCCCGACGGCACAGTGTTCACCGATTCCCGAGGGAGCCCCCTCGATCAGTGCGGAAGACCAAAACCCCCAGACATCTCTCCCCCATCTCCCGCCCGTCCGTATCAGCCACCGTTGATGGGCCGAGTCGACTACCACTGGGTCGGCCTTGGCTGGGTTCACCCCGACGAACAACTTCGTCGCCGCACACGGCACCACTCCAACTAGGCCGCTATTGAAGGCTGGGCCCGACACGCACCGAGACCGTAGGGGTAGCGCGTCGGAGGAACGAATCACGCGATCCCGTACCACCCACTGGCGACTCACCAGCTGAGTAGCCGACCGTTCTGGTCGCGAAGCTGCCGCACCGTCTCGGCCACTTCGCGACCAGAACGGGGTTCACGACGGAGGACCGACGTTAACCACCACTTCGTCAGGCGAGGCTGACGAGGTCGAGCCATTCGTCGTTGAAGTAGTCGACGTCGCCGTCGGGCATCAACAGCACCTTGGTCGGATTGAGTTCGGTAACGAACTCAGTGTCGTGGCTGACGAAGATGATCGAGCCCGGCCAACCCTTGAGAGCATCGGCCACTGCGATCCGCGACGGTGGATCGAGGTTGTTGGTGGGTTCGTCGAGCAGCAACAGATTGTTGCGGCCGACCATCAGCATCGCCAGCGCAAGCTTGGTCTTCTCGCCGCCCGACAACGTGCCGGCGTCCTGAAACACCTTCTCACCGGACAGCCCGAACATGCCGAGCAGGCCGCGCAGTTCGGTTTCGGTCAGGTTGACGTTGGAGGGAACATCGGCACGGATGTTGTCCAACAGCGACGATGCCGTGTCGAGATTGTCGTGCTCTTGGGCGTAGTACCCGGCGTGCACGTGATACCCGAACTCGAAATGACCAAGGTCGGCCTTCGTTTCCTCGGCGAGAATCCTCAGCAGGCTGGTCTTGCCTGCCCCGTTCAGGCCGAGCACGAGCAGGCGCTCGCCCCTACCGAGATCGAACCCGACATCTTCGAACACCGGCGCACCGCCATAGCCCTTGCACAAGCCCGACGCCTCGATCACGGTCTGGCCGCACCCCGGAGGATCGGGAAACCGGACCGTCATCGTTTTTGACTCCTTGGGAGCCTCGACCTTCTGAGCGGCCAGCCGGGCGATCCGCTTCTCGATGCTGTGGGCCTGGGCCGCCTTGGTGGCCTTCGCACCAAAACGATCGACGAACTTTTGCATCCGGGCAATCTCGCGCTCTTGCTCGGCGGCCTGCTTGATCAGACGCCGCTCGTCTTCGGCGCGGGCGTTGACGTACTGGGTGTAGGTGCCCTTGTACTCGACGATGTGACCCGTTGCCGTCTCGGTCGCCCGATCGAGGTGCAGCACGCGAGTGATCGCCTCGTCGAGTAGTTCGAGGTCGTGGCTGATAACGAGCAAGGCGCCCCGGTACTGACGAAGGAAACCAAGCAACCATTCCTTGGCGTCGATGTCGAGGTGGTTTGTCGGTTCGTCGAGGCACAGCACATCGCTGCCGGCAAACAAGATCCGCGACAGCTCGACCCGGCGTCGTTCGCCACCGGACAAGACCCCGATCGGCTGCTCCATCCGATCTTCGCCGAGCCCCAGCCCGGCCGACAACGAACGCGCCTCGCTCTCGGCTGAATAGCCGCCCGAGAGCCGAAACTGTTCCTCGGCACGGCTGTAGCGACCGACGTTGCGGTCGTCGGGCAGCTCTTCCATCGCGATCCGCAACTTCTCCATCCGAACCAACTCTTCGTCGATGCCTCGGCCCGACAACACGTGTTGGATCGCCGTGCGAGAGTTGTGGTCGCCTTCGATCTTGGGGTCTTGGGGCAGGTAACCGAATCCACCCTTGCGAACCACCTTGCCGGCGGCCGGTTCGATGGCACCGCCGAGCACCCGAAATAGAGATGTCTTGCCGGCGCCGTTGCGACCGACGATGCCCACCTTGTCGCGGGGCATCACGGTGAAACTGGCGCCGTCGACGAGCAGTCGACCACCTACCTCCACCGAGAGTGCCTGCGCTTGGAGCATCGCACCAGGCTACGGTCAGATCGGTGACGGCAACGGTGACATCCGCCGGCGTGCAGTTTGGCGCGTGCCTTGCCCGCCTGATCTAAAGCACGATCGCCGAGTCGTCGACCAACACCGACGGCAGGCACTCGCCCGGCTCGCCGAGTTCGCCACGCGGGGTCTTGCCGAGAGCGGCGGCCGAGTACAGCGCCAGCAACTCACTGCCCTCTTCGGTTACCTGTGGACCATCACCATCGAGCAGATCGATCGGCCTGGCCTCGGTCGCTGCCGCCCAGTCGACCACGACCACACTCGGGAACGAGCGTGGCAGCTCGCGGATGACGTCGTTGATCGCCACAGCGTCATCATTTACTTCGCTCAACGTGTAAACGATCGTCGGGCGCGGAGACAGTCGCTCCAGCATGGTGCCCAGTTGGCGGACGAATCCGTCGAGATCGCCGTCGAAGTGGTTGCCGAACATCACGGCAACAACATCCCATGGATCGCCATCGGTAGGCGTCAGACGCTGGTCGAGTACTTGGTGCCCAAACTCGATGAAGCGACCCGGTTCGGCCGCAATCTCGACGGTCCAACCAAAGTCGCTCAGCACGTCGCACATGATCCCACCGTTGCGTGGTGCCGTCGCCGCCATCACGGTGTCACCGACCAGCAGCAGGCGGTAACCGACGACCACATCTGCGATCGCTCCAGCAACCGGCCGGCTTGACGGCGTGGTCGTCGGCGCAACGGATGCCGGCACTGTCGTCGGCGGAGCCGGGATCGAGCCGCGATCGGTCGGCGGCTCTGGTAACTGGCCGAGTGCAACGGTGTCAGGAACGTTAAAGAGCCGGGGCGGGGCACTCGTTTCGTCGAACCCGCAGGCCGCGCTCGGAACGACGAACATGACCACCAGCACCGCTCGTCGGAGAACGGTGCCTGGTGTAGAAGCTCGTGCGGCCCTGAACATGCAGGGCCATTGAAGCCGATTGTGGGCCGACCCACATGGGCGGGCCCACAATTGGTTCGTTCTAAACGGTGAATCAGCCGTGAATCAGCCGTGAATCAGCCGTGAGTTCGCCGTGAATCAGCCGTGAATCAACAGTGAATCAACAGTGAATCAACGGCTCTTCAGCGAGTCGCGGATCTCCGTCAGGAGATCAATCTCCGATGGACCGGAGTCTGCTTCCTCCGCCGGTACCTTCATGTTGTTGTACGCCTTGATCATCAGGAACAGGATGAAGGCGACGGCGACAAAGCTGATCGCAGCGTCGATCACGAGGCCGATACTGATCCGAGCGTCGCCGATGTCGAAGCCGATCTGCTGGAAACTGGTTTCGCCGAAGATGGCTGCGATGATCGGGTTGATCACGCCGTCGAGGAGTGCCTCGACGATCTTCTGGAAATACAGCGCCATGATCAAGCCAACGGCGATCGTGAGAATGTCGCCCTTCTGAACGAACGCCTTGAACTCGTCTATCATGTCTTGCATTGGTGTGGTCTCCTCAGGGTTATGTCGTTTCCACCGGCGGTCATAGTCAAGCACACCGGTCTCAGCCCGCTCGACGATGCTGGCCACCGCTCCATCGCAGCTTCGATACGGTGGGCGGCCGATGAGTTCCGAGTACACCCACACGCCGGCCCGCCAACGCATCCGCCTTACCACCCGACCGCCCATGAGGCCTTGTGGGGGCACGATTGCTGCGGCGCGAGACGCGCCCCGCGACCCCTCGTACACGCACGCCCTGATCGCACTCATCCTGATGGCGCTGGCAGCGCCGGCCGCGCCGTTGATCGTCTCGGCATTCCTGTGACCTGAAAGAGGTTCCTTCCGCATGGCTCATCAGTACGACCTCGTCATTATCGGCCTCGGCTCCGGTGGCACCCAGGCCGCCGAGTTCGCCGCCGGCGAACTGGGCCTCAACGTGGCAGCGGTCGAGCGCAGCCGAATCGGCGGCGATTGCCTCTGGACCGGTTGTGTCCCCTCGAAGGCGCTGATCGCCAGCGCACGCGTGGCCCACACGGTTCGAAACGCGGCCGGATATGGCGTTATCGCCGACGATCCAAGCATCGATTTGAAGGCGGTGTGGGGCCGAATCAAGACCGTCCAGGCTGGCATCGCTGCCGCCGACGACTCTCCGGATCGGTTCCGAGAGCTCGGGGTAGAGCTCGTCGAGGGCGACGGACGGATCACCGGGTACAACAGCGTCACCGTCGATACCACCGATGGTATTCGTGAGCTCGATACCCGATTCATCCTTGTCTGTACCGGCAGTCGTCCTGCGATTCCCCCGATTCCTGGCCTGGCGGAGATCGATTATCTCACCAGTGAAAACATCTTCGAACTCGACCGCCCACCCGAATCGTTGGTAATGATCGGTGGCGGCCCGATCGCCAGCGAGATTGCACAATCGATGGTGCGACTCGGTGTGCCGACCACGGTGTTGGAGATGGCTCACCGTCTCGTGCCACGCGACGAGCCCGAGTTGGCCGATCGGTTGGCTCAGATCTTGCGCTCCGAGGGCCTCGATCTGCACCTGTCCACAGCAGCCTCGTCGGTGGAAGCCGGCGGTGACGGTGTCATCGTCACCGCCGCCGAACAGCAGTTCACCGCCGCCGGCCTGGTGGTCGCCACCGGACGAATCGCCAACGTCGAGTCGCTTGGACTCAATAAGTTCGGGATCCCAACCGGCGCCGACGGCGTCGAGGTCGACGGCCGAAACCGAACGCTGGTGCCGAACATCTATGTCGTCGGCGACGCCGCCGCCGGACGCCCGCAGTTCACCCACTCGGCGGCGCATGACGCGGTGCTCGCCATCCGCGACATGTTCTTACCAGGCCGCGGCAACCCATCCCATCTGGTGCCGTGGTGCACGTTCACCGACCCCGAGCTCGCCCACGTCGGGCTGACCGCCGCCGAGGCCCGCGATCGGCACGGCACCCGAGCTGTCACCGTGTACCGCCGTGAGCTGGCCGACAACGATCGCGCACGCGCCGACGGCCACACGGAAGGGTTGTTGATGATCATCACCGCCAAGGACCGCATCGTCGGCGCCCACGCCCTCAGCCCGGCCGCCGGCGAGCTGATCCACGAACTTGCGTTGGCGATCAAGTTCGACGTCGGAATCAACGAGCTGTCCGAACTGGTGCACATCTATCCCACGATCTCCACCGGCATCGCCCGGATGGCGGCCGACCGGTCGTATCGCACGGCGCGTCGTTATCGGATGTTGGCCAAGCTCAGTCGTCGGTTCGGCTGAGGCCCGACGGATCAGTCTGTTGACGACGCTTCGGGTCAAGCTCGGTAAACGTGTCGACCCGTCGCAACGATGGAAACAGGGCGGCAAAACTTCCGGCTACCAGGATCGTCAAGAACCCCCCGCCGGCGATCGACCATGGCAACCCGAACGCCCGCGCCGTAACGCCGCTCTCGAAGGCACCCAACTCGTTGGAGGCACCAATGAAGACTCCCTCGACTGCTGAAACGCGGCCGAGCTGATCGTCGGGGGTAACCAGCGGAACAATCGAGCCGCGGATGTACATCGACACCATGTCAGCCGCTGACAACACCACCAGGGCCAAGAACGCGACCACATAGTTGTGCGTCAGGCCGAACACCATCGTGCCCGCACCGAATGCGGCGACGACCCACAGCAGCGTTGGCCCCACGCGGCGTTGCACGGGACGCACGGCGAGCCAGATCGCCATCACCGCCGCACCGACACCAGGGGCGGCCCTGAGCCAGCCATATGCGATGTCGCCGACACCTAAGCGCTCGCTGGCGACAGCCGGTATCAGGGCGACGGCACCGCCGAACAGCACCGCGAATAGGTCAAGAGAAATCGACGCCAGAACGATTGGCGTGCGCCGCACGAACTTGAGGCCCTCGAGGGCGGCGGCGAGTGTGGGGCGTTCGATGACCCTCTCGGGCTCGCGCACGTACACGATCCCGAGCATCGGAAGGATCGCCACGAACCCCAATCCCGCCGACAGGCCATAGGCGAGCGACGGACCGATCGAGTACAGCAGGCCGCCCAGTACTGGCCCGACGATCGCCGAACCGGTGAAGGTCGCAGTCCAGAGCGCGATTACCTGCGGGAACTCTTCCTGCGTGCAGATCAAGGGAGGGATCGATCGCCGGGCCGGCGTCATCATCGCGTCAGATGCTCCGAGCGCTAAGGCGATCAGGAACAACGGCCACACTGTGCCCGGCTCCCACCGGCTGTAGAACACCAGCGCAACTGCACAGAGCACACGTCCGAACATGAACAGCGACGCCACGCGGCGCCGGTCGTACCGGTCGGCGACCCAGCCCGAGACGAGCACAAGCATCACGGCCGGCACGAACTGCGCCAAACCCAGGATTCCGATGTCCAATTCGTTGCCCGTGATGTCGAACGCCTGCTTGAACAGAACTGTGACCAACATGTTGTGGCCGACGGAGGCGAGCGCCGTCGATGCCAGATATCGGCGCACCGCTGTGCTGCGGAGAACCTGGCGGGCGTTGGTCACCCCGGCAAGTTATCCATGTGCGAACAGCCGCCGCCGATCGAACTCGGATCACGCCACGCGGTCGGCTCACGCATCCTCGTCGAACACCCGCTCCGGAACTGCGCTGCCGAAGCGCTCGACCAGCCGATCGACACCGCGGTCGACGACCATCGCCAGCGCCACGATGAGTGCAATCGCTGGAACGAGCGAATAATCGCCGAGCATCTCCGGAAGCAAGAAGACGGCGACGAATGGTGACCGTAACCCAACAGCGACGCCGACCGCCATCGCAGCGACCATCGCATCCCACGGGTGCTGAAGCCCCAGACCGAACGACTCGGCCGCCAGCAAGATCAACAGCACAGTGCCACTCGTGATACTGATGGTCGGGGTCAACACACCGCCGGGAGCGCCGGCGCCGAGCGCGGCGGTGGTGCCGATCAGCTTTCCGACCGTGAGCGCGAGAGCGAGGGTGACCGTCGCCCCGACCGATGCTTGACGCAAGGCGTCCATGCCGTTGCCTGCCGCCAGCGGGAAATAGGCAACCGCAACGCCCGCCACGGCGGCCAACGCAACGACCCCGATCCACGCCCGCCGCCCCAACCGGCGCACTAGCGCGCCGCCCCTCACACGGGCACGCACGTACAGGAACCCGTGGGCAACCAGCACAGCCGGCACCAAGCCGATCAGGGCCAGTTCGATCATCTTCCACTGCGAACCCTGAAGCGGCGGGAAGATGGTGCCGCCGCCGAGCAACCAGATCGACGTGGCGTAGCCGACCGCTGCTCCTGCGACGCCGAAAGTGACCGCCCGTCGGCTGGCCCGGACGCGCAGTGTCTCTTCGACATAGAAGACTGCAGCGATCGGTGCGTGATACGCGGCCGCGAAGGCTGCCGCGATGCCCGCCACAGCGAGCGCGTCGCCACGTCCTCCCGACTTGCGACCGAGCACGGCACCGACCGCCCCACCCGTCTCGATGATCGCCGATTCACGACCGATCGAAACCATCCCTGAAAAGACGGTCCAGGTTGCCAGCGACTGCACCATCGTGGCCCGTAACGAGATACTGCGGCCCTCGCCTCGGGCGGAAGCAGCGACAGCTTCGACGCCGACATGCTGCGACCAGTTGCGCTGGGCATAGCGACCCAACGCGGCAGCCAAGATCACCGAGCCGGTTACCACCACGAAAACGACCAGCCGCGGCAGCGATGCGGCTGACGCTGTGGCGTCGCGCGAGTCGCCGTACCACTCGAGCATCAGCTGCGCGAACTCCTTGAAGAAGTGGGCGAACGCAGCGGCTGCAACGCTCGCCGCGGCGACCAATATGATGGTCACCGGCAGCGGCCTCGATGGCCGCACATCGAAACCGAGCCCACCCTCCGGGCTTTCTGCGGGTTGGGCCCCGATGCGTCGGAGCAGTCCCATCGATCAGTCCGACACGATGACGATACGTACGTACATCAGCAGGTCACGGCACGGCCTGGAGCTCGTGAGGTCAATCTGGCGGTGCCTACCGATGCGTTCGATCACGATCCCGAACCAGCGACGCCCACCGCTTCGGCCAGGGCCGCGAGAAACCGATCGTTCTCCTCTGCAGCACCGATCGTGATCCGGATGCCATCACCAGAGAATGGGCGGACAACGACACCCCGTCGCTCGAGTTCGAAGGCGACGGCGTCCGTTCGCTCGCCCAATGCCAGCCACACAAAGTTGCCCTGATGGTTGGGGAATCTCCAGCCGGCGGCGGCCAGCTCGACCTCGACTCTGGCCCGCTCGGCGAGGATCGCCTGCACGCGCTCGCCGATCGCCGGCTCGTGGTCGAGCGCAGCAAGGGCGGCGGCCTGCGCAAGGGCGTTGACCGCGAACGGGAGCAGTGTCTTGTCGACTGTTGCGATCAACTCGGGGTGGCCGATTCCATAACCCACTCGCAAGCCCGCAAGGCCATGCGCCTTTGAGAACGTACGGGTCACGATCAGGTTCGCGAAGTCGGGCAGCAACTCGGTAACCGGATCGCCGAATCCAGGGTCGAGAAACTCGCGATAGGCCTCGTCGACGCACACGACGACATGCTCGGGCACCTGGTTCAAC
>FLOH01000736.1_pt1 | contig 60887 bp, 67 predicted proteins | sample 756751 | NCBI WGS metagenome assembly FLOH01 (sample SAMEA4026879, study PRJEB14308) | marine metagenome | biome: coastal water; material: water | depth 74 m
AGATAGAATTGGAACATCAAAGGCAATAGAAATATTATTAGACGAAAATGATTAAAGCAATAGAAGTACTTGAAAAAGCAAGGGAAGAAAAAATATCCTTGGGTGCTTTTAATGTTGGGAATCTTGCAATTGCAAAAGCGGTCATTGAAGAAGCTCAAGAAAGAAATACACCTGTTATTGTTCAAATGTCTCCAAACGAAACTGAGTATTTTGGGATGGATAACTTTTTAGATGTTGTTTCAAACTTAAGGCAAAAAGCAGATGTTCCGATTATTACTAATCTTGATCATGGAGCTGACTTGATTAGCTGTCAAAAAGCTATTGAAGCAGGATTTGATATGGTCCACTTTGACGGTTCAAGCTTGCCTTATGAAGAAAATGTAAAAATAGCAAAAATATTGGTTGAAGAAGCTCACTCAAAAGATGTTTTAGTTGAGGGAGAGCTTGATAAGATTTTGGGGAGCTCTGAAGTTCATGATCAAGGGGGAGAAATTACTCAAGATTTTTACACAGACCCAAGAATGGCATCAGAGTTTGTGTCAGCCACAGGGATTGACACTTTGGCAGTTTTTGTTGGTAACAAGCACGGAACATATCCAGACCCTCTAAGGATTGATCTTTTACGCTTAGAAGAAATAAGAAAGAGCACATCTTGCTTTCTTTGCCTTCATGGAGGATCCGGAGTAGAGGCGCAGGATATCAAAAAAGCTTCTTGTTTCGTTAATAAAATCAATGTTAATACGGAGCTTAGGATTGCCTATAAGGAGACTCTGGAAAATGTCCTAAGAGGAACGGATGATTTGGCAATTTATAAAATAATGCCACCAGTTATTGCCGCTGTGAAGCGAGTCGTTGGAGAGAAGATTGACCTTTTTTCATGCCAAGAGTTAAAAGCCCAAGAAAAGGTTCAGGAGGAGACTCAAGAAGAGTTTCAAAATATTGGGAAAAATTTAGGAGAAGATTATGAAATATGATGTAGTTTCTTTCGGTTCTGCAGTTTTGGATGCTTTCGTTTTAAGTCCTGATGTGAAGATCATTGAAAGTGACGAATTTTTCACAAAAAAAGCTTTAGCTGTTGCTTACGGAATAAAATCAGAAGTAGAAAGGTTTTTACTGGCCTCTGGAGGCGGAGGAACAAATACGGCTGCTGGTTTTGCAAGGCTTGGTTTAAAGACAGCGATTGTTGCCAGATGTGGTTGGGATTTTGCAGGAAAGATGATAAGAGAAGAGCTTAAAAAAGAAAAAGTTGATGACACTTTTCTTGTTCAGCTTGAAGGCGAGGGAACAGATTATTCAACAATTCTGAGAGCTCCAGACGGAGGCAGAACAATCTTGGTCTACAGAGGAGGAACGAAACTGGACGAGTCGGTAATTGATGTAAAAAGCGTAAATAGTTTTTGGTTCTACGTAGCTTCTCTTGAAGGGAACATTTCTCTTTTGGAAAAGATTTTAGATCACGCGCAAGAAAATCATATAAAAGTAGTTTTAAATCCAGGAAGAAAAGAACTTGACAATCGAGAAGATCTTCTAAAGCAAGCAAGAAGAGCAGACTATTTAGTTCTAAATAGAGAAGAAGCAGCGAGGCTTGTGGATTGTACAATTGTTGATGAAACTATTTTCAAAAAAGTTTCCATTCTTTTTGAGAAAACAATTGTTTTAATTACTGAAGCAGAAAAGGGAGTAAACGTAATTATTCCCAAGATGGGTCATTTTTTCTCAGAGAGTTTTAAAGTGGAAATGGTTGATGCGACTGGGGCAGGAGACGCTTTTTCAGCTGGTTTTGTTGGTGGACTAGCATTGAACTTTGATCTTCAAAAAGCAGTTAAATTAGGGTCTGCAAATGGAGCTTCTGTTGTTGGTAAATTGGGTTGTAAACCTGGTCTCTTAAGAAAAGAGGAACTAGATTCTTGGATGGAAAAAGAAGTTGGCTACATTAAAAAGGAAGATGTTGAGTAATAAAAGTCAACAGCACAAAGGTCCAAAAGCACTCACGAATAAAAAACGAATTGAAAACTGCCAAAATTAGAGATAGAAAAACCACAAGAATACAAATATTTTCTTATTTTTTTTAAAACTTAGAATTTAATTTCATGATCAAAAAAAAGATCGACAAAAAAGAAGAAGAGCAACTGGATTTATTGCCAGTTCCTCCAAAAACAAAAAAGAAAAAAAAGAAGCCCGAATCGAGAAAACCAATTGTGATTCTTTTTTTAACAACGATTCTTTTTTCTTTAATTTTTTTCATTTTTGGCAAAACTCCGGTTATCTTGGAGAAAATCAACAATGAAGAGAAAGAAGAAGTGACTGACTTTTCAACCACCCAAGGAGTCGTCTCTGAAATAACAAAGATGACACAAAGTCTTCAGGGCAACTATGGATTCCATGTTTACTCTCTTGCCTCTGACAAGTCATACGGATTAAACTCTAGAAGAAAATTTGAATCGGAGATTTTTGAGAAGATTGCCTTAATGATCGCTTGTTTTCAGCAAGAAGAAAGTCAAAAATTTGATTTGAAAACAGTTTATGTTTTAGCTGATGAAGAAAAAGAAGAAGATTCTGGAGTAATTTGGGCAAAGCCTGCTGGAACTCATTTTACTTATCTTAAACTTTTAGAGACGATTGGCCAGTATTCTGATAGCACGGCAATTAATGTCTTAAAGAAAAGAGTGGGAGAAAAAGCAATAAGAGAGGTGGTGGAGGAATTTGATATAAAAGAAACGGATTTCGATAAGGCGACGACAACCCCAAGAGATGTCAGCATTCTTTTTGAGAAAGTTTATGTGGACAACGCTCTTTCTGAGAGAAACACTAAAAGCTTTTCTGATTTTTTAACAGAAACTGCTTTTGAGAAAAGAATCCCAAGATTATTGCCAAAAGACGTAAAGGTCTCTCATCTAGAAAGCTCGGAAATGAGTTCTTTTGCAGATGCAGGAATTGTCTTTGGAGAGAAGCCTTTTATCATTGTGATTCTGGCCGATGGAGCAAGAGAAGATCAAATGGCAGATATTTTTCCCCAAATTGCTAAAGTTATTTGGGAATTTGAGAATAAATAAAAAAGGAGAGTTGAGATCAAAAAAGGAAATTCACAAAGGAAGTTTGGTATTAACCGGAGAGAAATTAAAAATAGTATAGAGTTCTCTCGGGCAAGTGGGTTTCAAATGCCCGAGAGATAATTGTCAATTGCTATCCTCTTTCGGAGGTCTTTTTTCGCCTGTTATCTTGAAGAAAATCTCAGACACTCCTCTGAATGAACCATAGAAGGCAATGATTGAGACAATGAGTAGAGCCACAAAGATCCATATTAGGTGGAACCCACTCTTGTAGATCGATACTGTTGTGGGGTTAGCAAAAGTTAAATGCATTGTTGCTGTCCCCATGACCGGATCGAAAGTTTCTTGTTCTGAATCGAATTTCTCTTCAAGTCTGAAGAAGAATTTCGTTGTAGAGGCAATCATAGCTTTCGGTTCCGCTGGGTAGAGAAGTTTCCCGCTTTCGGACACAAACAAGAACCAATCAAAAGATTCGAATGTTGCAGTGTAGGGACCTTTGTTTTCAGATATCTTCACTTTTGTTGTGAAAATATCTGAAAAGTCATGAGTCATCTGCGTCACAGTTTTCTGAGTTGGGGCTGAGAACCATCTTCCCCCAAACACAAATACCATTAGGGCAATTACGCCCGCAACAATAAAACATACAGGCCTTCTCATGGATTATCTCCTTTTGGTTTTGATGTGCTACTCAATCTGATAGATAATAGCATTATACCACACTATATAGGATAATAAACACGATCTTTGAGGATATAAAAAACCCTCGAGTGAGTGTGCTCGAGGGCAAGGGTGTTAATCTTGGCTATTTTCTTTTGGCTTGGGTTTTTCACTTTTTCTTATCTCTTGTATTCTCCAGACAGTAATCCATCCGAGGATGCCCTCTATAAGAATAAATACAGCCCAGTTGAAAGGTGTGAAAAACATGGTTGCCGTTTTTTTGCCGATGACTTCCATTGTTAGTTGCACTCCTTCGTCCAATCTAAGAAGGTGTCTTCCTGGCTCTAAGGTAAGATGATTGATGTACCTCATCCTTTTTGGAGCAGCAAGAATGTCTTTTTCTGAGAACGAATTAACAATCTCGCCATTAGCTTTTAGGATCCAAGGGAAAGTAGAGGCGAGATTGATTTCAAGTGACTCCTCAGAAACCAATAGCACCTCCCTGTAGGGAAGATCTGATTTAAGGGTTATTATTCCCTTTTTGCTGGCATCGATCCCCATGAGAAATAGGAAGGCAACAATGAGTATAACTAGTAGCATAAAAAGAGTCGATCGGAATTGCTTTTTCAGGGTAGGCCTCATTTTGACACCTCTCTCTTTTGAATTTTTAGTGCGATTTGATGATGAGGATTATTTTAACAAGAAAAATAAAGGAAATCAATAATTATAGGATCTGACCTTCTCCTCTTTTTTTTTGCTTCGTGCTTTCCGAAGTACAATGATATTTTGGCTCTGTTCCTTTTTCAAAGAATTCCCACGCTCCACCACAACCGTTACAGGGAAGAGTTCCAGTTGAGGGGCACACTTCAATTCTTAAAACATTTTCCGGTTGTTCAAACATTTTGTCTGGAGTGTCTTCCAAAAGAAAGCTCATTGTTTTGTTCCAAATGGGACTAGCGCCAGTTATCCCTGAAGCAACATAACTCATTGGACTATTGTCATTATTACCAACCCAAACAACAACAACAAAATCCGGAGTATAGCCAATTGTCCAGTTATCTCTCATGTTTTGAGTGGTACCTGTTTTTACGGCAACATGTGGATGATCTTCAATAACAAGGGAAGATTTTGGGCCAAACGCAGGGGTACGTGCTTTATTGTCAGATAAAATATTGGTTAAGATATAAGCAGTTGAAGGCTTTAGGGCAATAGATGTTTCTTCAAGACTTGGATTGAATTTTTCCAGAGTTCTCCCTTTACTGTCTTTGACCTCTAAAACAGAATGAAGATTAACCCGTTCTCCCGTATTGGCCAAACTCCCAAAGACAACAGCCATATCAGTCATTTTCACTTCTCCTCCTCCAAGGGTTAGAGAAAGCCCAAATCGATTTTTGTCTTCCCATGTTGTTATCCCCATGTCTTTCCCTTTATCAATCATTCGAGAAACCCCCATGCTTGAAAGAACTTTGACAGCAGGGACATTATAAGAACAAGCAAGAGCAGTACGCAGGCTAACATTTCCATGAAAGCGAGAATCATAATTTCGAGGAGAATATATTGGTTGTCCTGGGAGAGAGTAGCTTATTGGTGTATCTGGGATAACTGTTGCTGCTGTGAATCCGTTTTCCAAAGCAACAGCGTAGTTTACTGGTTTTATTGATGAGCCTGGTTGGCGAAGAGATAAACAAACATTTACATTACCATCTGACTCAGTATCAAAATAATTGTGAGAACCGACCATGGCTAAGATTTCACCAGTTTTAGGATTTGTTACAAGAGTGGCTCCATTACTGATCTTTAATTGTTTGAGATTCGCAATTTCATTTTCAACAATTTTTTGTGTTTTTTCATGAATTGATAAATCAAGGGAAGTGATGACACTTAATCCTCCTTGTTCAACAAGTTTTTGCCCATATCTTTCAACGAGGATATCTTTGACATGCATGACAAAATGGGGGGCCTTAATGTCAGTTCTTTGTGGAGAAAACCGCAATTCTTTTTTAGAAGCTTCTTTTTCTTCTTCAAAAGAAATAAATCCTTCTTCTCTCATTCGAGATAAAACTTTCAATTGTCTTTTTTTAGCTTCTTCTGGATGAGATCCGAATGGAGAAAAGGATGTTGGTGAAACGGGAAGTCCTGCCAAAAGAGCAGCCTCAGAAAGAGTTAATTTTTGAACGCTTTTGCTAAAATATGTTTGAGATGCTTCTTCAATTCCATAAGTTGCTCCGCCGTAACCTACTTCATTGAAATACATCTGCAGGATTTCATTTTTGCTAAATTTTGTTTCAACCCAAATAGAAAGAACCGCTTCTCTTATCTTTCGAGAGAATGTTTTCTCAGAAGACAAAAGAGCATTTTTAACTAATTGCTGAGTAATTGTAGATCCACCATAGATAGACTCTCCATTGCTGGCAATGTTTGCAAAAAAAGCTCTAACAATTCCCTTGGGACTGAGTCCATGGTGATTAAAGAAATTACTATCTTCAACAGCAATAGTTGCTTCAACTAAAACAGAAGGAACATCAGAGAGGGGAACAAATGTTCTGTTTTGGTCTTGGTAAATTTTGTAAAGAAGAATGCCGTTTCGATCATAGATTTTAGTTGACAGAATCTGATCTCTTTCTATTAATCGATCCGGAGAGGGAAGATCTTTAATTATTAAAAACCAGAAAGAAAAACAACAAAAAACAATTAAAAGAAAAACAGAAAGAGCAATAGTTTTCTTTTTCCCAAAAGAGAATTTAAACTTAAATTTCAATGAAGGAACTTTAATCCGAAGGTTCAAAGAGGGGAGCTTTGGTTTTTTAAGAGGGGGAAGCTTGATGGAAGATAAAAAGATAAAAACTTTGAAAATTCCAAGAAAGAAATAAAAGAATGGTTTACCAATAAATTCAAAAAAAGACCTCATAGTTTTAAAAGGGGGCTTTTAGTTAACTCCTGCCCTGACATGACTATTCTATCTTAAATTACTCCTAAAAAGAAGAGCAAAAAAATACCCCGGCGATCATAAACATGCGATGCATGTTCAGATGCCGGGGTTGGCGATTAGATGATCAGTGTTCGAACCGTCCCGAAGGTTTTGACCTGATATTCTCGAGCGCGTGGCGCAGAGAAGTATAGAAAAACTCCGCCGCCAATGGCGATCAAGAATAGCGCAATATGCCATGGATGCCATTGCCATCCTGCGGCTTGCGCAAGAGCGATACTGGTCATTGCAAGCACAGCGTGATAGGCCAGGTTGAGGACTACAAACGCTGGAGTGTCTTGTAGTTGCCCAACCTTTCTGGCCAGATAGAGAAGTCCTATCATGACCACGATGAAGCAGATAACCGAAATCGAAATTGCCGATTTAGACATTTTGTCCTCCTGTGCTAGTGGATACAGTAGCTACATTATACCATTTTTAGCCCTAAAAGTCAATCTTATAGGATTAGTTTGGAAGAGGATATTTTACAATTTGAGCCTCTGTTTGTACTTGGCAGTCCAAACAGAATGGCATCCAAAGAGGATCAAAGATAATTGTTTTTTCTTGCATTTCTTTTAGATCATCTGGAGTTTTTGAAGTTGCCAGTTGGTTTGTTTCTTTGTTTACTTCAACAAAGTTTTTTAAAGTTTCTGGCTCATTTGGAACAGTGCCTTCAATAAAATATTCAAACCTTGTTTGGCATGGAGATTCGGGATTTGGCATTTTCCCTGAGAGGGAACAAACATGAGCGCCGACTACTTTTTCTGGCTTTATTGGCCATTCTTGTTTTCCATCTTTTAAAGCAAAGCCAATGATCCTGTTCCAAATAGGAGAGGCTCCTGTTACTCCGGAGGCAACATAACTCATTGCACTATTGTCATTATTGCCGACCCAGACAGCAACAAGAATGGAGGGAGTATATCCAATCGTCCAGTTATCTCGTTTGTCATTGGTGGTTCCGGTTTTAACAGAGATTTCAGGATGGTCATTTACTACTAAGTAAGAGCTTGATCCAAAAGCCGCTGAGCGAGCACCATTATCAATGAGAATATGAGAAGTAATGTAAGCGGCTTCCATTGATAAAACTCTTGGTCCTTCAGTTTCCTGTTTTTCAAAAAGGATTTTTCCGCTTCTATCTTCAACACGCTGGATTGCATATAAATCCTGCCTTATCCCCAAATTTGCAAGTGAAGAGAAGGCAACGGCCATATCAGTCATTTTCACTTCTCCTCCTCCAAGTGTTAAGGACAATCCATAGTTGTCAGGATCTTCAAAAGTTTCAAGCCCCATTGCTGAAGCAGAAGCAACAAAATCTTCCAGCCCATTAAGAGCGAGCACCTTTACAGCCGGGATATTAAAGGAATTTCCAAGGGCAAATCTTACTTGAACCGGGCCATGGAAAAGACCATCGTAATTTACCGGACAATAAAGAGGTTGGCCAATTACTTGAAAACAAGTTGGGTTATCAACTAAAACAGTTGCGGCGGTGATTTCATGCTTGTCTAAAGCAATCGCATAATTTATTGGTTTTATTGATGATCCTGGCTGTCTGGAGGCCATAGTGACGTTTACTTTGCCGTCAAACTCATCATCAAAATAGTCATGAGAACCAACCATTGCCAAGATCTCACCAGTATCCGGGTTAGTAACGAGTGATGCTCCATTATGAATATTTAATTTTCGCTTCTCAAGTTTGGCAACCTCAGTGGCAACGGCGTCTTGAGCAAATTCTTGGATATCCAAATCAAGAGTTGTTTTTACTTTAAGGCCTCCTTCATCCATCATCCTTTGGCCAAATTGTTCAACTAAAAGTTCCTTAACCCACAAAACAAAATGAGGAGCTTTTATGCCAATTTTCTTTTCAGCAAAAACAAGCTCTTCTTTTTCGGCTTCTTGCCTTTGCTCTTCATTTATAAATCCTTCCTCTTCCATTCTTAGAAGAACTAATTTTTGACGCTCTCCAGCCGCTTCTGGATTGGTTCCAAAGGGAGAATAATGTGTTGGTGCTGCAGGAAGACCAGCTAAAAGAGCCGCTTCTGAAAGAGTTAAATCTTTTGCATGTTTATTAAAATAAGTCTGGCTGGCAACCTCAATTCCATAAGCAGTGCCGCCGTAAGGAACTTGATTTAAATACATCTGTAAAATTTCATCCTTTGAATAAATCGCTTCGGTTGCAATTGCTAAAATTACTTCTCTTATTTTTCTCCTTATTGTTCTCTCTGGAGAAAGAAGGGCGTTTTTGACAAGTTGTTGAGTAATGGTTGAACCACCTTCAACCTGACCTTTAAAGGTGATTTTTGAGATAGCGCGAGCAATTCCCTCTAATGCAAAACCACCATGCTTGTAAAAGTTTTTGTCTTCAATTGCGATAGTTGATTGTTTTACGTATTCGGGAAGTTCTTCAAGGCTAACTGGAACTCTATTTTTTTCAATATAAATTTCATAGAGCAGCTTTCCATTTTTATCTAAAATTTGAGTTGAGGCAGGAGAAGTTGGGGACCCTATTTTAGTTGGAGAGGGAAGATCTTTAAGAATAGTGAAATATAGAAAGATAAGGAAGATGATCGAAAAAACTATAATTAAAATCTTTTTTCTTCCAAGCTTCTTTAGAAAGGCTTTATATTTCTTAATGTTTTTAACTTTCTTTTTCGATTTTTTAGTTATTTTCTTGGTTGTTTTCTTCTTCATTTTTCTTTACTATTAAGGCTAGACTGTATTATACCAGCTTTTCAAAAAAGCTTGCTTGATACTATTGCTAAAAGCTTTATAATAAAAGTATATGATTTTTAAGAGATTATTTGGAAGAGTTTTTAATCAAGAAAGTCTTTCTCCAAAACATGTTTTTGCTCTCTTCTCTTTTATCTTTTGTTTTTGGTCCCTTTATCGCTATTTTCCGGAGGTATTGCCCGTTTGGTTTCAAGAAATTGTTCTAAAACCAATTCTTTGGCTTTTTCCTCTTTTCTGGATTGTAAAAGCAGTTGAGAAAAAAGACCTTTCTTCTTTAGGAATAACAAATAAGAATCTTTTTAAAGCAATTTATTGGGGTATTGGTTTAGGCTTTGTTTTTGCCTTTGAGGGGCTTTTAACAAATATCATAAAATACAAAGGATTTCATGTTTCTGGGGGAGATGTTGGGCTTCTTTTTTTTCTGGGTTCAATCCTTTTGTCATTTGTAACCGCAATTAGCGAAGAGACAGTATTCAGAGGCTATATCTTCAACAGGCTTTGGAAAATTTGGGACAATGAGCTTCTCGCAAACCTCATTTCTTCTCTCTTGTTTACTTTAATTCATCTTCCAATTGGAATATTCGTTTTGGGCTACAAGCCATTAGTAATGCTTGCCTATTTATTATTTGTGTTTATTTTCGGCTTCGGCTCAAGCTTTGTTTTTGCCAGGAGTAAAAACCTTGTTTCAAGCATCCTTCTTCATGTTTTCTGGGCCTGGCCAATAATGCTTTTTAAGTAAGAAATGGATTGTAAAAAACAAGAAAATTTGTATATTTGCCCCCAAAACTTGCTTTCCAAGAGTAAAAGAATTAATATATGGCAGAAGTTTTTAAAGTTTTGTTAAAATGATTTTAGAAGAATAATTTATGAAAAGAATAATAGTTACAACTCTTTGCCTTGTTTTTGCTTTTACAGTTCTTGCGTTTTCAGTATCAAGAGCTTGCGCCCAAGTTCTCCCTCTAAGAGAAGAACCAGAAAGCGCAGTTGCAGAAGAGATGCTGGTTGTAGAAGAGATGCCAGAGGATGGCGGAGAAGAGATTCTAATAATTGTTCCAGCGCCAAAAACTAAAGTTTCTTACTATCTCGCTTATCCAGGCCTTCTTCCTGATCATTTTCTATACCCGATTAAGATGATAAGAGACCGTATTTGGCTTTTTCTGACTACTAATAAAATTGACAAAAGTAAGCTTCTTTTGCTCTATGCAGACAAGCGACTTGGTGCATCAAAAGCGTTAATTGAAGGAGGCAAGAAAGATCTCGGGTTGGAAACTTTATTAAAATCAGAGCAATACTTAGAGAGAGCTGCGGCCCAACTTAAAGACTCAGATGAAGATATGGAATGCGAATTAGGCAATCAAATTTATAAGGCTTCACTAAAGCACGAAGAGATAATGCTTGAGCTTAAGGAGAACCTAGACCAAAAAGACCAAGAACGATTGAGCGAGAATATAAAATATGCTCGTCGAGTCCAAGAAGAACGTGCATCTTGCGTAAAAGAGTAAAATCCTGCCTAATTCGTGAAAACTGACCTAGTTTGATAGCCTATTTTCTAGTTGACATGCATTACTGGAGAAGAGTTAATATTTTTTTGTTGTGAGCTTTTAAGGGGGTAAGCAACAATCACGAAATTTAAGACCAAATTAAAATCTATTGATTTGGCGTCATTTGAATTAGTATCTAATTTTGTTTATGGCTAAAAGAACCGCTCCGAAAAACTATAAAAAGGCAAAGCTTACAGAGAGTTCTCTTAGAGTAATTGGTGAGAGATATTTAATAAAAGATGCTTCTGGACATCCTATTGAGTCTCCGGAGGGAATGTTCTATAGAGTTGCCAAAACCGTTGCCGAGAATGAAAAAAACTACAAAAAAACAAGGGGAGAAATAGAGAGCTTAACTAAGGATTTCTATTCTCTTATGGTGGATGGAGTCTTTTTGCCAAATTCTCCAACGTTAATGAATGTTGGTAAGAACAATAAACTTCAATACTCTGGTTGTTTTGTTTTACCAATAGAAGATTCTTTAGAGGCAATATTTGACTCAGTTAAAAATGCAGCTCTTATTCATAAGAGTGGAGGTGGAACTGGTTTTTCCTTTTCAAGACTAAGGCAAAAAGGAGCAAGTGTCAGTTCAACCAGCGGTGTTGCTTCAGGGCCAGTTTCCTTTATGAGAGTTTTTGATTCGGCAACAGCTGAGGTAAAACAAGGAGGAACAAGAAGAGGTGCAAACATGGGAGTTTTGAGAGTGGATCATCCGGATATCGAGGAATTTATTGAATCAAAGGCAAAGGGTGGGATAACAAACTTTAATATTTCTGTCGCAATAACGGATGAATTTCTAAAGGCATATAGGGAAGATAAAAGTTACACTCTTAAAGACCCAAAAACCGGGAAGAAAGTAGAAAGGGTTAAGGCCAAGAAAGTTTTTGACAAAATAATAAACCAAGCATGGACAACAGGTGATCCTGGTGTCATTTTCATAGATAAAGTGAACGCTTCTTCGGCTAACCCAGTTCCTTCAATGGGACCTGTTGAAGCAACTAACCCATGTGGCGAACAGCCTCTTTATCCAAACGAGGCCTGCAATCTTGGAAGTTTGAATTTAGGGTTAATGAAGGGGACTAAAAAAGACAAAGATCAGATTGATTGGGAGAAACTTAAAAGAGCAACTCAATTGGCAGTTATATTCCTAGATAACATCATTGATATAAATCCGTTTCCTCTAGAGAGGATTACTGAAATTGTTTTAAAAAACAGAAGAATTGGTTTGGGAGTAATGGGATGGGCGGATCTTTTGTTTGATCTTAAGATTCCATATAATTCCTCAAAGGCATTTAATCTTGGTAAAAAAGTGATGCTTTTTATTCAAAAGGAATCCCACCTTGAAAGTCAAAAACTAGCAGAAGAAAAAGGAGCTTTCAAAACTTTTAGTGAAAGCATTTATAAAAAGGGGCCAAAACTTAGAAACTCAACTCTAACTACGATTGCTCCAACAGGATCAATCTCAATTATTGCCGGTTGTTCGTCAGGGATAGAGCCATTGTTTGCTCTTTGTTTTAAACACAAAGTAGGAGAGAGGGAATTAACCTTCGTGAACCCTGCTTTTAAAGATGCAGCAAAGAAACACAAGATTAGCTCAGAAACCTGGAAAGAAATTGAAGAAAAAGGAACACTTCATGATGTCGATAATGTCCCAAAGAAACTAAAAGAAGTTTTCATAACCGCTCATGAAGTAAATTGGGAAGACCATATTAAAATGCAAGCAGCCTTTCAAGTGGGGACTGATAATGCAGTTTCAAAAACAATTAATTTGCCCAACGATGCGACTCAAGAAACAGTTAGAAAAGCTTATCTTCTTGCTTACAAAAGTGGTTGTATGGGGACAACAATTTTTAGAGATGGATGTAGAAGCGAACAGGTTCTCTATTCTGGGGTAAAGGAAGACGAAAAAGAGGAGGCTAAAGAAATTCAAGAAAAGCCAACAATTAAAGCAAGGCCAAAGATAGTTAGTGGCCAAACATACAGAATTGAAACACCAGTAGGAACAGCTTTTGTAACTGTCAACACAAATGGAGGCAGCGAGCCATTGGAGATATTTGTTAACGTCGGGAAAGCCGGAAGCGATATTGCTGCAGACGCAGAGGCAATTGGAAGGCTCGTTTCTTTAAACTTGAGAATAGGATCTCTTTTCTCAGCAAGCGAAGTTTTGGTTCAAATAATTGATCAACTAGGTGGAATTGGCGGTGGAGAAAGCGTTGGTTTTGGCCCAAACAAAGTTCGCTCTCTTGCTGATGGCGTTGCTAATGTTTTAGCGGAATATATTGAAAAAGGAAAAGGAGAAGACTTGGATAAAGAATCACAAGCCAGTTTAGACAATCAACAATTAAATCTTTTGAGCCAGAAAAAGAATCGGGATTTATGCCCAAAGTGTGGTCGAGCAACTCTAATTTTTGAAGAAGGGTGCGCTAAATGTCTTTATTGCGGATTTAGTAAATGTTAAAAAAAGATCATTCTTCCACTTTCCTTGCAGGAAAGAGTATTTCCAAGTCAGAACCGATTTTTGAAGTTCTTGGTAATCTTGATGAACTAATTATCAGCCTTTCACTTTGTTTTTCTTTTTCAAATTCAGAAGAAACGAAAACCTTAATAGAAAAAATTCAAAAAGAATTAATTAAAGTTGGTGCTTTTCTTTCAACAGGCAAAGAGGGAGAGCTTTTGGGAACATTTATAGAAGAGCTGAAGGAAGCAATTAAAAAGTACAAAAGAGAAGATCTTAAAGATTTTGTTCTTCCCAGAACAAGAGAAGATTCTTTTATCCATCTTTCAAGAACAAAAACAAGAACTTTTGAGAGAAGTGTGATAAGACTTAAAAGTAAGCAACTTGACAGTCTCATTGAATACTTAAATCTTTTATCACAGCTTCTTTTCTGGCTGGCAGTAAAATAATTAATTTGAAAAAGAAAACAAAAAAACTTTCTAACAAAAAATTCCTAAAGGAACCGAAAGCATTATGGTTTCTTTTTTTATTTCTGATAATTGTCAATATTACAACTTTTGTTTTAAAAAACAAAGAAAGTTTTGTCTCTGCCTATGATGAGACCTATTGGAGAGATCAGTACGAGAACTCCCAGTGGGCGAAGGGGTGGTATGCGACAACCTCAATGAGCGATGCTGATTTATATGCCGTTAGTGGTTTAGATTTAATAAATGGCGCCAATCCAAATAATATTAACAGGGAAACTCCTCCTTTAGGAAAGTTTTTCATTGGACTTTCAATTGTTTTATTTAAAAACCCCAATGTTGTCTCTATCTTTTGGGCGATTGGTACTTTGCTTCTGATATATCTTGTTGGAAGACAGTTGTTTAAGAGTAAGCTGCTTGTGATGATGGCTGTTACTATGTTTTCCTTTGACCGCCTTTTTCTTGAGCAAATAAATACGTCCAGACTTGATCTTCCACTGTTATTTTTCGTTCTCTTGGCAACGTTTTTCTTTTTAAAGGGAATGCAGAAGAAGAAATATTTGTTTTTTTCAGTTTTAAGCTTGTCTGCTGTTGCGACCGTTAAAATGTATCCATTAGCCATAGTTTTAGGAGGAGTTTTTCTTTTGTTTTTAATTCTAAAAAAAGAATTCTCTTTAATTTGGATATATTTGAAATACGTTCCTTTTGGGATTTTGCTCTACATTATTATCCACAGTTCTTTCATTCTCCAAAACAGTCTTTCCGATTTTGTTTATCTTCATTACTGGATAATTCATTTTGTAAGAAATCAGGTCCCAAATTACCATCCTTTTGAAATACTAAGGATTTTGTTTTTGGGAAAATGGCTTTTTTGGATACCTGATCCACCAAACATTGATTTCATTTTAGAAATTCGCTCTGTTGCCCAATGGAATGTTCTCTGGGCAATTGGAGCAGGGTTAACAATCTTTGGTTTTTTTAAGGGCTTATTTAAAAGAGAGGTTGATAATAAATTTCTTTTAAAAGCTATAGTTGTTGGTTATCTTTCTTTTTTTCTCTTTAGTTTGCCTTACCCTCGTTACATTTTACCAATTTTGCCTTTTCTCTATTTGATGCTGTTTTCTTTTGGCTTAGAGAATAGGGCTAATTGAAATAGATTCTCAAATCTGGTATAAAGGTGGCAAACAAGGTAAAATAGCACCTATCAAAAAGGAGGGAGTCATGAGCGTTCTTGTATTAATAGTTTTGGTGATTATTTTTCTTGTATGGGGATTGAGGGTTAGATCCTCAGAAAAAATACAGCAAAGATCTTGGGCAAATGAGCATGATCCTCGTTTTAAGTGATCTACAATAAAACCTTTTGCTATAAGGTCCACAGCAAAAGGTTTTTTCTTTTCCTTAAACTTTCTGTATAATAGGCAATATGAATGACCTGCCTGACGAGAAGAAAGATCCCTTAAAATTTACCCCTTCAAATTTCGGTAAGGAAGGATCTCCGTCTGGAGGAGTTGAGTCTGAGCCAACTTTAGCGCCTAGAGAAAAAACAGCAGAGGCATCCTCTGAAGTGGCTGAGTTTGAGCATGTTTCTGAAATTCCTCAAGCAGAAGAGATACAGCTTCCAAGCCCAGTAATTACAAAGCACGATGGGATAATTGTTGATAATATTTCTCCAAGCAAAGTAAGAATAGAGCTTCCAATGGCGAGCGATAAGATATCAGAAAAGGCGAAAAGAGGGATGAGTGTAATAACAGATTCTGCTTTTTGGTTAGTTACTTTTTGTCGCAGGGCATTAGGCTTAACAAAATCTAAGTTTACTTATTCACCCAAGGAGGTTTAATGAACACAGGAGCTTTGAATAATTTAACTTCAGAGATAGTTTACATTCTTACAATTCTTCTCCTTATTGTCGTTTCAATTGGTCTTTTGGTGGCTCTTTTTTATGGGATTGTTCTTATCTTGCGAAGCAAGAATAGAGAAGAACAATCACTGGCTCATGTTCTTTTAGAGATAAAGATGCCATCCGACAACGAAATAAAAATAGACGCGGCTGAGCAAATGCTCTCTGCCTTTTCCTCTTTTTCTTCAGATGGGTTTATGAAAACATTTAAAACAAAACCGGTCGTCTCCTTTGAGATCGTGGCCAGATCTGAAGATATTCGTTTTTACATTTCAACACCTCAAAAGTATAAAGACATGATTGAAAAGCAAATTCATGGAGCCTATCCCTCAGCAGAAGTAATGGAGGTTCCAGAACAGAGTATTTTTAGTGAAAAAGGGAAAGTCGCCTTTACGGAACTTGAGCTTAGAAGTTCAGCATTTTTCCCAATAAAAGTTTATAAGAATTTAGCCACTGATCCGCTCTCAACTCTAACTTCAGCAATGGCAAAGGTCCAAGAAGATGATGCTCTTTCTCTTCAGATATTAGTGTCTTCAGCCTCTGGGAAATGGAAAGGCCAGGGAAAAGGATATATTTCTTCAACAAAGAGCCAAGAATCTAATCCCGATAAGGCGAAGTTTACGGTTGATGCGAAAACATTAGATGCTATTGAGAGCAAGTATTCAAAGCCAGGGTTTGAAGTGACATTAAGAATTGTTTCAACAGCTTCCACAATTGAACAAGCAAAGTTAAACCTTAGTAATCTTAAGAGCACTTTTGATCAGTTCAGCTCAGATTTAAATGGTTTTAAGACAAAGAATATCTTGTTTAAAAAGGGATTTATGATGGGCTTCATTTATCGATACCAGCCAGTTTTTTCCTTTTCCAAGAAAAAAATGATTTTAAACTCAGAAGAATTAGCAACACTCTTTCATTTTCCGAATAAGTTTATTGAAACCCCACACATAAATTGGCTTTATTCAAAGACAGCTCCAGCTCCAGCTGGTATTCCTAAAGAGGGTCTTTATCTTGGTAAATCGGTTTACAGAGGCCTTGAAAAACCGATCTACATCTCCGAAAGCGACAGGAGAAGACATACCTACATTATCGGAAAAACAGGAGCCGGAAAGACAGAATTAATGAGAGATATGATTATTCAGGATATAAAGGCTGGAAAGGGAGTTTGTCTTATTGACCCTCATGATTTAGCAGAAAGCATCTTAGGCTACATTCCTCCGGAGAGAGTTGAGGATGTTATTTACTTTGATCCTTCAGACACCGATAGGCCAATGGGTTTAAACCTTTTAGAGGCGGAGACAGAAGACCAGAAGCATTTAATCGCCAACTCAATAATAGGTTTGATGTATAAGCTTTTTGATCCTTATAAGACAGGAATGGTTGGTCCAAGATTCGAGCACGGAATAAGAAACGCAATGTTGACAGTAATGGCTGAAAAGGGGAACACTTTTGTCGAGCTTATGAGAGTAATGACTGATTCAAATTTTGTTAAGGAACTTCTTCCAAAGGTTGATGATCCAATAGTCAGGCGTTACTGGACAGATCAAATTGCCCAAACTTCAGATTTTCATAAAAGTGAAGTTTTAGATTACACTGTCAGCAAGTTTGGCCGTTTTATAACCAATAAGACAATGAGGAATATAATCGGCCAATCAAAATCATCCTTTGATTTTAGAAAGGTTATGGATGAGGGGAAGATATTAATAATAAATTTGGCAAAAGGAAGGCTTGGAGAAGAGAATTCAAACTTCTTAGGGTTAATCCTTGTTCCAAGAATCTTAGCGGCAGCGATGAGCAGAGTTGATCTTCCGGAAGATCAAAGGAAAGATTTTTATCTTTATGTTGACGAATTCCAAAACTTTGCTACTCCGGACTTTGCCGTTATTCTTTCGGAAGCGAGAAAATATAAGCTTAACTTAATTGTTGCTAACCAATTTGTTGGTCAAATGGAAGATGAAGTGAAAAATGCAATTTTTGGAAACGTAGGAACAATTGCAAGCTTCAACATTGGTGTCACTGATGCAAATTTTCTTCAGCATTGGTTTGCACCAGTATTTGCTGAAGATGATTTAATGAACATAGAACGTTTTCACGCCTATGTAAAGACAATTGTGAATAATGAACCAGTGCCACCTTTCTCAATGGATACAACAAAGGATATGGCTGCCCAATTAAAAGAAAACAATCCAAAAACAGCAGAGATGATCAAACAGCTTTCAAGACTAAAATATGGAAGAGATAGAAAAATTGTAGAAGCAGAGATAAACGAGAGAGCAAGATTTTAACTTCCTTTTCTTTTCAAAATGATAATGGTAATCTAGAGATAGAAGTCTATTCCTATGGTTAGTTTTCTATAGTTCAACATGTCTCGTATACAAGATCGACAAAAAGCAATAAATCTTCGCAAAAAAGGGAGGACATATAGTGAAATAAAAAAGGAACTAGAGATTCCTAAAAGCACCCTCTCTAATTGGTTGAGTAATTACCCTTTGTCTCCAGATCAACTCAAGCTTCTCAAGAAGGCAACAAAGAAGAGTAAAGAAATTTCAATAGAGCGGTGTCGAATTACGAAAAGGAAAAAAAGAGAAGAAAGAATAAAAAGAGTTTACTTTGAAGAGAAGAAAGAACTATTTCCTTGTTCCCAAAAGGAACTATATTTGGCTGGTTTATTTTTATATTTAGGAGAGGGAACAAAGGGGCTACAAACGCCAATATCATTGGCCAATACAAATCCAGAAGTTATGAAGTTTTACTTGTATTGGCTTTTAAGAATATTAAAAGTTCAAAGAAATAAAATTAAGGTTAACATTCATTTATATAGCGATATGAATATTGACGAGGAAATAATATTTTGGAGCAGAGAATTAAAACTTCCATTAAAACAATTTTCTCGTCCATACATCAAAGAAAGCAAAAGAATTAAGATTTCTCATAAAGGTTTTAATCACGGAGTTTGCAAATTGATAGTAAGTGATGTGAGGTTAAAAGAGAAGATAATGATGGGGCTCGAGGCGATTGAAGATAGCTACAATAAGAAAATTTAAGCATTTTTTGGTATAATGGCCTTGAGGGGCCGTAGCTCAGTTGGTAAGAGCGCGTGTCTTATAAACACGAGGTTCGGTGGTTCGAGTCCACCCGGCCCCACCAGAAAAAATTGCACATTTGCCTCGGACAGAAGTATAGTGATGATTTTTATCACTTGCTTTTTGCTCGGGGCTCTTTTTTTGCTAATTTTTTTAGGTGAATTTGTTTAAGTGATTGAAGGCTTTATTGTAATTTCTTCAAGAGTGGTGATTCTTTCTTCATGGTCACTAACTCTATGGCCCATGATTTCTTGCTCTTCTCGAATAGCTTTTAATTCTCCCATAACTTCATCCATCTTAGAGAAGAACTCTTCTTTAGTAGGAAGGAATTTAATTTTTTCTTCAACAATCTCTTCAATTTGATCGAAGTCTTTTTGATTAAGAGTCATATTTTTATTAAACAGTTTATGAAGAAAATTGTCAATAATCAGGAAGATAAATCTAGAAATTAGAAAAGGATTTTTAATAATGGCACATTAACAAACTCTTCGTCATGAAGGGGTCCGAGTTGCTCCCAGTCCCATGGAACCTAGTGTTCCTGGGAGCAGTAGTCTTTCTCGGTCTTCTTGCCGCCCGCTGGGCTGGTAAGAAGTTGCCGCGTTAGTAATCGGCCTCGGGCAGAAGTATAGTGATGATTCTATCACTTGCTTCTCGCTCGGGGCTCTTTTTTTGCCAAAAAACAAACAACTTCAAAGGACTAGAGATAAACGAGTTTCCTGGTTGCTGGCTATTGACAACGTGCATTTCAAATGTTAGATTGCAATTGACATGAATATTGTAAATGTAACCGTTTTAAGAAATAATTTATCTGAAGCCATGTCTCAGGTTTCAAAGAAGAATTATCTTTTAGTGGCAAAAAGAGGCAAGCTTGAATCTGCTATAGTTGATATTGATTTTTTTGAAGATATTTTAGCTTTAGCAAGTCCAAAATATTTAGCTAGTATTAAGAAGGCAAGAGAGGAATATAAAGAAGGAGATTTTTTAACCCATGATCAAGTCTTCGGGGAAGTTTGAACTTCTTTATACTAAATCCGCTGTTTCAGATATTAAAAAACTAGATTCTGTTTCCAAAAAAAAGATTAAAAATAAATTAGAATTATACTCGAAAAATCCTTTTCTTCATGCTAAAAAATTGGTTAAGCCATCACTTGGGTCTTATCGTTGGAGAATCGGCAATTATAGAGTAGTTTTTGATATTGATAGGAATAAGATTACTGTCCTAAGAGTCGGACATAGAAGAGAAATATATCGTTAAAGCTCTTCTAGCTTTATCTTTTCTTCGTTGTCTTTTTCGACAAATTCCAAATACTTCTCAGTTGTTGAAAGTCTTTTATGACCAACAAGTTTTTGAACAACGGTAACAGGTGTTCCAGATGTTAGTTGATAGGCAATAAAGGTGTGGCGAAGATCATTTACCTTTGCATCCTTTATTCCTGCAATCTTAAAGTATCTATCAATTGCTGATCTGATGTTTCTTACCAAAAGAGGCCTTCCTGTTTTAGTAACAAAAACAGCTCTTGATTTTGTTTTTTGTCTTGATTCAAAGTATCTATCAAGTGCTTTTTTAGCAGCATTGTTTAAAGGAATACTTCTTTTTTCATGAGATTCAAAAGGATTTATTTCTATCGCTTTTTCTTTTATGTCATCAAGCTCTAACCTTGCCAATTCACCGATCCTCATTCCACTTTGGAGCAAGATTTCAATAATAGCGGCCATTCTATGGTCGTTTCTGCAAGCATCCCTTAAAGCTCTGTATTCCATCTTTGAAAGTATTCTTGGTGGCTTTATCTCATATTTTGGATGAGACACAGAAGAGGCAGGATCTACATCAATAACTTTTTCAGCAATCAAAAACCTAAAGAAAGTCTTAATTGAATTAAGTTTCCTTGAAACTGATTTAGGAGTATAGTTCTTCTCTTGAAGATGGGCCTTGAACTCCTCGACAAGCTCAGCTGTGATTGATCCTATTTGAGAAATCTTTTTGTTTTCTGCAAAATCAATCAACTGATAGACATCTTTGCCGTATGCTAAGATGGTAGAAGAGCTCTTTTTATCGTCTTTTAGAAAGGCAATAAATTTTTCGTGATTTGTTTTTAGACTTTTATCGTCTGTCATTAGCATTTTTAATTAATAAATTCTGGTCCATTTGTTTTATTCTTATACTGGGTATATAGCCAAAATCTTCCAGAAAGATAAAACTAACCAAGGTGTATAGTATCATTTATGAGGATTTGTGTCAACAGGGCTTTTTTATAGGGAATAACCCAGCCCAGCTTTAAAAAAATGAAGAAAAAAGATATTAAAATAAAAAAAATACTAATAATAGTTGTAGGAATAGGCCTTATAATAAGCCTTTCCAGGAGTGTGCTGAGACTCTTAAAGCTTGGTAGCCCTGCAGAAAAACTTAAAGAAGAGCTCTTAGCCCTTGAGCTTGAAAGAGAAGATCTTTTAAATAAAAGAGATTATTATCAATCGGATAAATTCATTGAAGACCAGGCAAGGAACACTCTTAATATGGGTAAACCTGGAGAAACAATAGTTGTTTTGCCTGATAGTCTTTCAAAAAACGAAACTAGTCAGAGCATGAAAAACACGCCCAATTGGAAGAAGTGGATTGAAGTTTTCTTTCCCAAATGATAAGCTCTAATAGTTAGTTTTTTATCCAAAACATTCATGAAAGAAACAATCAAAAACCTATCAAAAGCATTTATCGGCGAAAGCCAAGCAAGAAATCGTTATTCTTTTTATGCCAAAAGGGCCTTGAAAGAAGGCTACGAGCAGATGTCCGACATTTTCTTGCTTACTGCTGAGAACGAAAGAGAGCATGCAAGTTGGCTTTTGAAATTAATTAATCAGCTAAAAGAGGATGAAAATGACATTATTGTTGAGGCTTCAACCCCAACAACTTTAAGTGACTCAACAGAGGACAATTTAAAAGCAGCAATTGCTGGAGAGAATCACGAACACACTGAAATGTATCCAGAGTTTGCAGATACAGCTGAACAAGAAGGTTTAACTGATATTGCCAAAAGACTTAGGGCAATTGCCATAGCCGAGAAGCATCACGAAGAGAGGTTTAAAAAACTCTTAAAAGAAATCCAAGATAAAACCGTTTTTGAAAAAGAGAAGGAAGTATCTTGGGTTTGCAGGAAATGTGGTTATGTCCATGACGGTAAAACTCCTCCAGACGAATGTCCTTCCTGTGGCCATGAAGAAAACTTCTTTGAAGTTAAAAACGAGGATTATTAAAAAATGACAGAGCTAAAGCAAGTTTACAAATGTAATATTTGCGGCAATATAGTCGAAGTTTTACACAGTGGTGCAGGAGAATTAGTTTGCTGTGGTCAACCAATGCAACTTTTCCAAGAAAAAGAAGTTGAAGAAGGAAACGAGAAGCATGTTCCAGTTGTAGAAGAACAAGAGGGGAAAGTAATAGTAAAGGTTGGTTCAGTTTCCCATCCAATGGAAGAAGATCATTTCATAGAGTGGATTGAATTAGATGATGCAAATCAATCTTCAAGGAAATCTTTAAAGCCAGGGGATGCCCCTGAAGCAGAGTTTGAAACAAAGGCAGAAAACCCAAAAGCAAGAGAATACTGTAATCTTCATGGTTTGTGGAAATCCCACAAAATTAACCCTTAAAAGTTCCAATTCTTGATTTAGAAGCCTAGAGAAGCTATAATGTCATATGTACGTGCGGGGTAGTGTAAAGTTGCACGCGAGGCTCAAATGGGCCATCTATGAAGCAATTTGTAGATAGAACCTGGCTATATCGGTGAAACCCTACCAAGTAGAGTTGAGGGCAATACCGAGGAAACCTTTTTTAAGGGATCCGTAGAGACTACACGCCGGGCTCCCAAATTGTGGGATGATGATATAGTCCGACACCCTAAGTAATCAGGGGAAACAGTTAGCATAATCTCGCAGGCCGGGTGCGATTCCCGGCCCCGCAACATAGTTTTTTATCAATATGCTTTTTATTTCAAATGAGCTTTTGTGTCAGTATTGAGAAAAGTATAATACTCGAAAGCCCAAAACTAAGACATGAAAGCATTCTGAACAGGGTTATATTATCAGGGATTAAGGATGATATTAAAATTGCTCAAATATTTTTATGATAAATAAATTTATAGGGATAGATGCTAACGAAGCAAATTTGATACAAGAGAGGGTCGGTTCAAATCAATTTGCATATGGACTATTAAAAGCAATTGGAAGGAATGATCGCTTAAACAAATATTTGATTTATCTCTCTACAAAAAGACTTTCAGACATGCCGATAGAGAGAGATGGATGGAAGTATAGGGTTATACCGCCATCACGATTATGGACACAGTGGAGATTGCCGTTGGACTTATATGCTAAGAAATCAAAACCCATTGTTTTTTTTAGTCTCAGCCATTATGTTCCAAGATTCTCACCTATTCCTCGCGTGGTTACTATTACAGATTTAGGTTACTTAAAATATCCAGAACAACTTCGCAAAAGAGATTTCTTGCAGCTAAAATTTTGGACAGCATATTCTATAAAAGTTGCAGATCATATAATTGCAATATCTGAATTTACAAAAAGAGATATAATGAGTAATTATGAGGTTAGTAAGGATAAGATATCAGTTGTTTATCCAGGTTTTGACAGTAAAACCTTTAAATTAAAATTAGATAAGAAGATAAGTAAAAAAGTATTACAAAAATATGGGATCAAAGGTAAATATATACTTTTTCTCGGTGCTTTAAAACCAAGTAAAAATTTAGAAAGATTGATCCAATCGTTTGCATTGCTTAGCGATAAAAAAATAAAACTTGTAATAGCAGGAAAAAAGGGCTGGTTATATCAAACAATTTTTGAAAAAATAGCTGAGCTGAACTTACAAAATAGAGTATTTTTTACAGATTTTATTTTAGATCACGAAATACCCTATTTAATGTCTAATTCAGAAGTATTTGTTTGTCCGTCATTATATGAGGGATTTGGTATGCCAGTTGTAGAGGCTATGGCTTGTGGAGTTCCAGTTGTTGTTTCGGATAGAGGAAGCTTGCCTGAGGTTGTTGGTAATGCAGGAATTATAGTAGACCCTGAAAAAATAGAAAAGATAGCGAAAGGAATAGAGATTGCTTTAAAAAATAAGTTAGTTTATGCAAAAAAAGGATTAGTGAGGGCTGAATATTTCAATTGGGATAATAGTGCTAAAAAAGTTATCAATATACTTGAAGCATATTAATAATTAATAAACTGGGAGAATCACAATTCAAATAAACCATTATGCGAATTCCTGGTCCAAAGGAGCCTTGTAAAAAACTCAGGATACAATAAAAGTGCAAAGATATTTACTGTGAATAAAGTCATTCTTAGCAGCTCTTTCAAATTTAATTTTTGGGACAGGCCTGTTTCGATAAAGAGGGCAATATTTATCAGGTAAATTGCGCCTATTTTGCAAAATTCTCCTACCAAAGCATCCGCCTTGGCAACTTTGGATGTAACGGCATTTACTTTCTTGGCAAAATGAAGGCAATTTCGCTTTGTCTTTTGTGAAATTTTTAACCTCAGGATTCAAATAGACACATTCAGTAATCGTCAAATCTGGGTGTATTCTCAAAGAATCGCCGCAAGGGGAACCCTTGGCACAAGAGTTGGTGATTATTGATAAGATAGGTTCCGAGAGACTAACAAGTTTGAAATTTATGGATAATATTTTCATAGCTTCCCAAAATTGATCATAGCTTAGTTCGAAACGATCATTTTTTACTGGTTTGAATATATTTATTCTTAGACAAATATCAAATTTGTCGATAATTTTTCTAAATTGCAGTAGATATTGATAATTATTATTCATCAATGCGAGGGCGATTGATGTGTCTACTCCAAGATTCGCGCACCTTTCAAGAGAATCTATTGCCCTGTTGAAAGTGTCTGGAGCGCCTCGCCATTGATCGTGTAGCTTTTCAGTGGGGAAATCCAAAGAAACATCGACGTCCTTAAATTTTTTTATGTCTTCATCTTTCAATAAAGAAATCGTTAGCCCATTTGTTGTTAGAGCAAGGGCCATGCCGGCATTTTCAAACAAAGATATGATCTGATGAAAAGAGGGGTTAAGAATATTTTCACCTGTACCAAAATTAACTTTTTTAAGATTTGGAAAGCTGTTTAATATTACCCTGGCATCCTCTATAGTCATATTGGTTTTGGCAAGGTTTCTTGAATAACAATGTGGACAATTAAGATTGCATTTATTTGTTAAACCAATTCCCAAAGCAGTCACAGAATTGTTTTTGTAATTTTTTGTAATTTTCATTTTCTATCTTTTTTCATACCCTGCATTTTACTATTATAAGGTGGTGCAATTCGATTTAGAACTTACATGTATTATATGCTATAATATGTTTAATTATCTTTCAAGTTTTTAAAAATTATAATTGATCACCACTGTCATTATTCAGGTTCTCTTAGTCTTGATTTTATTTGGAAACAATTATGTAAAAGGGATATTTGTTGGGATAATAAAGAAGAATCCTGGAAAACTATTTTTCCGAGATTTACTTACGAGCAGGTAAGATCAAATTTTGGAGAAAAAGATGAAAACACAAATCCATTAATCCAAAGATTTAGCCATCTATTTGAAAAAAATAACGAAAATAATCTATTAATTTTTTTTAAGATTTACGACTTTATCCAAAATATTACCAAAAGTGCTTGCCTAGATGAACAATCACTTCTTTATTTTCAAGGGGCGAAAGATATTTGTGAAAGCTATGCCAGGGAAGGCGTAAATGGTTTTGAATTGAGAATTGGCCCAAGAATAAATAAGCAAGAAACATTGATTCGTCTAACAAGCATGATTGCTGGTTTCCTTGTTGCAGAAAAAGAATCAGACCTCCCTGAATCTTTTTCGAAAATTGTTTTTACTTTTATTCAGAATTCAGAAGGAGACTTTCTTAATCTTACCCAAAACTCTTTTTCTGATTTGATTGATATTCTAGAAAATGACGCTAGAATAGATAATAGAGTCATTGGAATTGATTTTTGCGGTCCGGAAGCAAATAAACGACACCCATTGATTATGAAGGTAATTAATGAAACAAAAAAATACAATACATTTCGAAGAAAAAAGAAAAAGAAACCCTTAGAAATAATGGTTCACATTGGTGAAAATTTAAACTACAAGACAGTTTCAGAGCACCTAGATGAAATAGAAGACTATGTTTCTGCTGGGATTAATAGAATCAGCCATGGTACAATTTTGTGGATTCCAGGCAGATATCTTAGCGAAGGGAACAGTCGAGATATTCAGAGAAGGGAAAAAATTCTTCAGAGCCTATCAAAAAAAAATATAATGCTTGAAATATGTCCTTCTGCCAATCTGACTCTAAGCCCCTTAGGCAATTGGTCTGAAATTCCCTTTAATTTATTAGAGAAAATCGGGGTGCAGTTTACTGTCAATACAGATAATAAAACCATTTTTACCACCACTCTACGGGAAGAATTTGCCGCCTACTTAAAATGAAAAACTGAAGCTTTTTATGGATCTATTAGATAATGAGCTAATAGCTTTTAAGAAAAAATAATTTAAACACACATATTGTATGTCTCAACTAAAACGTTTTAAAAGCGATGCTAGAGTTTGGTGTCACAATAAATGGGTTAGAGATTATATCTCTGGTAAAAGGGTATACCCCATAACATTAGAAATCGATCCTACAAATAAATGCCCGCTTAATTGTAATTATTGTATTTGGAAAAATTTTCGACACGAAAAGCGAGACGAGATACCATCTAAGGTTCTTTTGCGGTTAGTTCAAGAAGCTAAAGATATTGGTGTCAAGTCGATCGTTTGGACGGGAGGAGGTGATCCTTTGGCAAATTCTGGAACACTTACGGCAATCGAATCTGCAAGCAAAGTGGGTTTAAAAAACGCCATGTTTACAAATGCTGTTCTTATGAAGCCTCATGTCTCAGACACTCTTTTAAAACATTTGTCTTGGATACGCTTTCATATAGATGGCGCTACGTCGGAAACATATAGTAGGGCTCATCAGGTTCCAGAGTTTGTTTTTGATGAAGTAGTAAAAAAATTAAGGTATTTTTCTGAGACAAAAAAAAGAAAAAACCAAAAGTATCCTCTTTCAGGAATTGGATTTATTGCATCAGCAAATAACCTTTCTGACATTGAGGGGGTTGCTAGGCTTTCTAAAGATCTTCACATCGACTACTTTCAATGCAAACATGATTTAACACATATAAATAATCCCCAATATATTAAATGGTGGAATAATATAATTATTCCTATCATGGATAACTTAAGCGATGAGTTGGAGGATAAACAATTTACAGTGCAATATAACGTGGATGTAGATTATGATGCCTTAGATCCTTCTCCTTTATGCCATATCCATCGTATGAGTACTGCAATTACAGCCGATGGGTGTGTGACTTATTGCAAGGCGACCAGAGATAAATACGAATGGTCACTTGGCAACATTTATCAACAATCTCTTCGCGATATTTTTGATGGCGAAAGACATAGAAAACTGTCCAGTATGATTAAGCCTGATACTTGTGGCATCTCGCCTTGTCCTATGAAAGATGCAAATATAATTCTTAATAAAGTAGCGACTAGTCAGGGTTTAACTCTTCTTAAGCCAAAACCCGTAGATCTTGAAAACCCCGAGTTTATGTAACGATAGGAATTTAGGGCATCTATAATTAACCTTTAGCTAATTTTTCAATTTCTTCTTTCACGATGGTAAGAATAGTTGCGTCAATAGTATTTGACTGTTGATTGTAAAAGGGAAGAATCGAGCATTGTTCAGTCATTTCATTGAATGGCCCGAGATTTAAAAATGGTAGTTTTCTATCTACTACATTTTTAATTCCTTTTCTTAAATATTTTCTAAATAATTTTGGCCTTTTTTCATTCCAAGGTATATGAGGGATGAGGGGATAGTAATTTTTATTGATATATGGTTTATTTTTTATTATCTTTCCTTGTCCAGAATATGCAACGCGCGAGGAAGCATCAAAGCCCGATAATTGAGCAGGGATGAACATTGTCGGATTTGATAGGTGCGAATATATTTTTTCCCAGTCTTTTTCTCTTCTTTGGATAAGCTTTTTATAATCCTGTATCGGCCAGCTATTTGCCTCACTGTAATAGGCCAAATTTGTGTAATACGTGCAAGCATCAATGCCCATCGATAATGTTTGACGTATAGAATCTAGTTTATCTTCAACGGCGATAAAATAAGGCTCAACTTTGTATTTTGCTTTTGAAAACTTCTTTATGGAATGCAATAGACGGGAAACATTTTGTGGGTCCAAATTATATTTTTGCCAAATTCCCAATCGAGGTAGGTCAAAAAAAAGAATAACAGGACGGTCATCTATGGTTAAAAAGTTATTATTGTATTTCATAAAATACTGTCTAAGAAAGTAATCAACAAGAGCCCATACGCTTTCTTTGTTTGCGTAGATAAACCGATATGCATCTTTTCCATCTTCAACTGGAACAATTATGGGGAGCTCTCGACGAGGGAGAGAAGAGCAAAGAACTGGAGCAAAGCGCATCATCTTAAATTCTTCTTTTGAAGGCAGCTCAAGGAAATTTTTGAGAGGATTTTCCATAATTAATTCTAGCTTTGAATTTTTATTTTTTTTGCCACCGTAAAGATTAAAGAAAAAAGTATTTATACCACAATAACGTGCAATTCTCATGTATCGCTTCATTACTTCACGATCACGATCTTCCCATCCTGTAAGGGTTGTATATTTTCCGTCAAAAACTAATTTATCATTCTGAACATCGGGTAAAGCGTAGTAATGAATTTCATGATTTGGATATCTAGGTTTGGTGTTTTTTAATATCTTGTGCTCATCAATAACAAGCGTTCGGCCATCTTGAGCTAAGTATGTTTTTTTAGTAAATCCACCATAAAGAAATGTTGCGATTGGGAGATTATAATCTTTCATGAATTTGAATGTAAAAATTGGCACATTTGTAAGATAACATCTTTTTTAGAATATAAATAATACTCATGATTGCTATAAATTCGGGCATGGCAAGAGCGCACATCATAGTTTAAAGGATCTTTTTCTGTTATACCTTTGAATGGTTTCCCAATTACAACCTGTGATATCTCAGATGCCATCATCGGCTCAACTGCGAAATTGATAAGCCGAATATTGTTTTTTCGTGCGATTTGGATATCCTTCCAAAGATTAGATAGACAGTAGAACTGGAAGAAACTATCTTTATGAGTAAAATGTAAATTAGAATGATCTAATAGATCAAACATAAAATTTTTCTTTAGGCCGAATCCAAAAACATTTGGGAGTCTGATGATGAGATGCTCAGAAAATTTATTTTGAATAAAATTTTCTAATTTATAGCGATACAGACCGTAAGGATGAAGATGTTGAGAGATAATTGGTGTTTTTTCTGTGACGCCTTGTGGTGAGGAATATATATCAACTGTTGAAAGGTAAACTACGTATCGTGCTTTGACCGTTGAAAGTGAGGTTATGATTTGATTAATGTCCTGCAAATCCGAACATGGATTTTGGTTCACTTTAATTTTTGATCCTCCTGGTGCTGCAATTATCAAAAGATCAATCACTTTTCTCTCAATTTGAGAAAGATTTTTTGATGAATATTCATAGTCAAATTTACTTTGTAATCGTAAATTAGAACCAATAAATCCGGTTGCTCCAATAAGCGCTTCCATATTTTGCAAAGTATATCATTATTCTATATCATTGAGCATGATGATTAAAGTAAAATTTATCGAAAAAACACATTCAAAAAATAGAGGGATTGGGTTCTATGCCGAGCATTTGCTCAGCACGCTTGAAACGATGCCAAATATTAAGTTAGTTGATAAAAATCCTGACATCATCCATTATCCATTTTTCGATCTTTTTATTCACACACTGCCATTTAAGAAAAAATATCCTACTATAGTTACCATTCACGATATAACTCCACTTCTCATGAAGAATCGTTTTCCTTCCGGGATCAGGGGAACTTTAAATTTATATTTACAAAAGTTTTCACTCACAAAAACGACAGGCATAATTGTAGATTCGGAAAGTGTGAAAAAAGATGTAGAGAAGGTTTTTGGCTTTAATAAAGATCAGATTTATGTAGCCCCTTTAGCTTATGATGAAATATACAACAAACGGCTTTCCAAAGAACAACTGCAGAGGATAGAAAGAAAATATAACTTGCCCCCAAACTTTGTGCTGAAAGTATCAGCTGGCCCAAATGCAAATAAAAATCTACCAATGCTTGCCGAAGCTACAAAAGACCTTGGAATACCACTTGTTATAGTTGGAGGAGGGATGACGCAAAAAGTAGATAAAAAAAATTATCATATCGAATTAGCTGATTTAGTTTCTCTTAAACAATTTGATCATATAATTTTCCCTGGGTTTGTAAATACAGAAGATCTCTTGGGTATTTTTCAACTTTGCAAGGTTTATTGCCAAGCGTCTTTGTATGAAGGATTTGGGATTCCTGTTGTAGAATCTATGGCTGTGGGATGTATTCTTGTTTGTTCTAATACTTCAAGCATGCCTGAGATTTATCCAAAAGGTACCATTACTTTTAACCCACATTCGTTAGAGTCTATGAAAAAAGCTCTGGAACAAGGATTTTCTCTCAATAATGAACAGCGGAATTTATATGCAAAAAAAATGATAAAACGAGCAAAAGAGTTTACTTGGGAAAAAACTGGGCTTTTAACATATAAGGCATATTTTAATGCTCTTAAAAACCTGAGGTAATCTTTTATTTCTTATTTAGCTTCACGACTATTTTTTATTCGGATATTTAATATCATGATGATAAAAACTAACGAGCTTGCAATTATTTTAAAAGATTTTAGTTTTAGGGAAACCGAAAACAAAAAATTTACGGTAATTATGATCCTCATTATGGAGGGTTAGGCTCAACGTTCTTGAAAGGAATAGATATTTATTGTAAAATAATGGGGTTAATTGAAGGATTAGCCGAGGCAGGGAGTAGACCGGTGTCTAAGGACGTTTCATAAGCGTTCTCTGGTGGGTTCGACCCCCACCCCTGCTACTTATTAAGTAGCAAGTTCCCCAAAGCATTTTTCCATTGACAAATTATCAATCCTATAATATAATATATACATATCAAAATTGAGCCAGTGGTTGGGCTGTCAAACATACACCACCCTTGAAACATTCAAGGAAGAGAGGGTAAAATGCACCTCAAATCTACAAGCTTTGGTTTTGGAAGTATTGCGATGTTTGCACATATTGAAACATCAGTTGCGTTGCTTTTGACATTTGAGGTTAACGGACGCAACTACCTGTGGGCCGACGATGCTATAAAAGATGTTTTTAAAGCTCCGGCTAAAGTAAAATGGGTTGGGACTTGCAAGGCCTTTATTATGGTTGAGTTAAGTTCTTCTCTCCGAGATCCTGATGGTTTATTGAGAAGCTTTGCTTCTAAGCTGAAGACAGCCTTTAGGATAAGAGAATCAGAATATTGGGATCACGATCTTGAAAGGGAAGAAGCGGAGGAGTATGATCCTCACGGATTCTATAAAGAAGAGCCTGTAGAGGTGAATTTGGGTGGAGATCCGGGAGGATTTAAGATTTACGAATAGTTTCTAGCCCTCCCTAGCGGGAATCATCTAATAAGATGGCTCCCGCTTTTTTTGTCTTTAAAACAAAAAAGAGTTAAAATACCCTCATGGAAAAGAAAAGAATACTAACCGGAGACAGACCAACAGGCAAGCTTCACCTAGGCCACTTCGTTGGGACTCTTAAAAATAGAGTAAAACTTCAAAGCGAATATGATTGTTTTTTCATTATCGCTGATCTTCATATGCTCACAACTACTGTTGAGAAAGAAAAGCTAAAAGAAATTTCAACAAACACAAGAGAATTAATTCTTGATTATCTTTCAGTTGGAATTGATCCTGAGAAATGTGTAATTTATCAGCAATCAAAGGTTCCAGAAGTTACTTACCTTTCTCTTCTTTTTTCAATGTTAGTCACCGTCGCCCGTTGTCAAAGGGTGCCAACACTTAAAGACGTTATGAGCAACTTAAAAATTGAAAAGCCATCACTTGGCCTTTTGACTTATCCGGTGTTGCAAGCCGCTGACATTTTAATGGTTAAATCACATCTTGTCCCAGTTGGTAAAGATCAGGAAAGTCATATCGAATTAACTCGCGAGATTGCCTCTCGCTTTAATTCTCTTTACAAAGAGGTATTTCCTATTCCAAAGGCCTTAATTGGCGGAGAAACACTTTGCGGAATTGATGGAAAAGCCAAGATGAGCAAGTCTTTAGGCAACTGCATTTATCTTTCAGATAGTGAAATGGAAGTAAAAAATAAAATAATGAAAATGTACACAGACCCAAAGAGAATTCATAAAGACGACCCAGGAGAAGTAGAGGGAAACCCTGTTTTCATTTACCATGATGCTTTTAATGAAAACAAAGAGGAAGTCGAAGATCTTAAGAAAAGATATGGAACAGGAGAAGTGGGAGATGTTGAAGTAAAAGAAAAGCTGGCAATAGCAGTAAACAACGTTCTAAAACCAATAAGAGAAAGAAGAAAGAAATATGAAAATGATAGTGATTTGGTTAATAAAATCCTTGAAAAAGGAAATAAGGCAGCAAGAGTTGAAGCCCAAAAAACTCTTGACGAAGTCTTGAAAGTCATGAGCCTTTCTTAAGAGTTTCCATTGTTTTTGAGCTTGCTTTGTGGTAAAATGCATCTAAAGTGAAAGCAAGGATAATAAACATAGAACCAGATAATTTCCACTTGATCCCTTGCCCCATCAATTGCGACCATAATTGCCAAGAATGTTTTTATTGGATGGGAAAGTGTGACGGGAAACTTGATTTAAAAGAAGAGAAAAAGAAATGGTTTGGAAAAACCATTAAAAAACATGGACCATTGGCAAAAGTTTTTCTACTCGGCAAAAATGAAGTTCCCGCAGGATATATCCAATTTGGACCAGTAACAGAATTTCCAACAACAAATCTTTTTTATAATGAACCAATTATTATCCCTAAAAATGGTTGGTGTATAACATGCGTTAGTATTGATAAAGCGTTTCGAGGAAGAGGAATAGCAGTAGAGCTTGTAAAATCAGCTTTAGAAGACTTGAAAAACCAAAGAGTAAAGCTAGTCGATGTTTACCCTCCTAAAAAAATGAGAGATCATGACAAGCAGTCTTCTGGAACAATCAGACTTTGGGAAAAGTTTAATTTCGAAAGACTTGAAGACAAAACAGAGAACAAACCCTTCTACAAAGATAACTTTATTATGAGACTCCTTCTAAGGTAACCTTCTGTTTATGGATTTTCAAAACAATGCCGACTAAAAAGAAAATAACAAATAATATTAAAAAGAAGCAAATAAAAGTAAAGCTCAAATTAAGAGATTTGATTGTTTGGGTTTTCATATTTTTACTTTTCGGTTCTTTTTTTATTCCAAAACAAAACGATAAGTTTCAAGCAGAAGAAACGATTGCCCTTTCTCAAGCAATTGCAGATATAAAGGCAGAGAAAGTTAAAAAGATTGAAGTTGTTGATGACGAAGTAAATATAGAATATAAAGATGAAAGGTTAGTTTCGGCAAGAAAAGAGCCTGACATTTCTTTCTCTGAAATTTTAGTCCGAGAAGGAATAAGTCTAGAAAGTGTAGATTTAGAAGTAAAAGATTTAAGCGCTTCCAAAATTTGGGCAGAAGTTCTTTCAACAGTTTTGCCTCTTGTTCTTATGGGAGGTTTTTTCTTCTTCATTTACAGACAGGCAAAAGGAGCCCAAGATTCTGTTTTTTCTTTTTCAAAATCAAAAGCGAAACTTTTTGCCAAAGGAAAGCAAGATATCACCTTTAAAAATGTTGCCGGTGTTGACGAAGCAAAAAAAGAATTAGAAGAAGTTGTTGATTTCTTAAAGCACTCCCAAAAATATAAGAAATTTGGAGCAAGAACGCCAAAGGGGGTTTTATTGGTTGGTCCATCAGGAACCGGGAAAACTCTTCTTGCAAAAGCAATCGCTGGAGAAGCAAAGGTTCCTTTCTTCTCAATGGCAGGAAGTGAGTTTATGGAAATGTTAGTCGGTGTTGGGGCAAACAGAGTAAGAGACCTCTTTTCAACTGCTAAAAAGGCGTCTCCTGCAATTATCTTTATTGATGAGATTGATGCAATAGGAAGACAAAGAGGAGTTGGTTTTGCTGGGGGTCATGACGAAAGAGAGCAAACATTAAATCAAATATTAGTCGAGATGGATGGTTTTACTCCGAACGACAATGTTATGGTTATCGCCGCAACAAACAGAGGAGATCTTCTTGATTCAGCTCTTCTTCGTTCCGGGCGGTTTGACAGAAGAATAACTTTGGATCTTCCAGACATTGAAGACAGAGAAGAAATAATTAAAATCCATGCTAAAGGAAAACCTTTTGCAAAGAGTGTATCTTGGAAGCAAATTGCCAGAAGAACAGTTGGTTTTTCCGGAGCAGATTTAGAAAATATGCTTAACGAAGCGGCCATTGCAGCAGCAGGGTTGGAAAGAAAAGCAATTGAAATGGAAGATATCGAAGAAGCGGCTATGAAGGTGAAAATGGGTTCTGAAAAAAGACGGCTCCAATCAAAAGAAGAAAGAAAGATGACTGCCTATCATGAAGCAGGACATGCAGTTGCTTCTTTCTTCCTTCCAAAGATAGATCCAGTCCATAGGGTTTCAATCGTTTCAAGAGGAATGGCGCTAGGATTTACAATGATTTCCCCTAAAAAGGATCATTACAATGAGACGAAGTCTCATCTTCTTGAAACAATTGTTTCCCTTCTTGGCGGAAGAGCGGCAGAAGAAATGATATTCAATGAGCTGACAGGTGGAGCTGCTTCTGATATTGATAGAGCAACAAGAATTGCAAGAGCGATGGTAACCGATTACGGCATGAGTGATTTAGGGCCAATTTATCTTGGTCCTCAGGTTGAGCAAATGGGATTAGGGAGATCTTCTTTTTCCCAATCTGAGCTAAGCTCAGAAATGATGGCAAAGGTCGATAGGGAAATAAAGAAAATTGTTGATGATGCTTACAAGAAAGCAAAAGATGTTTTGAAGAAAAATAAAAAGAAACTTGATCTTATCGCGGAGAATCTAATAGAAAAAGAAACCCTAGACGGCGAAGAGTTCGACAAACTAATGCTTCTCTAGAACAACCCCTAATAAACAAAGACAGGACATTCGTGTTATAATCTTCCGTAATCAAATTTTGCACAATTCAGCAAAGAAAGGATAGGAGGATCAAGGCAATGATAATTTCTACGCTTAGACAGAGTAATGATCTTAAAAGAGGGGACTTGCTTTTGATAGTGGGTTCTTCTTCTATGAAAAGGCAATTGGCAATTTTCCTGAAGTTTGACAGAGGGGATTCTACGATTGAAGCTTACATGCTGGGAAAGGCTAAAATAGAGAAATTCTCTTTTTCTAACGAAACGATTCTCATCTTTTGGACAGGAGCTCGTCTCTCGTCAGGAAATGTTGCGTCAATTACCGAAGAACCAGAAGAGGAAAAATATGGCGCTGATGTTTTGCCTCTTTCTTTTTGGCAGAAGATTAGGATGCCATTTGGTAGATGGCCAAGAAGGTTATCTCTTAAAAGGGTAGAGCCTGGGAGACTGATTGCTTTTTTGTCTGAGGAAGGTAGAGATTCTAGATGGCTCAGAGTAGAAATGATCACCTCAGGGATGATCGGGGATCTCTCTCTAGACGGAGCAGTAGGATATTTTCGTTGCCTTTCTTTTAGCAGGAATGCCATGGTTCAAACAGTTAGAAGAGATCGAGATAGTGCTAATTGGGATCCCAATGGTGGGGATCAAAAAGTTGTCGATCTTGACATAGTTTTGTTACGAGATGAGGCAACCAAGATCATGGAAGAATTAAATCCTCAAGATTGAGGCCTAAGGTCTTACCAATAATCACATTGGTAAGACCTTTTTTTAACCTTCGGTATTGATAATTGAGTCTTATGCTAAAATACTCTTACAATTAAAAGTAAATTAACATATCCTAGAAGATCGGAGGAGGAAATGAGGACAAACGGATTAATCGAAGGAGAGCTGTTGTGGGTTAACAAGGAATTAGCCGTTTTTATAGGCGAATGTTGCTATTTTCCCGATAAACAATGTCTTGAGGGGAAATGTCAAAAAGGTAGAGTGACTGTCTTAGGAAACCTTGCTTGGGAATGCACTTATGGCAAAAATGTTTCTCGTACTGGTTGTTCTTTATCTCCAGTGCAGGCCTCGTCTTTTACTGGTTTTGGCGAACCTTTTTTTAGGCAGCCAAATGGTTTGCGATCCCCAAGGAGGGTAGACCTTCCTAGAATTGCAAGGTTTTCTCCCGGAAGAGTTTTGATCAGGGGAGGCAATGGCACTTCTTCATTTGCTGTTCTTTTGGCTTGTTTAACCGACAGCACAAGAGACGATTGCTCTATCAAGCTTTGGCCCTTTGGAGGATTGAGAGCAGAGGAAATCTTTTTTTCTAATGAAACTCTTTTCGACACAAAACTATCTCTCCCTCCATTTCAGCTTCAAGCAGTTACTCAGCAATTGGATCACTAAAGGTCTGTTCTTAAATCAAAGAACAGACCTTCTTTTTCCAAATTAGCCTCATTCATGCTAAAATTAACTTTATGAAAAGACTTGTTTTAATTGATGGCCACGCCCTTCTTCACCGTGCCTACCACGCTTTTCCAAAGAGTTTAACCACCAGAAGTGGAGAATTGGTCAACGCAGTTTATGGTTTCAATAGGATTCTCCTTTCAACCTTAAAAGAACTTAATCCCGATTGCCTTGTTGTTACTGTTGATCTTCCTGGCCCAAATTTTAGACATAAAGAATTTGTTGGTTATCAAGCTCAAAGACCGAAAACAGATAATGAGCTGATAAGCCAAATAGAAAGAGTTTACGAGACAGTTAGAGCTTTTAATATTCCAATTTTGTCCTGCAAAGGCTATGAAGCAGATGATGTAATTGGAACTCTTTCAGCTCAAGCCGAAGAGAAGAAAATAGAAACAATAATTGTTACCGGGGACAAAGATATTATGCAACTTGCAACTTCCAAAACAAAACTTTTTGTCCCAGAGAGGGGATCTTCAAGGATGAAAATGTATGGGCCAAAAGAGGTTGAGGCCTATCTTGGGATAAAGCCTTCTCAAATTGTTGATTATAAGGGACTTGTTGGCGATCCATCTGATAATTATCCAGGAGTTTTGGGAATTGGTCCAAAAACGGCAGTAAAACTTTTGAAAGAATATAAAACCTTTGAAGGAGTTTATAAGAATTTAGATAAAATAAATCCAAATACAGCTGAGAAATTAAGAGAGGGAAAGACAAGTGGGCTACTGTCTCAGAAACTTGCCAAAATTATAAGAGATATTCCAGTTGAGCTTAGTCTTAAAAAAGCAAAACTTAAGGATTATGATCCAGAAAAAATAGAAAAGTTGTATATGGAATTAGGATTTAAAAGTTTATTGAAAAGTCTTCCTGGAGCAGAAGAAGAACCTAAAGACACTCAAATGAGTCTAATATGAAAATAGCATTAGTTCACGATTACTTAAAAGAATATGGCGGAGCCGAAAGAGTTTTGATGACCCTTCATGGTATTTGGCCAAAAGCGCCTATTCACACAGCCTTTTTAGATCAAGATTCAACCGCAGGAAAAGAGTTTAAAAAAGCAAAAATTATTGAATCATTTTTGGCTCCTTTAATAAAAAGAAAAAATCTTTACAGTCCATTGCGTTTTTTAGCACCGACCATTTGGAAGAGCTTTGATCTTAGCTCTTTTGACATAGTTTTGGCTTCTTCCTCTTGGTATATTACTAGAGGATTCAAAGTTTCAAACAAAACAAAAGTTATTTGTTATTGCCATACGCCACCTCGCTATCTTTATGGATACGAAACTTCAATAGAGTTGCAAAGATATTGGCCAGTTAAAATTTATGCAACAATTGTAAATCACTTCTTAAGAATTTTTGATTTTAATTCAGCCCAAGAAGTTGATCATTTTATTGTTAACTCAAAGAATGTTCAAGGAAGAGTTAAAAAGTTTTACAGAAGAGATTCAACAATAATTTATCCCCCAGTTGATATTGAGAAAATAAAAAAAGCAACAATGTCTTCAAAACCAAAAGATTATTTTCTGATTGCTTCAAGAGTAGTTGGGGCAAAAGGGATAGAAATTGCTATAGAGGCTGCCAAAAGAGCAAAAGTAACCTTAAAGATAATTGGAGAGCCAGCTGGTCTTCGTTGGTTTTTGAAAGATATAAAGAGTTTAGAAGGAAATGGAGTTGAGTTTTTAGGAAGAGTTTCTGACGAAGAGCTTTATAAGGCATACGGAGAGTGCAAGGCCTTTCTGGCACTGGCAAAAGATGAGGATTTTGGAATGACTCCAGTTGAGGCAATGGCTGCAGGAAGACCAGTAATTGCCTTTAAAGGGGGCGGCTATTTAGAAACTGTGGTTGATGGCAAAACTGGCAAATTTATCAAAGATTTGAATTTGAAAACCCTTTCCAAAGTTTTAAAAGAATTTGATGATAAAAAATATAAACCGGAAAATTGCAGAGCTCAAGCTCAGAAGTTTTCAAAGACCAGATTTGTTAAAGAAATAACTGATTTTGTTAGAAAAGTAGAAAAAGAAAATGCCAGAACTGCCAGAAGTTGAAACAATAAAAATCTTTTTAAGAAAACCCTTGATTGGTGCAAAAATTGAAAAGATTGAAATTTTATCAAAGAAACAATTTCCTCAGGACCCAAAAGAAGTAATAGGGGCTAGGGTTACTGAAATTTGTCGTTTTGCAAAGCTTTTGGTTTTAAAGCTTGATAATAAAAAAACGCTGGTGATTCATTTGAAACTTTCAGGACAAATTGTTTGGACTGATGATAAAAACCCTGAAGTTTTATTGGGTCATCCAATTCCAAAATTAGGAGGCAGTTTGCCAGGAAAAACAACAAGAGTAATCATAACTTTTGAGAATGGAAAACTTTTCTTCAATGACCTTCGTAAATTTGGATGGATTAAGGTTTTATCAGAAGAAGAATTTAAAAGTGAGATAGAAAAATTAGGAGTAGAACCTTTGTCAAAAGATTTCTCTAAAGAAAAATTCTTCAGTATTCTCCAAAGTTCAAGAAGAGCAGTAAAGATCTTGCTAATGGACCAGCATAAAATTTCAGGGATCGGCAACATTTACGTCAACGAGGCTCTTTTTAAAGCAAGAATTGACCCAAGAAGACCTTCAAAAGAAATTTTAGAAAAAGAAGCCGAAGCTTTAAGATTGGCAATTATAGAAGTTTTAAAAGAGGGAATAAAACATGGAGGTTCAAGTGGCAAGGATGAGCTTTATATAAGACCAGACGGGACAAAGGGGGGATACCAAAACTATTTTAAAGTCTATCAAAAACAAGGAGAGCCTTGTAAAAATTGTGGGCAAGTTGTAGAAAGGATTAATCTCGGTGGAAGAGGAACTTTTTTCTGCCCAAGCTGTCAAAAATAATCATGATTTTGGAAAAAATATTCTTGCAAAATTTTAGGAATTATAAGGGCCAGTTATTTGAATTTTCTCCTCAAACAACCCTTTTGGTTGGGCCCAATTCAATCGGGAAGACAAATATTTTAGAGGCTGTCTTTTTGCTTGCGACCGGAACTTCTTTTAGAGCAAAGTTAGACGAAGAGATGATAGAGTACGATAAAGAGCTGTCAAGAGTAAAGGGGAAACTAAAGACGAAAGAGCCAGAAACACTCGAAGTAATGCTCACCAGAGGAGAAGTTGCCGGCAAAAGAACTCATAAAAAACATTTCTTTTTAAATTCAGTTAAAAAAAGAAAACAAGATTTTGTTGGTAAACTTTCTTGTGTTTTCTTTGGACCAAATGACTTAAGAATTATTCTCAATAGCCCATCAACAAGAAGAGAGTATATGGATTATGTTTTAGAGCAAGCAAGTTGGGAATACAGGAGAGCCAATCTTTCTTATCAAAAAGCTCTTCGTCAGAGAAACAGACTTTTAGAGCAGATAAGAGAAAATAAGAAACCTACTTCAAGCCTTTTCTTTTGGGACAAACTTCTAATTGAAAACGGAGAAAAAATAACTTTAAAAAGGGAAGAGTTTATAGACTTTATAAATACTCAACCTGATTACTTTGAAGATTTGGAAATAGATTATAAGAAAAGTATCATTTCTCCCCAAAGACTTGAAGAGCACCAACCAAGAGAAATTGCCTCAGCAATGACTTTAGTTGGTCCTCATAGAGATGATTTTATCATTAGCCAAATAGATGAGGGAAAGATGAGAGATCTTCATAGTTTCGGGTCAAGAGGAGAGCAAAGAATAGCAATTTTTGCTCTCAAACTTGCGGAGCTGGAGTATCTATCAAAAGAACTTTCTAAAAGACCAGTTCTTCTCTTGGATGACATTTTCTCAGAGCTTGACCATGAAAGAAGGGTAAAGCTTCTAGGAATAATTCCAAAACAACAAACAATTTTAACAACCGCAGATATTCACTTAGTGGAAAAAGAAAAACGAGATAAAATGAAGATTATAAGACTTAGCTAAAAAAAAGAACCCCCTTTTTCTTTTTAGAGAAAGGGGGTTGGATATTATTTATCGAGGAAGAAAGGTCCTCTGAAAGGTGGCCATGGTCTTCCCTCTTCAAGCTCCTGTTCCATCGCTTCAAAAGCCAACCTTGTTTGATTGACAATATCATCTGGATCATCTTCGTTGGCGATATTGAGAAAGTCTGTTCTGAGGACCTGGCGAAGAAGATCCCAATCTAATTTGTCAATGGCAGAAGAAAAAAGAAGAATGACTCCAGGCCTGTGTTGTGGTGCTATCGCCTCAGCACTTTCTCCGGAACAGATTGTTATAATTGCTGGAGGATTAAGAAGTGGGACAAATCCTGCTTCACCAAACTTTCTGAGAAGATTTATGCGAAAAGGGTCTCGAGCTATAACATAGACAGTCCTTTTGATTTCCATTTTCTTTGCCTTCCTTTCTTTTTCAAAATGTTCTATCCTTTGTGAAAATATTATAGCATGAAAGATAAGCTAAGAAATGACCAAACGTTCGTAGCTTATGACGAAGAAAAGAATAAGCGGGGAGACAATCATCAGTGCATTCGAAACTCTAAAGTTTATGTAAAGATTACGAAAGCTTTTTTTCGTTTCCGGTCTGAGATGTGAGGCCGAAACTATATAGTGATAGTCTTCCATTAACTCGATTTCCAGCATATAGCCTGAGAAAATTGAGGCAATGTAAAAGACAAAGAAAAGCAGATCAGGGATAAGTGGTTTAATCCCAGTTTCAAGAACAATAATCGGCTCCATAATGGCAAGAACAATGCAGACCCCCAGCAAAGCTGAGGCATTTTTAGCAGAAAAGAAATTCATGATTTTGGCAACCAGTTTTCTTAGGAAAAGGATTGCTTTTTCTCCTCTTTTCATCATCTGTCTCCTTTTTAAAAGTTTTCAATTTTTTTAGGTGCGATTTGATGTTTTTTATTCTACCGCTTTTAGGCTTAAAATTCAATCCGATAGTCTTTTCTTTTCTTGCATAATATGCGATAATAAAATCAAGAACATGCTTAAACCTGTTTTTTTAATCACCAACGAAATCCTAACGAACATAGGGCTTATCGAAGCCGCAAAGGAGATAATTGAAAATGCTCCTCTTATTCCTATTTATGAATCTCGTTTTAAGAAAGACGCCCTAGCAAGAACGATCCACCATGCAACCCATATAGAGGGAAATGATTTAACTTTAAGCGAAGTTAAAAAAGTAATGGATGGAGAAGTTTTTACAGCGAGAGAGCGTGATGTCCAAGAGGTCATAAATTACAGAAATGTTTTAAAGAATATAAGCGATTTGAGACGGCAAATGGGGAATAGGAATTATTACTCTGGGAAAATGATTCAGAAGATAAATCAATTAGCTTGTGAAAAAATAGTTGATAGTGAAAGGATAGGCAAATACCGAAGTACCCAAGTGGTTTTAAAAAACAGCAGAACAGGAGAAGTTGTTTTTAGGCCTCCGGCAGCAATAGAGGTTCCTTATCTTATGGAAGATTTTTTTGATTGGTTAACTCTTCTCCAGCCAGAAAGATCCATCCAATATTAAGAGCGGGAATAGCCCATTACTTTTTAGTTAGCATTCATCCATTTATTGAGGGCAATGGTCGCTCTTCAAGAGCCTTTACAACTCTTGTTTTGTTCGCAGAGGGCTATGATATAAAGAAGTTTTTTTCCTTAGAAGATTTTTTTGATAAGGATGCTGGAAGTTATTACCAAGCAATGATGGAAGTTGATAAACTTGATGAAGATATCTTTAAGCGTGATTTAACAAGTTGGCTTGATTATTTTACTTTAGCAATGGCATCTGAGCTGACTCGGGTTAAAGAAAAAGTAAAAAACCTGTCCGTTGACATAAAGATAAAGGGAAGAATAGGGAAGCAAATTCCTCTTAATGAGAGACAGATAAAATTAATGGAGTATTTAGAGGAAAATGGATCAATTTCAACAGGAGAGGCAAGAAAGGTTGTTTCTGGTTATTCGGATGATACAATTGTAAGAGACTTTAATTACTTTAAAAAACAGGGAATTATCAAAAAAGTTGGGAAAACGAAAGCATCAAGGTATATAATGAATCAAAAATGAGTCCAAATGATCCGCAGTTTTTGTATATGATCTTAGTTCTGCCAAGTCTATTTGGTCTTACTTTGATCGGAGAAGGATTAAACAAAGTTTTAAAGGAAGAGCATCAAGGATGGGCATCAATAATTTTCGGAGTTCTTTTTATTGGCGTAGTGATTTTTGCCTATATCTTTTTCTCTTCCGAATTACGCTAACTTGATTTATGAAATTTTCTCGTCTTTCTAACCATTTTCAAAACCTAGAAGAAACTGCTTCAAGAATAGAAATTACTAAGATTTTAGCCAGTCTATTAAGAGAAGCGGATTCTTCTGAAGTGGATAAAATTTGCTATTTGTCTTTGGGCAGATTGGCGCCGCTTTATGCCGGTATTGAATTTAATATGGCTGACAAAATGATGCTAAAAGTTTTGTCTCGTGCTTTTGGAATTAGTCAAAAAGAAACAGAAAAACAATTCAGAGAAAAAGGAGATTTAGGACAAATAGCTTTTGATTTTGCAAAGAAAGCTTCCAATTCAGTCAAAGATCCAAGCGTTACTAAAGTTTATGAAAAACTTCTGGCAATAGCTCAAGATTCCGGAGAGAATTCAGTTGAGCGGAAAATTGCTAAAATGGCAGAGCTTTTCTCCGAAATAGATCCACTCTCTGCTAAGTTTTTAGCAAGAATTCCGGTTTCAAAATTAAGACTTGGTTTTTCAGAAGCAACTCTTATGGATGCTCTTTCTTGGATGCTCAAAAAAGATAAATCAAAGCGAGTTGAAATAGAAAAAGCCTTCAATAGCAGAGCTGATATTGGCCAGATTGCCAGAGTGATAAAAACAAAAGGGATAGCTGATCTTAAGAATATAAAGGTTCAGCTTGGTGTGCCCATTATGCCGGGACTTGCTCAACGCTTGGCAAATGCAAATGAAATTATTAAGAAAATGAATAAAGTTGCTGTTGAGCCCAAATATGACGGTTCAAGAATCCAAATTCATTTTTCAAGAATTAAAAAAGAACCGCAAAAAGAGCTTTCTCTTTTTGAATCAAAACCAAAATATTATTTCAGAACCTATACTAGAAGTTTAGAAAATTCTACTCATATGTTCCCAGATTTGGCTAAAGTTTTAGAAAAAGAGATAAAAGCAAAAGAAGTAATTCTGGATGGAGAGGCAATTGGAATTAATCTAAAAACAGGGGAATTTTTGCCGTTTCAAGAAACAATGAAAAGAAAAAGAAAACACTCCATCGGAGAAACAGCTAAGAAAATTCCCTTGAAGTTTTTCTGCTTTGACATTATGTTTGTTGATGGGAAAAGCTTAATGAGCGAGCCCTTTGAAAAGCGCAGAAAGATTCTCGAAGGGATTTTATCAAAGAAAAATAAGACAATTATTCTTTCTCCGCAGATCCTAACGGACAATCCTAAAGTCCTTTTGGATTATCACAAAGAGCAAATAGACAGAGGATTAGAGGGGATTGTGGCAAAAATGTGGCAGGCACCTTATGGCCCCGGTAAAAGAGGTTTTACTTGGGTAAAGTTAAAGCAAGAAACTCAAAAAAAAGGAGCAGGACTAGCAGACACCCTTGATTTGGTCGTAATGGGTTACTTTTCAGGGCAAGGCAAAAGAGCCGGTTTTGGGATAGGGAAGTTTTTAGTGGGAGTCAGAAAGGGAGAGGATTTCTTAACAGTTACTAAAATAGGAACAGGATTGACTGATGATCAGTGGAGAGAAATGAAAAAACGTTGTGACAAGGTAAAAGTAAAACAAAAACCACATCAATATAAGATAAGCAAAATAACGGAGCCTGATGTTTGGTGCTCTCCTCAAATTATAGTCGAGGTTCAAGCAGACAACATTACAAAGTCATCTCTTTATTCATCAGGTCTTTCTTTAAGATTCCCAAGGCTTGTAAGATTCCGAGATGATAAAACCAAAACAAATTCAAGTTCAACAGAAGAATTAAAAAAACTTTTCAACTTGCAGACAAGTAACAATTAAGTTATAAATATGTAGATGAAGAAATTTTTACTAAGTGTGCTTTCTTTCGTTTTTCTCTTTTCTCCTGGGTTGGTTATTGCTAAAACCACGAACCAAACCGCCAATCAAAATCAGATAAAGGTTCAAAATGAAGGAGAAGAAACACAAATCCAGCTTTCAAATCAACAAGAGCAACAAACTCAACAAGAAGAATCTCCAGAAGCAAAGTCAAGTTCTCGATCTGCAACGGCAAGAGAACATATGAGCATTGTTGCTGAAAAAGTTGAAGAATTACTGCTTCAGAACAAGGAAATAGGTATCGGAAAAGAAATAAGAGAAGTTGCCCAAAATCAGAATGAAATAAAGGAAAAAGTAGCCGAGCAATTTCAGCTTCTCGAAAAAAGAACGGGTTTTTTAAGAAGTATTTTGGGCCCAAGCAAGAAGGCAATAAAAACCCTAAACCAACAAATGCAACAAAACCAACTTCAAATTGAAAAGCTTGAAAAGGCAAAAGAAGAGGCACTAAGATTATCGGAAAAGGCATTGGTTCAAGAGATGATAGAAGGATTAAATGATGCTAACGATTTTATTAGTCTTGAGATATCAAAGGAAGAAAAAATCCCAGGAATAATTGCTTTGTTCTTAAGTATTTTCAAAACACCTTCTCAAGAAGAATAGTCCCATAATATTGACATTTCAGCAGTTTTTGGTATAATTTATTTATCGTATTCTTGGCACAATTCAGTTCAACAATTTCTCTTGGAGGGAGACAAATGAAATCTTTGTTGAGAATCTCTTTTTTGGTGGTAGTGGCGGTTGCTATAGCCTTTTTTGCCCAGCAGGCTACTGCAGCTCCGGGTGATATCGTCAAAATCTCCGAGCTCAGTACTTGGGGGTACCAGAATGGGGATACGTCGACCAACTGGAAGATCAACATTGATGGGGTCGCAAGAGTGAAGTTCGACGTGCTGTCGACCTACAACGCAGACTACTTCACTTCGGATGGTCGTGTTGAGAAGATGCATCTCCCTGGGGGAGGATATCAAGCTTTTGCCTACAGATTGAAGGGGAACTATTTTTTGGATGTCTGTCAGGGCAGAAAGTACTATCAGGAGTCAGGGAGATATCGTTTTCCCTTGGTTACAAGAGAATTTTGCCAAAGCTTGAGCGTTTTTGGAAGCCAAGAAAGGCAGGTTCTCTTCAACGTAAAGGTCGAGCCCCATGAAGCAGCAGAATTTCATCTCGGAGGAGATTATTACGTAGAGATGAGAGAAATTTATTGCCCTCCAGATTCTACCTCTTGCAAATGGGGTTCCTGGAAAAGGATTTTCGAGAGGAAAATATCCGAGAGGAGGGAATGGTTTGTCAACGCACGAATCTTTCACCTATCTCCGTTGGGGGGGACTTGGTGGAAACTGGAAAGAGAGGCGGGGATTCTAATTCCTCTCCCAGCTCCCGCCCCCTAAAGGCTAGAAGTTTTTCGTCTTTTCTGGCAGGGCCAAGCAACATGGCACTGCCTTTTTCATGCTTAAAAAACCATGCCTTCCTGTGCTAAACTGATTTTATGCTAAAGACAGAATTAATCAAAGTTGGCTTAAGTTCAAATAAGGCAAAAACTCTTTTGGAAGAAAAAGGGTTAAATAAGCTTTCCGAAAAAAAAGAAATTTCTGTAATCAAACTTTTGTTTGACCAGGTAAAATCTCCTCTCGTTTATATTCTAATTCTTGCAGGTTTAGTTACACTTTTTTTAAAAGATTACACAGATTCTGTTGTTATCTTTGCAGCAGTTTTTTCAAACACGATTTTGGGTTTTTACCAAGAGAGAAAAGCCCAAAATACTCTTTCTTCTTTAAGCAGTCTTCTTTCTTCAAAAGCCAGAGTTATTCGTGATGGAGAGCAGATAAATATAGACACATCAGAAATAGTTGTTGGTGATATCGTTGTTTTGACAATTGGTTCAAAAGTTCCGGCAGATGGAGTACTTTTACAGACTTCTTCTTTTTCTGTTGATGAGGCAATTTTAACTGGAGAGTCAATGCCTGTTGCTAAATCAGTCTTTAAGATAGAAGAGATTAAAGGCTTTGAAGATTTAAAAAAAGCCGGTAAAGAAAATAGGGCTTTTATGGGAACAATTATTTCAACTGGTATTGCGAAGATGTATATAACAGAGATTGGGATGAGCACAGAAATGGGTAAAATTGGTAAAGCAGTAGGAGGTGTAAAAGAATCAAAAACCCCTCTTCAAATTCAACTATCAAATCTTGGCAGAGTCTTAGCAATAGCGGTGGGAGTGATAACAGTTATAATTTTTGCAGTAGGGGAACTTTTAGGATACCCGCCATTGGAAATGTTTACGACAAGTGTTGCTGTTGCCGTTGCTGCAATTCCTGAAGGATTGGTCGTTACTCTAACGGTGATCCTGGCGCTGGGAATGCAGAAGATTTTAAAAAGAAAAGCGGTTGTAAGAAAACTTTTGGCAGCAGAAACACTAGGGTCAGTTTCTTTAATTTGTTCTGACAAAACAGGAACTTTAACTGAAGGGAAGATGCGGGTTGTTAAAAACCAGTTTGAGGATTTGGCCTTGGGGATAAAAGCTGCCATTCTTTGCAATGATTTAAAAGATCCACTGGAAATTTCAATGTGGGCCTGGGCAAAAGAAGAAGTTAAAGGGAAAACATCGGAGTTGATTGAAAAATACGAGAGATTTGATGATATTCCTTTCTCTCCGGAAACTAAAATGATTGCCACTCTTCATAAATGGGAGAAAGACAATATGCTTTTAATTTCCGGTGCTCCAGAAGTAATTCTTTCAAAGTCTAGTTTAAGCGAATCCAAAAAGAAGAAATTGAAGGAAGATTTCGAAGGTTTTGGGAAACAAGGATATCGCTTAGTTGGTTTTGCTCATAAATCTTCAAAAAACAAAAAGATTTCAAAGAATGATTTAGATAATGGATTTAATTGGCTTGGAATTTTAGTTTACGAAGATCCAGTCAGAGAGAGTGTATCTGGAGCTCTAAAAGAAGCTAATCGCGCCGGGATTAAGGTTAAAGTTATCACCGGGGATTATGCACCAACTGCAGCAGCGATAATGGCAAAGCTTGGTATTAAGCTTTCTCCAGAACAGATAATGACAGGAGAAGAGCTTGAGAAAATATCAGAAAAAGATCTTATTGGAAGAATTGAAAAAGTAGTTCTTTTTGCAAGAACAGATCCTAGTCAAAAACTAAAAATCGTTCAAGCTTTTAAAGACAGTAATGAAGTTGTCGCCATGATGGGAGACGGCGTCAACGACGCTCCTGCCTTAAAGAATGCAGATATTGGTATTGTTGTTGGCGATGCGAGTGATGTTTCAAAGGAAATCGCTGATATGGTTCTTTTGGATTCAAACTTTTCAACGATAATAGAAGCAATAAGAGAAGGGAGGAATATCTTTGAGAATATTAGAAAGGTTGTTCTTTATCTTCTTTCTGATTCTTTTACGGAGGTAATTCTAATAGGAGGATCTCTTCTTTTGGGATTACCTTTGCCAGTTATTGCGGTTCAAATTCTTTGGGTGAATTTAATCGAGGATACTCTTCCTAATTTAGCTTTAGCTTTTGAACCAGATAATGATGAAGTAATGAGTGAGCCTCCTAGAAAAAGAAACGAACCAATTTTAAACATGGAGATGAAGGTTTTAATTTTCATTGTTGGGATAATTACTGACGTTTTGCTTCTTGCTCTTTTCTGGTGGTTTTCCAATGGGGGACTTCACCTTCATCATGTTCGAACAGTTGTTTTCGCAACACTTGCAATAGATTCCCTTCTTTATGTCTTCTCCTGCCGGTCACTGACTCATACAATTTTTCACAAGAATCCATTTGCAAATAAGCACTTAAATGTGGCTGTTCTTATTGGTTTTACAATGCTTTTCGGAGCAATCTATATTCCCTTTTTGCAAAAGTTTTTAAAGACACATCCTCTTGAGCTATCAGAAGTTTTAGTGGTTTTGGCGATTGGGGTTTTGAATGTGGTGATGATAGAGGTTACTAAATGGATTTTCATAATTAAACTTAATAAAGATGCTAAGATAACTTCATGATTTTAGTTTACTTTGCTTTAATTCTAATCTTTTCTTTTTTGCTGATTAAAGCAACAGATGTTTTGGTTATAAATCTTAATCATATTTCTCAAAAAACAAAGATAAGCCAGTATGCAATTACGACCTTTCTTTTAGCCTTAGCAACGTCTCTGCCAGAGCTTGTTGTCGGAGTTATCGCAGCAACAAAGGGAGAGAGTGGTTTAGTTTTAGGGAATATAATTGGTTCAAATATTGTCAATCTTTCCCTGGTCATAGGAGGAGCGACATTAATAGGAGGATCAGTAATTGTAAGAGGAAGCTTTTTAAAAACAGATGTCTTCTATGCTTTTTTAGCGGGAAGTGCGCCAATGCTCCTTTTGTTTGACAAGAGTCTTAGTCGTCTTGATGGAGTTATCTTAATTGTTCTTTATGGCTTCTACAATACAATTGTTTTGAGGAAAAGACAAGATGAGCTAGCAGAGGCAAGAGAAGATAAAGACGAAAGCTTTGTTCATAAACTTGTTGAAAAATTCAACCATAAAGGAATCAAGAAGGATTTAGCTTTGATTTTTTTGGGAGTTGCTTTACTCCTTTTTTCGGCTGATATGATTGTTAAAATGGCGATTGCGATTGCAGAAGGGTTTAATATTCCGGTCTTTTTAATCGGGCTCTTACTAGTTGCCGCAGGGACATCTCTCCCGGAGTTTGCTTTTTCGCTAAAGGCAATTAAAAACCATCAACCAAGAATGGTGTTTGGAGATTTACTTGGTTCAATTGTCGCCAATGGGACACTTATTATCGGTATTGCCGCAGTAGTTAATCCAATAAGAATTGTTGCTTTCAATGAGTATTTGATGGCGACTTTGTTTTTCACAGTCCTTTTTGGACTTTTCTATTTCTTTATAAGAACAAAGCACAAGCTTCAACGATGGGAAGCAGCTATGCTAATTTTAGTTTATTTGATTTTTGTTTTCTTAGAGATTTCAAAAGCTTAAGATTATAAGAGTAAGTAAAAAATTCTTTTCAAAAAAGACCATATTTTAGGACAGAGCTTATCGATTTTAAGAATTGAAAGCTAACCTTTTTTTTGCTAAGCTCTATTAAAGTTAATAAATTTTTTGAAAGGAGGTGAATATGGCAGAAAAAAAGATAGAAGTTTCTTCTTCACCAACAGGGCTTCCAAAAAATACCGCAGCAGCGCTATCCTATGTTTTAGGTTGGATTACGGGAATAGTTTTCTTACTTGTTGAAAAGGACAAGTTTGTTAGATTCCATGCGATGCAATCAGTTGTTACTTTCGGAGCACTAACTGTTTTGTCATTAGTCCCAGTTATCGGTTGGATATTGTCACCTTTTTTGATGATTGCTGGTTTTGTTCTTTGGCTTGTTCTAATTTATAAAGCATATCTTGGAGAAGAGTTTGCTCTTCCTGTGGTAGGTGAGTTTGCGAAGAAACAACTGAGAAATATCAAATAATAATTCAAGTTTGTTTTAAAGCCTAATATCTATGAAACTTATTGTTGGGCTTGGAAACCCAGGAGATAAATACGAAAAAACACGTCATAATCTAGGATTCATGGTCCTAGATGTTTTTGCGGAAAAAATTAATGAAAGCTTTAAAGAAAATAAAAAGTTTAAGGGATTAGTTATCCAAACAAAAGATTTCATTCTTCTAAAGACTACGGATTTTATGAACAACTCTGGGTTTGCAGTAGCAAGAGTAGCCAGTTATTATAAAATAAAGATATCCGATATTTTGGTGGTTCATGACGACATTGATTTGCCAGAGTTAAGTTTAAGAGTAAAAATGGGAGGAGGATCTGCCGGCCACAAGGGAGTGGAGTCAATAGTTGATCAATTAGGCTCAGGAGATTTTGTTCGCCTTAGAATGGGTATTGGGAGGCCAGAGAATGATCTTTCAGTGGAGGATTATGTTTTAGAAAAAATAAATCTTTCAAAGGCGCAATTGGAAGATTTTCTTAGAAAAGGAGAGGAAAAAGTTAAGATAATAATTAAGGAGGGTTTTAAAATAAATGATTAAAATAATAGAAAAGATTTTAAGTTTAATAAGAAGAGGCAGGGAGGCAGAGCTTTTGCCTCTTTTCTTAACAGAATCTTTCCGTTCTGTTTCAACAGCGCTTCTTTCATTTTTCTCTGCTATTTATGTTTTTAAGGCTCAACTTGAGACAACCGGGGATCAAAAACAGGCAATGTTAGCAGCTTTTTTATTCTTTCTAGTTCTTTACGTTTTTAAACTTATAGGGACCTCCTTTGCAGAAAATTTATCCCAAAAAACGGGATTGAGGGGGCAGGTTTTAATTGGTGAAATTTTAACAAGTCTTACAATTTTGGGGTTTTTAGCTTCTTTGAAGATTTTCGCAATAATTTGGCTTACTTCAGCTGTTTGGGGTTTAGCAATTGGTTTTTTCTGGTTCGGCAGACATGGTCTTATTGCAAAATCGAGATCAAACGGAAGCTACGGACAAACCCTCGGTTGGGCCGGTATAGTCAACACATTTCTTCTCTTGGGGGTGCCTTTTTTGGGAGGTTTCCTTATTGACAGATTTGGATATAATGCCATGTTTATTGTTTCCCTTAGTTTTATGATTCTTGCTTTCATATCCTTAAGCAAGGTTGAAGAAAAAATGGTTCACAGAGATGCGACAATAGGCGAGATTATAAAGCTTTTTTCAACTCACAGAAGAATGGCGCTTGCCTATTTCAGCAGTGGCTTTACCGGTGCCGTTTATACTTCTGCCTTAATTCTTTTTATCTTTCTAACAGTTAAAAATGAATTTGTTTTCGGAGGGTTTTTCTCCTTCTCAATGTTTTTGGTAGCGATAACAAATATGCTTGTAGGTCGTTGGGTTGATAAAAAAGGCAAGAAAGTCTTAATCGCTTATGGTTCTGTTTTTGCAAGTATTGTTTGGGCGGGGAGATTTTTGGTAGGTTCTGTTTTTGCGATTTTCATCTTTGATGTTATTGACAGAATTGCGTCTGGAATGACTGGAATTCCTCTTGGAGTTTTAAGCTATGAAAAGGCAATAGGCGGTCATTCTACTGCAAAGGCAATGTTGTTTCGAGAGTTTGCAATTACTGTTGGCGGAATATTGGGAAGTCTTTTGGTAATTTTAATTGTCTTTTTTGATATTCCTTTGGAGTTTAGTTTTTTGGCAGCCTCTCTGATTGCTCTTTCGCCTTTAGCAATTATTAAAAGAAATGGTATTTGTGGAGATGTTCCACCTACTTTAGGTAAAGAATCATGAAGAAAGATGAAATGCATTCAATAAAGGGAATTTTGAAAGGCTTTGATTGGGATAAGAAAAAATATATTTCTAAAGAGTTCCAAGATTATGGTTTTCGTTTGGCCGAAATATTGGGAGATTTAAAGCACAAAGCTTTGTATATGAAGCTAGCAAAAGAAAGCCCAAGATATATGCTTGAAGAAGCAGTTAGTTTTGTAAAAAATGCTAATAGCGTAAAAAATCCAGCGAGACTTTTTATGTGGAAGTTGGAGCAACTTAAAAAGGCGCCAAAAAAACATGAAACTAACAAAGTTTGAATCTCAAGTTTATGCTCAGGTCTCAAAGATCCCAAAAGGAAAAGTAAAAACTTACGGACAGATTGCTAGAGAGATCAACAATTCAAAGGCAGCAAGAGCAGTGGGGAACGCTCTTCACAAAAACCCATTTAAGAGCGTTGCCTGCCACAGAGTGGTCAATTCAGCCGGAAGATTAGCTAAAAACTTTGGGTTTAACGGGCCTGAAGGGCAAAGGAAAAGGCTTTTAAAAGAAGGAGTGACCTTCAAAAAGAGATTTACGGTTAATTTGGATAGGCATTTGTTAAAATCCCAATTTTTAAGCTATAATAAAATCAATGTTTAATAAAAAAACAATAACGTATTTTCTTCCCTTTGTCATTTGGTTATTAGTGGTTTCTTTAATTCGTTTTAAATTAAGTTTTGGCATTTTCTTTCTTCTTTTAGGGGGAATAGTGGGGACAATCCTTTTTGATTTGGATCATTTAATTTTCACTTTTTTCGTTAGACCTCAAGAAGTTACAAGCTTGAGAGTAAAGAAATACCTAGAAGAAAGAAGGATAAGAGAGTTAATGAGTTTTTTATTTGATACTCGTTACGAAAGAAGGTCTTTAGTTTTCCACTCGATGGTTTTCCAGACAATTCTACTTGTCCTCGTGTTTTTCGTTTTGACTTCAAGTGATAGTTCTTTGGGAACCGGAATGGTGATGGGGTTAATGCTTCGATCGCTTGTTATCCAAGCAAAAGCCCTCTTAGAAGGGGGAGACATTTCTAGTTGGTTTTGGCAATTCAAAAAAGAACCTCGTCTTAAAGCTCAAAAACTACTTTTTTCAATAATGGTTTTCATCTTTTTTGGATTTAGCTATCTTTTTACCCGTCTTTAAAGTATGGAGTCCTTAAATGTCATCAAATACAGTGGAGAGAAAGAGACCTTTAATGAAAAAAAGGTTTTAGGTTCAATTGTTAATAGCGGTTTAACAAGAGAGGAAGCTTTGGGAATTTTAGCTCATATCAAACCAAAACTTTATGATGGCATTTCAACTCGTGATCTTTACAAATTAGTTTATGAAACAGTAGATAAAGAATCACGGACGGACAATGTTTCCCTTTATAGAATGAGAGAAACATTAGGAGAAATAGGATCTTTTGAGTTTGAAAAGTTTGTTAAGGGGCTTTTAGAGAAGCGTGGTTTCGATTGCATTTACGATTCAATAATTGAGGGATGCTGTGTTGCCCATCAGGTTGATATCATTGCTAAAAAGAAAGATGAAATTTTTTATGTTGAGGTTAAACATCATAAAAATTACCACAGAGATACTGGTCTTGGAGAAGTTTGCGAGATCTGGGCAAGATATGAGGATATGAAAAAAGGCTTTGAAAAAAGAAAGAATAATTTTAATTTTTCAAATCCCTGGCTTTTTACAAATACCAAAATATCAGATCACGGACAAAGATACGCCAAATGTAAGAGCATGAGATTGACCAGTTGGAAGGTTGGTTTAGATGGATCAAGCCTGGAGGATATGGTTAGAGAGCTTGATTCTGGGCAAATTCAAAAAATAGTAGAGAAATCTAAAATTAATAGTTCTTTTAAGGGAGGGAGGTGAAAAAAAGATGTTTGATTTAACAGGTAAAAAAGCTTTAGTTACCGGTGCTTCAAGAGGGATTGGGAGAGGAATTGCCCTAAGCTTGGCAAAGCAAGGAGCTGACGCGGCCGTCAACTATTATTCAAAGCAAGAAGAGGCAGAAGAGACGGTTGCTAAAATAAAGGAGCTGGGAAGAGAAAGTTTTTCAATAAAGGCCGATGTTTCCGATAAAGTCCAAGTCAAAGCCATGTTTGAAGAAATTGAGGAAAAGTGGCAAAGATTGGACATTCTGGTTAATAATGCAGGAGTACTTTTCTTTTCTCCTTTTGAGCAAATTCCAGAAGAACAATGGGATAAAGTAATAAACACAAACCTTAAAGGCCAATTTCTTTGCTCTCAAGAAGCAATTAGGTTAATGGGAAAGGGAGGAAAAATAATTAATATTGCCTCAATTGCGTCCGGTGGAGCAGGAGTTGGGTTTAACCAAATTGCTCATTACACTGCCTCAAAAGGTGGAGTAGTTGCTTTAACTGAAGCAATGGCTGCAGAGTTAGGGCCAAAGGGTATTAATATCAATGCGATTGCTCCTGGAGTGATTGATACGGATATGACAAAAACAATGCTTGGCGATGAAGCTCAGAAAAGGGCAATGTTGGCAAGAATTCCAAAAGGAAGACTTGGTAATCCTGATGATATTGGAGCGACAGCGGCTTTTCTAGCAAGTGACGAAGCAGATTATATTGATGGCGTTGTTTTGTATGTTGATGGTGGCTGGTTGGCAGTATAAAAAAGGAGGACAGATTTGCCCTCCTTTGGAGTGATATATTGCTTAAGCAGAAACTCTTTTCTGTTGTTCCCATATTTCATCAAATTCATGAAGTCGGTAGAGATGAGAGCTTGCTCTAACTAGGAAAGGCCTGGGTAAAAACGGTTGGAAGATCCCTTTATCTAGTCTCCCTCCAGCAGTCAAGATTGTCGATTTTCTTTCACCAATAATCCTTACTTGAGCGTCTGGATAGGTAATAGTGCCGAGTGTCTCGAGTGGAATTTCTCTGACTATCTTAACTTGGATTTCGGTGATTCTGTCATACTGCTCAGACAACTGGTCAAGGATTGTTGTTATGTTTTCTTCAGCTTCTTCAGGACTAGTTTCTCTAGCCAAAATTCCTAGAAGATGATGAAGCGAATTGTGAAGGAGCTGGAACCCTGTATCTGCCCACATTCCGGAAAAAGGGCCAATCGATAAAACCTCTGGATCATTCGTTGAGAACCAAACTTGGCTGAATAAAATTCGGCCTTTACATCTTTCCGGACTACCAATATCGACATTAGTAATTCTCATAATCTCTCTCCTTCTATTTTTTAGAGTTTTTTTGCCTTTTTCCAGTTCTCGTTGGTTTATGCCGGATTTTTCTTTGGTATTTAAGTACTGTTTTCTCTGGTAGTCTCTCGTTCCTTTGATTGCCATTCTTCAAGCTCATATGTTGCTTGTTCCCTCCTTTTTCGATGACAAGTTGGGCCGGCATGATTTGGATTATCATGCTTTTTCCCATCCGCTTGTGCCATTTGGCTTTTTGTCTGGAGATCCACGGTTGGCCTCCTGATTCAAAATAGAATAGTGCTTTTGGAATATTGTTCGCTGATTATAATCAAAAAAACATAAAAAATCCAATTGTCAATTTCTTTTTTTCTGTTAAGATTAATCTAGTTATTTTTTTAAAGCATAAAATGTCAAAAGTTTTTACAACAGAAAATTTTCAAGAAGAGGTTATCGGTTCAGAATTACCTGTATTGGTTGATTTTTGGGCTGTTTGGTGTGGCCCTTGCCAAATGGTAGGTCCAGTTATAGAAGAGCTGGCAGAAGAGCTTGAGGGAAAAGTTGTTGTTGGCAAAGTCAATGTTGATGAAAATCAAGAACTTGCTCAAGAATATTCGGTGATGAGCATCCCAACAATAATAGTTTTTAAAGATGGGAAAGAAGTGGGGAAGGTTTTGGGAGCAGTAGGCAAAGATCAACTATTAGAATTAGTTTCTAAAGCTTAAAAGAAATGCATGATTTAATTATTGTTGGCGCAGGTCCAGCCGGTCTCTCGGCTTCAATCTATGCTTCAAGATATGGTGTAAAACATTTAATTTTAGGAGAATCAATGGGAGGAACGGTTACTTTGGCCCATAAAGTTGATAATTTTCCAGGATTACCTGGACTTTCTGGTGGTGATTTAGCTCAAAAATTCGCAGATCATGCCAAAAGCCTTGGCGCAGAAATCAAAGCAAAAGAGGTTTCCAAAGTAGAAAAAGTTAATGGCGGATTTTCTTTAACAACTTCCGATGGAGAGTCTTTCCAAGCAAAGACAGTAATTCTTGCAACAGGAACCAGAAGACGAGAGCTTGGTGTTCTTGGAGAAAAAGAATTTGCAGGAAAAGGTGTTTCTTATTGCACTACTTGTGATGCTCCTTTTTTTAGAGATAAGGTCGTTGCTGTGGTGGGAGGAGCTAATGCGGCTTGTTCTGGTGTTGTTCACATTTCTGGTTTTGCAAAACAAGTTTTTCTTCTTTATAGAAAAAGCAATCTTCGAGCAGAGAAAGCATGGATTGATGAAGTAGAGAAAAAAGAGAATGTTGAGATTCTATACGAAACGAATATTTTAGAGATAAAGGGGAGTGAAAAAGTTGAGAAAATTTTGCTAGACAAAGAATATGAGGGCAAAAAAGAATTGGAAGTTGATGGAGTTTTTGTTGAAATCGGAGGAGTCCCGGCAGCAACATTAATAAAAGAAATAGGAGTTGAATGTGATGAAGAAGGTTATGTAAAAACAGATGAAAGAATGAAGACAAATATAGAGGGTATTTTTTCAGCAGGAGATATAAACTCAACGAACAAAGACTTTCAGCAAGTGATTTCTGCTTGTGCGGAAGGATCCTTGGCCTCTTTATCTGCCTATAATTTTTTGAAAAAAGACTAGTTGCTTTTTAGCTTGAGCTTGTTATAATGACCTTTAAGTTATTTTTAAAATGAAGCAATGGCTCTAAAAGTAAAAGTTGATGAGAATCTTTGTATTGGTTGTGGAACATGCACATCGATTGCTCCTAAGAGTTTTCAAATGGAAGGCTCAAAAGCCAAGGTAATTGTTCCGGTAGGAGATAGTGATGAGTTAGTTAAAGACGCCGTTGATAGTTGCCCTGTTAATGCAATAGAAATAGAAGAATAAATATGGAAAATCAAAAAAGAGATTTTACAGTTCCTGTACTAGTTGGCCTTTTGGTAGTCGCTTCCTTTTTAGTAGGAAGTTTTTTGACAAGGCTTAAAATGGATGAGAAAACACCTCAACCAGCAGAAGTCGCTAAAGGGGCTCCAGCTCAACCTGAAGAGGGTGTGGTTTTAGGAGAAGAAGAAATAGGGAAACTTGAGGAAGGTGCAGCGGCGATAAAGGGAGATAAAGATGCTCCAATTACAATCGTTGAGTTTTCAGAATATGAATGTCCTTATTGCAAGCGCTATGTTGATACAACTTACGATTTAATTTTCGAAGAATATGGAGATCAAGTTCGTTACATTTTCCATGACTATCCTCTTTCTTTCCACCAGCACGCTCAAATTCTATCAGAGGCAGCTCGTTGTTCCGGAGATCAGGGAAAGTACTGGGAAATGCATGACATTCTTTTTGGAGATGATAGAGCATTTTTGGAAAAAACAGATATAACTCAAGATCTTTCAGGTTTTGCAAAAGAGATTGGATTGAATGTTTCTCAATTTGATTTATGTCTTGAAGAAGGAACCTTTACCCAAGATGTAAAGGATGATTTTGCTCTTGGGAGCTCTTTTGGAGTAAGTGGAACTCCAACATTCTTTGTAAACGGAAAGAAGCTTGTAGGCGCCCAGCCTTTCGAAGCATTCAAAGCTCTAATTGATCAAGAACTTCAGAAATAATACCCCTAATTTAAAGAAAAAATAAAGAAGAGCCACAGGCTTTTTGTTGTGCCTGTGGCTCTAGTGTTTCTAGCTGATCGAAAAACAGGTTTGGTTATTGCATCCTGATTTCAGATGCTTTCTGGCAAGACCTGCCTTTGCCTCATCAACCATCTGGTTTCGGAGTTTTTCTTTTGCCCTGAAGGGGATTTCCAGGGTCGCCGACTTTTCGAAGCCGCATTGATGACATAGTGCCTTGACTGTGGTTGTTTCTGTGCTCTTCGGTTTCGCCATCGGTGGTGCTGCTGGCTTTGTCGCTACCATTGCTGTTGCCATATTAATTCTCCTTTCAAAGAGAATCTTAAACAAGTACTTCACAACATTCAATCGCTTGCTATGTGGGCTCATTTTATCTCAAGATCACTCTTTTGTCAACCTATAACACATAATTATGAAGTCTTTTATTGCTCATTTTTTGTTTGAAATGCTATAATTCGTTTAAGATTATCAACTCTGCCCATTTTTGGGTAGATATGGAGAAAAATAATGATCGAAGAAATATTACTAAATCAACAACTGGGGCCTCTCGGACCTCTAAATTTTTTAAAACACTCTCTAGGAGTCGCTGTTGAATATGGCGTAAGCCCTGAAGCATTAGTTCTTCTTTTGATTCTTCCTCTTTTAGCAACAATTATTGCCTTAACTCGTTATCTTATTGGGATTAGAGGTTTTGGTATTTTTACCCCAATAATGCTGTCTGTTGCTTTTTTGGTTGCCGGACTTGAGTCTGGTTTTTTTATGTTCTTAATAATACTGGGAGTAGCTACATTAGTAAGGCTTTCTATAAGGCAATTTAAAATTCACTACTTATCCAGAATGGCTTTTTTAATTTGGTTTGTAAGTTTAGTAACACTTGGAGGATTAGTTTGGTTTAAGATTCCTATTTTTGCCCTTTTGATTCTAATTTTACTAGCCGAAAACTTTGCTGAAGCTCAAATCGGCAAACGTTTAAACGATATAATCATAATGACAATAGAAACATTGGCCTTGGCTGTTGGGGGAATGCTCCTTCTTTCTTGGCAGTCTTTGCGATTATTCGCAATTTCCCAACCTGAAGTATTAGTTTTTGGAACACTTATTCTAAACATTACGGTTGGTCGATTTACGGGTTTGAGACTTACGGAATACCGACGATTTAAAAAACTTCTTGAAAAATGAAGTCCCTTCATGTTTTAGGGGTAAATGCCCGGAATCAACTTTATCTTCCCTATAACAAAGCAAGCGGTAGGAAGATTACCGATAATAAGCTTGCAGCAAAGAAAAGGCTTAAGAAATTTTCTCTTCCAGTCCCAAAAACACTGGCTGTTCTTAAAACAAGTGCAGATGTGGAAAATTTTGCTTGGGAAGATTTGCCTGATAATTTTGTAGTTAAGCCTCGATCAGGTTATGGTGGAGGAGGAATAATCATTATAAAAAAGAAAGCTAAATGGGCTGGTGAGTGGAGATTGATGGATGACTCAATAATCAAGGTGAATGATTTAAAATTCAGAGCTTTTGATATTCTGGCAGGACAATACAGTCTTCGTAATGAGCCGGATCAAGTTATGATTGAGGAGAGAATTAAAATCAGAAAAATATTTTTTAAATATGCGCATCAAGGAACCCCTGATATCAGAGTAATGGTTTTTAATAAAGTTCCGGTCGCGGCGATGCTTAGGCTTCCCACTGCTCAATCGAAAGGAAAAGGAAACCTCCACCAAGGAGGAATTGCTGTTGGAATTGATTTAGCAACGGGGATAACGACGCAAGGTGTCCTTAATGGTAAGTTTATTAAAACAATTCCCCTAACAAAAAAGAAAATAAACGGACTTAAAATTCCGAATTGGAATCAGATTTTAACACTTGCTGTAAAGTGCCAAGAAGCAGTTCCAAGTCTTGGATTTTTGGGAGTTGATTTGGTTTTAGATAAAGAAAGAGGGCCACTAATTTTAGAGCTTAATGCTCGTCCTGGCTTGGAAATTCAAAACGCCAATCTTGCTCCTTTAAGACGAAGACTTGAGCGAGTTGAGGGGCTAGAAGTGAGAAGCGCGGAGCATGGAGTAAGAATAGCCAAGAGTTTGTTTGCTGAGCGTTTTGCTGATAGAGTTATGGTGGAAGAAGGAATAAAAACATTAAGGGTTTGGGAGAATGTTAAGGTTTTAGCTTCTGATGGAAAAACAAAAACAGAGATTAGAGCAAAAATCGATACAGGAGCTTGGAAAACATCAATTGACAAGGTTTTAGCTCAAAACCTTGGTTTGCTTGAGAAAAGCAATGTTTTATGGACTAAATTTTACAAAAGTAGTTTAGGGAGAGAAGAGAGGGATTCTATAGGCTTGACTTTTTATATCGCTGGTAGGAAAATAAAAACCGTTGCTAATGTCGCTGATAGGATAACTTTAAGAACTCCTCTAATCATAGGGCGTAGAGATTTGTCAGGTTTCGTAGTTAGACCAAGAAAATAAAAGAAATGAAAGAACTTCTAATACTAGTTTCAAAAAAAGGAAAAAAGAAGCAACAGCTAGTTGATTTTTTAAATGAGGACTTAAAGGGAAAAGTTAAAGCTACTTTGGGGAGATTTTCTGATCTTACAATTAAGCTTGATGGAGAGAAGCCGGAAGTAAAAATTGACGGAAAGGATATAACTGATTTTGGTTTAGTTTATTACCGTCGTGCCACTGATTTTCTTTCTCTTGCCGGAACGCTTTCTATTTGTCTTGATGCTTTGGGTGTAGATTTTGTGGATACAACCTTTAGAGATATTGGTCCGGCTGGCAGTAAGCTTACTTCTCTTACAAAGTTATCTCTTTCTGGTTTACCAATAATGCCAAGTTTTTTCTGCGATAGGGAGAAAATTGAAGATTATGCTGATTTTATAATTTCTGAATATGGTTTCCCAGTTGTGGCAAAAGAATTGGCAAGTCATAGAGGACACGGAATTCATTTGCTTAAGAGCAAGAAAGATTTTGAATTTTGGCGAAAGACAGATGTTGAAGATCAGTTTATTTTTCAAGCTTTTTATCCAAATGAAAAAGAGTATAGACTTTTAGTTTTAGAAGACAAGGTTGCAATTTTTGAAAGAAAGATAAGAACAGACATCAAAGAATTTAGAGGTAATGTTTCTTTAGGAGCAGAAGAAGAGTTTTTGGATGTCGAAAAAGCCCCATCTGAGATGAAGGAGATTGTCATAAAAGCGGCTAAGGTTCTTAACTTAGAGATTGCCGGAGCTGATATTCTGATTGACAAAGATACTGGGAAGCAGTGGATTTTAGAAGCTAATA